>JAEEGH010005129.1_pt1 | contig 33127 bp, 18 predicted proteins | sample 9134181 | NCBI WGS metagenome assembly JAEEGH01 (sample SAMN16246544, study PRJNA631951) | gut metagenome | biome: gut microbiome; feature: rumen; material: DP-attached | host: Bos | place: Iran: Karaj | collected 2018-10
ACGTTTCTTCTGTGGAAGGGGCGCGCCGTTGACGGTCAGCGGCATGCCGCCTAGCGGGGCGATTTCATGGTGGCCGTCCTTTCCTTCCGTGATGACGGCGATGTCCACGTCTTGTCCTTTTTCGTCTTCGACAGTCAGCGTCGCGGAGCTAGCGTCCACAAGCCGTGCCTCCTTGCGTTTCAAGGAGTCGGCGTGGCTTTCTCCGACTTGGCTGTAGGTCAACTGAAAAGACATTTAGGCTTCCCCAGCAGGTGTGATTGCGAATGCAAGTTTCTTGTCATCAGGAATATACGTCGCCTTAGCGATGAAGCTCTGCGGCATCGCCTGCGAGAGGATCTCCTCGGAGAGCGGATCTTCGATGTAGCGTTCGACGACGCGGCGCAGCTGGCGCGCGCCGCTTTCCGGCTTGAAGCCCTGTTCGATCAGGAAGTCGATGGCTTCCTGTGGCAGTTCTAGTGTTCCGCCTTTCGCCTTGAGGCGTTGCGAGATCTTGTCGATTTCGCAATCGATGATCTTGCGGATGTCGTCGCGTCCGAGTTCACGGAAGACGACAAGATCGTCGAGACGGTTAAGAAACTCGGGGCGGAACTGTTTCTTGGCGGCTTCTTCGAGGCGGTCGCGCATTTTTTCGTAGTCGTCGTCGGATGTATGGTTGGGGGCCTTGAATCCGAGGCTGAGCGGCTTGGTGAGCTGCGTGGCACCCACGTTGGAGGTCATGACGATGATGGTGTTGCGGAAATTGATCGTATGTCCGAGGCCGTCCGTCAGCTGGCCTTCCTCCAAAATCTGGAGGAGGATGTTGGAGACGTCCGGATGGGCCTTTTCGAGTTCGTCGAAAAGGACGACGGAATAGGGGCGGCGGCGGACACGTTCCGTCAACTGGCCGCCTTCCTCATAGCCTACGTAGCCGGGCGAAGAACCAATCAGACGAGAGACGTTGTATTTTTCCATGTATTCGGACATGTCGATGCGGATCAACGCGTCTGGATCGCCGAACATGAACTCCGCCAAGCATTTAGCGAGATAGGTCTTGCCGACGCCCGTAGGACCGAGGAAGAAGAACGAGCCGATGGGGCGGCGCGGATCTTTTAATTCGGCACGAGAACGGCGCAACGCACGGGAGATGGTCTTCACGGCCTGCTCCTGCCCGATGACGACCTTGCAGAGTTCCTCCTCCATGCGGATGAGTTTTTCCGTTTCCTTTTCTTGGACGCGGGAGAGCGGAATGCCCGTCATGGATGAAATCACGTCGCGGATGTCCTCCACCGTGATGGTCATGACGCTGGCATCCCGTTTCTCCTGCCATTCAGCACGCAATGTGTCGATTTGCGCACGAACGGCGACTTCACGATGGCGGAGCTCAGCGGCCTGTTCATAATATTGCTTTTCAATGGCTTTTGTCTTTTGTGCGACAATGTCGGAGAGCTCTTCCTCAAGGATATGGAGATCCGGTGGTGCCACAAGGTTTTTCAGACGGATGCGGGATCCAGCCTCATCGATGACGTCGATGGCCTTGTCCGGCAGATAGCGAGACGTGATGTAGCGGTCCGACAACATGACGGCTTCGCGGATGGCGTCGTCGCTGTAATGGACGTGGTGGTGTTCTTCATATTTTGGGGCCAAGCCTTTGAGAATCTGGATGGTCTCATCTTTTGATGGCGGTTGCACGATCACGCTTTGGAAACGGCGTTCAAGCGCGGCGTCTTTTTCGATGCTCTTCTTGTATTCGTTGAGAGTCGTGGCGCCAATGCACTGGATTTCGCCGCGCGCCAAGGCTGGTTTCAGGATGTTGGAGGCATCCATGGCGCCTTCCGCGCCACCGGCTCCGACGATGGTGTGCAGTTCGTCCAAAAAGAGAATAATCCGTTTGGAACGACGCAGTTCGTCCATGACGGATTTCAGCCGTTCTTCGAACTGCCCGCGGTATTTTGTTCCCGCCACCAACAACGTCAGATCAAGTGCGATAACTTGATGATCCATAAGGTTTTCTGGCACCTGTTTGTTGTGGATGGCCATGGCCAGGCCTTCAACGATGGCCGTTTTGCCGACGCCCGCCTCGCCCAACAGGACAGGGTTGTTTTTCGTGCGGCGGCAGATGATTTGGATGACACGTTCGATCTCCTTGTCTCGACCAATGACGGGATCGAGCTTGTGCTGTTCCGCCAGTTCGGAGAGATTGCGGCCGAAGGCTTTGAGGGCGGGATACTTGTCGTTGTCTTCCGATGATTCGTCTTTTGAGTCGTTATTGAAATGGCGGGATAAATCGTCGTCTTCATCGCCATTGCCGTCGGTGTCCGACGGTGGCATGTAAGTAGGGTCAAGGGCCTTGATCAATTCGGAACGGATGTTGTCCGTGTCAAGTTCAAGTGCCTGGAGTATCTTGACGGCCTGACAGGTCGGATTTTTGAGGATGCCGAGAAGCAGGTGGTCTGTTCCGACGTAGTCGAAGGACAACATTCTGGCTTCTCTATAAGCCGCTTCAAAAACCTGCCTTGCTTCCGCGGCCCATGGCAAATCGCCGTCAAGCAATGTATCCGCTTCCGGATTTTCACCTGCGAGGGTGATCTGCTTGCGGACACGCGCATAGGTGATGCCGAGCTTCTGGAGCGTGATGGCCGCGGGGCCGCGGCCTTGCTTCAGAAGTCCGAGCAGGACATGTTTGGAATCGACAAGATTCTGGCCCAACTCCTTGGCTTCGCGACGTGCGAGGCCGAGCACCTGTTGGGCGCTAGGGGTGAATTTGCTGGTTGGATCTTCGTTATTGGACATATTTCAATGGTGTGAGTTTAGTCAGATGTGGTTACTTGTTGTTCTGTGAATGGCGTTGTTCACATAAGAAATGGGCCTAGTTTGGCTTGGAGCAGTTTTGCACGGCGCTCCCGTTGCTCCACGGCGTTTGGAGCTTCGTCCTGCTTGAATTCTTCTTCGTCTATTATGGAGAGCAGCCGGATGGCCACTTCGCGGGCTTCTTGGGGGAAGAAGCCCGTCTCTGCTCCGAGCCAGCAGGCCGAAAGGATACGCCTCGCTTCCGGGACGGTTATGCGGTAGGCATTGGATACGAGTCCTTTGGAACGTCCAATGAAATCAAGCAGATCTCCTTTACGGGGGCCTTCAACCATGACGTGGCGTGCATCCAGTTCATGGCCTTCGAGGCGTTTGGCGAAATCATCGAGCCGCATGGCCGTCGCCAGCGGGTTGCGCGAATATGCCGAACGCGTTTTCAGGTTGAAGAGGATGGCATCCTGTTTCTGTTGCATGGGGAAGGCGTATTCCAGCAGGAAGTTGAGCTCGCGGGTTCCATGAGTGACTTGTGGAATGTAGCTCAGTAGATCAAGTCCAGGCAGATGAGTGGCGATCTGGATGGAGACACCATTGCCGATTTGTTCGAAATCACGGCAGAGATATCCATAATCGTCGTCCTTCGCGAAGTTAATCGAATCGTCGAGCTGTTTGATTAGCCCCATGGCATGGGCGACAAGTTGCTGGGGGCAGTTGCCGCGGTCGCGGAGAACGATTTCCAAATGGTTATGGTTGTTGATGCGTGCGAAAATGGATTCATCTGGCGTGATGAGAAGCGTACGGTAATCTGGCGTGGAGAGGAATTCACGCGGCGCGATGTGGCGGCGTGCGAGAATCCGCTTCTGTTCCTTCGTCAGCTCCGCGACGCTGAAGACGGCGGCGTTCATGAAGACTGGTAGGTTCCTAAGAGCTTGGAATGCAAGAAGATGTGCTGTCTCTGCATTGTCTGCTCGGCCATGGAACGGCGGGAAGACCAGCCCTTGGATGTTGCGCGCGACCGTAACTGTCGTCGATAGGATGATCTGCGGCGCGGGATTGTCCAATGGCGGCAGCCATGTCGGCAGGGCCGTTGAAATGGATTGGAACCAGTCGAAAGGCATGTTCTATTCAGTTTGTTCAGTGATGTTTTCCGGAGTGAATTCGGCGATGAGATCGCGCAGCCTTGCGGCGCGTTCGTAGTTTTCGTTAAGGACGGCGCATGCGAGCTCCCGTTTCAGTTTTTCGACCTCCTGCTGTTGGTCATGCTGGCGGACGGACTGTTCGATGTCTTCCGCCTCTGTGTCGCATACATCCGCCACGTGGAGCTTTTCCTCATATGTGTTCCAAATGGCTCGGTGTACGGGCTTTATCAATCCCGAAATCTGCTTTTGGAACGTCTTGAGACATTCTTCGCAACCGAGCTGGTGGGTCCGTTCGATTTCGCGCCAAGTGGCACCGCAGACTGGGCATTTGGGCTGTGAACTGTGGTCACCAAACAATTGGGCCACATTTTCGCTTTTGAAACCGAGCTGTGAGAGCGCCTCAATGGCACTTTCCGGATTGGAAAGGCTTTTTAGTATTTTGGCCAGATTGCCTGTGGGCTCGTATCCGTCCAATGCGCGTTCAGCCGCGCATTTCAGGCAGAGATTGAGGGCATGCCGCCCGTTGGGGCCGATTTCCTGTATGTGGATGACGGCTGGATTCTTATGGCAGATGTCGCAAATCATAGTTTGTTTTGCTGTTGGTGTTTTCTGCGGAGTTCGTTGGTCTTGTGGAGCGACCAGCGGCGGTTGACCTGTCGTGTTATGGTCTCTGTTTCGGTTGAACGGCGGCTGTTCGGCCAGCCGAGTTCAGTTGCGTAGGCTTCGACGAGCGCTTCGATGAGCGCTTCGACGGGCTGTTCTGCAAGTAGATAGAGATTGAAGCAGAACTGTGCTAAGTTTCTGCGTTTGAGGAAGAACGGTTGCGGAATCGCATGCCGTTTGGTTCGGTCGTTGTCAAGATAGAAGACGGTACCATGCGTCCAATCGGGGCAGATGTTCCGTGGGAGGAAATCGCCGTGGATGAAACCGTCGCGGTGGAGTGCCGCGAGCCGCCGTCCGCATAGTTTGATGAGTTCAGGGCGTGTGTTTTCGTTTCGTTGATAGAAGTCGTCTTCCGCCGTCGGCAGAGTGACTTCCGTTGAGATGAAGATTTCATGCGGATATCCGAATGGGCCGCGCCGTCTGGCTCCGAGAAGCGGGGTGGCGCAGGGATGTCCGAGCGCAATCATCATGGCCGTTGTCTTGAGGATGCGTTGCGCTCTGGAAGGCGCAAACGTCCATTTGAGCTTCGGGAAGATCTCGTGCTTTTTGATGACACCGTCATTCTGGGCGCGCATGTATTTTGTGTAGATGACGCCTTTCGGCGTCTCTGTTTTTAGAATCACGCGGCAGGGCGTGTCCTTAATGACTTCAGAAGCAGTGTCTTGCATCCATCCGTCCAAGTCTTCGAAGGGGGCGTAGTCACACCAATCTTCCAAAACCAGGGCGTTCCAGCCATTATGACAGCGGACGCAGAAGCGCAAGTCTCCTGCTGAAAAACGGATTTTCGCTGTAGATAATTGGCTGTTTGACATGAGATTTATGAATTGGTTCATTGCGAAGATAAACTTTATCGGCTATAATATAAGCGTTGAAATCTCATGCGCTATTATTTTAGTAAAGAAAACAGCTTCTGGCAGACGTGGTTTTCACTGTGAAAAGCGGCGGGACGGCGACGTCGGAGGCGGTCTGCGGATGGCCGTGGCATGGCGGCCGGACGGATGCGGAAAAGAAAAGGTCTTGAACATGAATATGAAAAAAGTGGCGGTTCTGGCGGATATGCATCTGCCAGAACGGACAGATACAGTCAAGGAACCGGTTTTCGACTGGGCTTTGGCGGAAGCAAAACGCCGCGGCGTGGATATGATCGTCGGTGCAGGCGATATGACGGCCATGGGGACGACTGGCGCGGCAAAACGTCTTCTGGAAAAGCTTCGTGCAACGGGACTTCCGTTTTTGAATGCTCCTGGAAACGCGGAGCTTCGCACGTCCGCAAACCGTGCGGAAGTTCTCCAGATGATGAATGCCAACCAGCGGATGGGCAACATTGTCATTTTGGACAATGCACGGCAGACGCTGACAGATGAGTCGAAGGCGTTTTTGGAATCTTTAGAGGCAGCAGGTGAACGGAATCTGCTGGCGGTGACGCATTGCCCGATCTTCACGATGACCGTCGATGAGCAAGTTTGGCTGGACCATTTCATCGAAAGCGGCGTCATTAGCTGTCTTATCAGTGGACATAAGCATCAGGACACCTACGACGACCATTATCCCGTCGTTCGTGGTTTGGATCCGGACAAAGCCATCGGCGGACCGCCATGTCTGGTCATACTGACTTGGAATGGAACGATTTGGGAACGCGAAGACGTTCCTTGCACATTTGCTGATCCACGGGAATGGCCGGAAGAAGAACGGGAGGAGTTCCTTTCGTATCTTGGCATCTCCTGCATGGCAGACACGATTGGTGGCCTGAAATCCGCCGTCGAATATCGGATCCCCAGCGTGGAATTGCGTTTTGAACCGACATCGAAGTTGCCTATCGAAGAAGTAAAAGCGCTTTTGAAGGAATGGAGATCGTTGGGCGGCAAGTATTTGTCAATGCATGCGCCAAGCATCAAGCCAGATGAAAACGGTGATGGAATCGTTGGCGCGGACGTATTGAGTGCCGCGTCGGATTTGGCCGTGGAGCTAGGTTGCCGCGCCGTCACGATGCATGTGCCTCACAGTTTTCCTGTCGGAAAAGTTGTCGGACAATTTCGTGAACAACTGTTGGATGTTTATGCGGAAGGACTTGCACCATTGAAAATGGCTGGCGTGGCAATTTCCATTGAGAATATGCACATGGTTCGCGGTGAGAAGATCGATGCCAACCGCGGTTACGGCTACACGCCGGAGGAATGCCGTTCATGGATTTTGGCGTTGCGCAACCGCATGGACTATGAGAACATAGGCTTCCATCTTGATATCGGCCATGCACGAAACAATGCATGGTATGCGAGCCGTTTCAACGTCAGCGAATGGTATGTGGAGATGGGACGGATGTTGTCGGGCTGCCATTTGCATCAAGTGGCGTTGTGGACGAGCGGCAAGATGGAAAATCACTGCCCGTTGAAAGATTTGTTCGGGCAGTACATCTCGTTGAGTTCGTTCTTCATGGCATGGCGCAACGGTCAGTTGCGCCATGTGCCGATGTATCTGGAAATCCGTGTCGAACCAAGCCTGGAAAGCTGGATTACCATGAACAAAGAGTTAAGCTAGATTTCTAGTAGGCTAGAATGCTAGTAGGCTAGAGGCTAGTATTATAGAAACTCTTTCAAAATGCGTAAAGCGTTCTTGTAGAAGACTTTTTCAATGTCTTCTTCTGAATATTTGCGGCGGCGGAGCTCCGCTTCCAACAACGGCATGTAGCTGCAGTCGGGCATTTCCAGACGACGGCTGATGCCGTCGTAGTCGGAGCCGAGGGCGACGACGTCAATGCCGCCAACATTGCGCATGTGGTCGATGTGATCGGCGATGAGGGCGGCCGTTCCGTAGTAGTGGCCGTCTGCGGCGGGCTTGTCCGTCAGGAAGCCTGCGCAGTAGTTGATTCCCGCGACACCGCCGCGTTCGGATATGGCGCGGATCATGTCGTCCGTCAAATTGCGGGCGTGGTTGCAGACTGCACGGGCGGATGAATGGGAAGCGATGAAGGGGCGCGTCGTGTTGTGATAGACATCCCAAATGCCGGCGTCGCTCAGATGGGAGATATCGATAATAATTCCAAGTCGTTCCATTTCATGGAGAAACTCAATGCCAAGCTTCGTTAGGCCGTCTTGTTTGTTCGGAATGGACGGATCATCCGTGCCTTCTGGACAGTGGTTCGGCGATGCAAGCGTGTTTTGGAAATTCCACGTCAACGTCATGATACGGACGCCGAGACGGTAGAATTGACGCAATGCGGCAAGCGAGCCTTGGCAGCAACCGCCGTCTTCAATGGTCAGCATGGCGCTGATTTTGCCTGCGGCGCGGTTGGCTTCCAGATCTGCCCACGTTTTCACTTGCGCGATTTGATCCGGATATTCGGCGAGCATGCGATAAAATTCATCGATTTCCTCCAATGCGTAGAGTAACGGATCCTGATTATCCTTCATATAGACGAAAGCCGCGAAGCATTGCAGCAGATAATCGCCTTTTGCAAGTTTCTGCAAATCAATCTGATTGTCGTTTTTCTCGAAGTTGAGCGGTTTGTCGCGCTTGGTCCACATCCGCGCTTCATAGAGGGCATCGCAATGGAAGTCGATAACTTTCATGATAAGTCTGCTTTAGGGTTGCGTAAACTCCCACCCCACTATAATTTATACTAAAACAGACTGCTTGCAAGTTTTGATTAAAATCATTTACTTTTGATGAGTTGTATTTTGCTAAGCTTAAAATACCGCTGTCATTTTGTGAAAATGATCCAAAATATTGCATTTTCACATAAAGGGTATAAGGTTTGTCGTCTGACTTTTTTACAGAGAAAAAATAGGAGCGATGCCATGAACAGGATTCTATTGGTTTGCACATTAACGGCGGCGGTTGTCTTCGGCGCGGCGGATCGTTATATGGATGTGGATGCGGAAGGCGTGCTGCGCTACCGCGACAATGGCGAGGAGGTGGCGCTTTTCGGCGTGAACTACTATCCGCCGTTTTCCATGGATTTCGCGGCTTTGAAACAACGCGGCATCGATCACAAAGAAGCCATCCGGCAGGACTTGGCCCATCTGCAGCGCATGGGGCTGACGACGCTTCGCCTCCATTGCTTCGAACGCGAATTCTCTGACCAAGACGGCAATTTCATCGACAATGAACATGTCGATATTCTGGACTATTTGATTGCGGAATGCGCAGGACGCGATATTTATGTGGTGTTGACACCTATTGCGTGGTGGGGCTCCAAAGGCCACAGCCCCAACTGTTTCGCCTCCCGTTATGATTCCATTCGCGAAATGATTGCGGATCACAAAGCGTGGGGCTATATGGCAAACTTTCTCGAACAGTTTGGCAAGCATATCAATCGCTATAATGGAAAGACTTATGCGGAAGATCCCGCCATTCCTGTTTTCGAAATCATCAACGAGCCATTGTATGAAAAAGGTTTTCCAGAAGAAGAAATTACAGCATTTGTGAATGCATTGGTGGCTGGTCTGCGAAAATCCGGCACAACGAAACCGATTTTCTTTAGTTGCTGGCAGAATACGCAAAAGGCTGTATCCAAAGCAAATATACAAGGTGTGACACAAAGTTGGTATCCGTCTGGCTTGGTGAATAAACGGACGTTGACGGAGAATTTCCTGCCGCGAGTTGATTATTTTCGCGGCGGTTTTGAGGATCCTGTCGTTAAAAACAAAGCACGCATGATCTATGAATTCGACTGCGCGGATATCCATCAGACGACGATGTATCCTGCTATGGCGCGGTCGTTTAGATATGCGGGTGCGCAAATAGCTGCGCAATTCCAATATGATCTTTTGGAATTCGCGTCATGTAATCAGCATTGGCAGACGCATCATTTGAATCTGCTCTACACGCCTGGCAAGGCCATGGGATTCGCCATCGCGGCGGAAGTTTTCCGCCGCATTCCGCGTTATTTCCAATATGATAAATATCCTGCCAGCTGTACGTTCGGCGATTTCAAAGTATCATACGAAAAGGATTTGTCGGAAATGGTGACGGAGACGGATTTCCTATATTCAAACGATACGGATACAATGCCGCCGAAACCATCGGCGTTGAAGCGCGTATGGGGCGTCGGCAGTTCACCTATTGTCAACTACAGCGGTACAGGGGCATATTTTCTGGACAAACAGAGCGATGGCGATTGGTTGTTGGAAGTCTATCCGGACGCACTGATTGTTCGCGATCCGTATATCGGCGGTTTGCAGGAGAAAGTTCGTCTCTTGGACATTGAAAATGAAATGGTTGTGAAATTGCCTGATCTTGGTGGCGTTTTTGCTATTTGGCGAGAAAAAAAGGATGGTCTTGAAATAAAGGAGGTCACCACAGATGGTAAAGTTAAGCTTTTTGCAGGTCGTTACCGCTTAATGCGGAAGGGTATGGATCAACCGGTCATTTTTATGCCGAATCGTGAATTCGTCTTGCCGCCATTGCCGAAAGGCGGGATTCAGCCTGTGTTCAACGTCAAACTGGAATCGTTCTGCGAAGGCGATGACGGCTTCGTGACGGCTACAGGCATTGCTGCGGAAAACTGCTCGCGGTTGGAAGTTGTTGCGACTGCGGTGAATGGCGATGCAGTCATCCGTGCGCCGTTAAAGGAAACACGCAAGTTCTCCTATCGCGCCGTTTTGCCGAAGGAACAGATGAAGAAAGGAATGTATTTCGTTCATATTGAACATGAAGCGGATGGAAAGGCGCTGGTCTTTCCTGGCGGCAAAGCGTTGGCGAAAACGACCGTGAAAGCGGGCCAAACATGGCCCGCGGTTCGCATCGATGAAAATACGCCGCTCTATGAAAACAGAACAACCGACGATGGCCACGCCTATTCGTATTCCTATGATGTTGAAAGCAAAAGCGTAAGGATTTCCGCTGATGGCTTCGGACCAGGCCGTGCCGCCATCGCCATGCGTTTCGCCTTGATACCGCCTCCGCAGAACGCTGTGGCGACTACACTTCGGCTTCGAATGCGCGGCAGCGAAAACACGACTGGCGTGGAGGTCGGCGTGATTCATGACGGTTCGCATGCATATGGTCAACCCGTCATGTTGACGCCCACATGGCAGGATGTGGAAGTGCCTCTGGTGACGCTTCCTGCGCTGTGGAGCACGCAAGAGGGCACGGCGGACGCGAAACTAGCGAAAGAGCTTAGTTTGATCACGGGAACATGGTTGTTTCCAACCTTGCGTGAAAAGGTTCATTGGGTGGAAATCCAGCAGGCTGACTGGGTGTATCGGCCGGACGAACCGTTGTTGCGCGTTGTGGCTAAAAACAATCCGCCAATGATTATTGAGTTCGACAACGGCATCGTCCCGTCCACGAGAGGCCCGTCGCTTTGCATGTCCGTTTTCGGCATGGAGCCTGGCCGTCTTGCATGGCGATGGACCGCTTCATCCTTTGCGAACAAAGGCGACGGACAGGACTTCTCCACCGCACGGCCAAGCGTGTTGGCGTCGTTCAAACAGCAACTAAACACCGAAAAGACGTACAAAACGATTGTCCTGACGGCGCGCGCCCTTTATCCATGGACGAACAAAGTGGAAATGGTCTTTACGGAATCCGACGGCTCGTCGTGGGGCTTGAACGCCCCGTTGACGACTGAATGGCAGCACATTCGGATTCCTGTTGATGATTTGTATCTTTTCCGCCACTGGGGCGGCCAGCCGCCGAATCGCGGCGGCGAAGGCGACAAACTGAATGTACATGCCATCAAGGGAGCTAGCTTCTGCTTCGGAAAATTCTTGTATGGCGATACTTCCGACCGTCCCCACGGCTTGGAGATACAGGATGTTGTAGTAGAAGAATAGGGGAGAAGTTGCTCTTGCGTCCCCCCTGTGCTGTGGTCTTTTCCCACAGGCGGGACGCACGTGGGACCTCTATTGATGGAATCACCGTCGTTTTTCATTGGGATATATTGACAATTTTTTATTATTGTGGTATTATGATAAGAAGCAAAGGTAGCAGGAAATCTTTTCCGATGCCTTGCATGACTGTCATATAAAACAATAAAGATAGTTCTATCCCAGAAGGAAACTGATGATGAGCGGAAAAAAATGGAATGTCATTTTGTTCGGATTGGTTGCATGGATGCTGATGGCTTTGTCCATACGAGCGGACGTGAAGGTGAAGGATGTTTCCGTAAAGCCGCGGTGGCCGTGGAACGGGTTGGTCGATATCACGTATTCCATTGAATGCGACGAGACGGATGACGAAGGCAATCCGAAAGGCGTCTATCTCTCTTTCACGGGATTCGATCGCGACCACGATGTGAAAATCGACATGCGGACGCTGATGGGGGACGGGACGATAGACGCCGTGAAGGCGGGTGGCCCCTACACCGTGACGTGGAACATGGCCAAAGACGCCCCCAACCTCAACGCCGCTGCATTCCAGGTGAAGCTTGACGCCTTTGTGGAATTCGGCCCCTATCTGGTGATCGACCTCTTGACGGGTGCGAGGCGCTCCAGCAAGACTCCTCCGAATTTGCGTGACGACAAATGCCGCACGACGGAGCTGTGGCTGCGGAGAATCGATCCGGGCTCTTTCATGAGCAGACCGAGTAGTACTGACGGTATGTTGGTAGAGCCGCACGAAGTATTCATCACGAGGATGTTCTATATCGGCGTCTTCGAATGCACGCAAAAACAATGGGAGATTGTCGGTGAAAACGAATTGCCTGACTGGACAATTATTTACAAAGGGGATACGCGCCCGGCGGATGGCGTCACCTACGACGACATTCGAGGCGACAGTTTTAAGGCCCAATTTGGCTGGCCGAGATACGGCCATGACGTTGACGACTATTCATTCATGGGAAGGCTACGTGCGAAGACGGGGCTGTTGTTCGATTTGCCGACGGAGGCCCAATGGGAGTACGCCTGCCGTGCAGGCTCGACGACGAACTTCTTTTTCGGGGTGGATTCTATCGAATGGGATTACTCGTACTCCTCGTACGAACTTTTAGGAAAATATTGTTGTTATGGCTACAACTCCTATAACGGGAAGGGCGGGTATTTTCAGCATACAAAAGTCGGATGCTATCTGCCCAACGACTGGGGGCTTTACGACATGTATGGCAACGCGTGGGAATATGTGCTGGACTGGTTTGAAAGGAAAGATTCGATGGCAACGGAGCCGGAGATTGATCCGGCAGGCCCTGATGTCGAAGATCCGAAATCCAGCTACCGCGTGATTCGTGGCGGCAATTGGGAGTCCGATGCGTATGATTGTTCTTCGGTGAGCCGCAAGCCTTATGGGGATTATAGCTACTATCGGGGAGGACGACGCGCCGATACTCGCTCGGAAGATTCAGGTTTTTCAGCCAGTTTCCGCATCGCCTTTCTGCCGTTTGATCAACTGTCCGACGCCAGTGCGCAGGGAATGTCGAGTGATTCCGCCTTGTCCGGTCTTGTCCGGGTTGACAACCGATCAAACGTCGGCGGTCGCATCCTCTGCGGCACGGAACGCATCTCCCCTGTCGCGACGAAAGAATACGCGAACGCACGGCTTTCCATCGACGGTGCCGTGACCAACGGCTGGTCCGTTGAAAATCCGCTTCTTGATACCATGGCCATCCGCATGGACGGCTGGCATCGCTTCACGCTGGACGAAGGAACGAACACCGCGTCGGTTGACCTGCTTGTGCTGAATGGCGACGATGTTGAAATCCACGGCGGCGTGTTGGAGGCGAATGAGACATGGGCGGCGAACAAGCTGCATGTCATCCGCCACTTGGTGCAAGTGCCGGAAGGCGTGACACTTACCGTTGAGACGGGAGCCATCGTGAAGTTCTGCGCAGGTACGAACTTGCAGATTGACGGCGCCATCGTCGCGAACCAGGCCGTCTTCACGACCATCACCGATGACACGGCGGGCGGCGATACGGATGCGAACGGAGAGGCCACCATCCGTTGCTATAATTTCCATAAGATTACAGGAGACGGAAGCAAGACGTTGACGGACTGCGACATCCGCTATTCTGACAAAGTGTCCACCAACACGACATGGAAGTCCGGCGATGTCATCCATATCATGGACCTGCTGTCCGTGCCCTCCGGCGTCACGCTGACCATTCAGAAAGGCGCCATCATCAAATTCGCGACAGGGGCGGAACTGAAAGCGGACGGCGGCAACATCATTGCCGCCGGAGGCTTGTTCACCCACATCGCGGATGACTCCGAAGAGGCGGGCGGCGACACGAATGAGGACGGCACCGCTACGGTTCCCGTCTATGACGCCTACACGCTGACCGGTTTCAACCTTTCAGATGACTGTGATGTACGCTATGTCACAGGAACTTACAGTGGCGGATACATTAATGACGGGGAGACGGTGACGCTGGGAGGCAACCGCATCTACAAGATCACCCGTAATATCGTTGTCTATGGCGGCGGCAAGCTGGTCATACAGCCCGGCGCGATTTTGAAGATGGAGGAGGGCACAGGAATCGTGGTGAATAGTCGCGGCATACTGGAAGCCATTGGAACCCGTGCACAGCCCATCGTCATTACTTCCCTTAAAGACGATAGTTACGGCGGCGACACGAACGGTGACGGCGAGGATTCAATGCCTGGCGGCGGTGACTGGAATTACATTGACATTAATGGTACAGCCAATTTGGCATATTGCACGCTGATGTACGGTTCACCGAACGGTAGCGCAGGCAATGAAAAGGGAATTGTGTTTGTGCGTAATCCCGGTGTTCTGGAGATGGACTCCTGTGTCGTGGCCCATGCCGCATTTGACGGCATCTGTAATTGGGGGGGAAGAGTCACAGTTCGCAACTCCGTCATCACGGATGTGGGGATGGGCGTGTTATCCTATTATTCAAGTCCGAAAAACGAATATATCAATTGCGTTTTCTATGCTAATCAATACATCACCATGTTTTGGGAGAATTTCGCAACAGAACATCTGGATTTCAAAAATTGCGTGTTCAAGAACATCGTCAATGACTGGCTTGAGACCAATGGATATACCGGGGCGTATGACCACCTCTCATTCCGGAATTGCCTCTTCCATAACGACAGCGGCTATGCCAACCAGTCTTTCCCGAAGGTCGGTTCCAACGGCAACATCTGGGCGGATCCGCTCTTCACGGACGCCGACAACGGCGGTTTCACGCTGAAGGCAGGCTCGCCGTGTATCGATGCGGGCGACGGAACCGCCAATCCCGAGGGTACTCTCGTTCCCCCCGCAACGGATTATTGGGGCAAACCGCGCATGGACGTCCTGAAAGTGGCGGACACCGGTACGCCGGACGAAGACGGCGCTTGTCCGGATATCGGCATCTACGAAATGCAAGGCGCCTACAACGGGGCATGCCCGAATCTGACGGTCACGGCGGTTTTCGCCCCGGCGGAAGCCATGTCCGGAAGCAGCATCGTGGTTCGGTGGACCGTCACAAATGAAGGGGAAGACCAAGCTATCGGCCCATGGCGGGATGTCGTTGCCTTGCAAAGTGTTGACGAGGCGCTTGGCGGCCAGATCGTCTCGTTGGGCGAAGTGGTTGTCAATGAGACGCTTGAACCGCAGGCCAGCGTCACCGTCGAACGGACGTTCCAACTGCCGCCATTGAAGGCTGGCAATTGGCGAGTCGGTGTCACAACCAACGGCTATCGTGATGTTTATGAAGTCAAACGGGCGGACAACCAGTCGTTTGCGGAGGACGTGACGGCGGTGACGTTGCCGGTCTGGTCTTCCACCAATAATCAATTTGGTCTCATCGGCTACAGCGAGAAGGGCTTTGTGCTGACGCCGTCCGCCGCCGCGAGAATCGTGACGGTGACTTTGCCGCCCGGCGCGAAGATGTCCGCCTACGAGGCGAACGGCTATCTGCCGTCCGCCGCGAATTCGGATGTGAAGAGCGTCACGTTGTCCGACGGGACAGTGTTGCTCTATGTCCCTGCGAATGAGTCGGAAACGTATGTGACACTGGCGAACGAAGGCGTCGCGTCCGCGACGGCGACGGTCTCCGTGGAAGAGGCGGCGCTGTCGTTGCTGGAAGCGAAACCTGCCTTTGTTTTGAACCAAGGGACTTCGACGATGCGCATCATTGGCACGGGGCTTTCCGCTAATAGCATGTTCACGCTGACACACGGCGACACGGCGGTGACGGGCACGACGTTGGGCTTGGAGGACGGCCTCGTGGCGGTCGTCCAGTTCAACGTCGATGGCATCATCGAAGGCCGATACACGCTTTCCGTTGAAGAAGACGGCAGGACGGCGTCAATGGCGGGCAACATTATCGTGAGGCCGAGAGGAATCGGCCCGAAACTGGAGGCGTGGCTGGAGACGCCGCCGTCCGTCCGCGACGGCCGAATCTACACGGCGTGGCTCTGCTACAAGAATTCCGGCGATGTGGACATAACAATGCCGATGTTCGAAGTGGACTGCAGTGCGACGACGCGGATTTCCTACACGGTGGACGGCGAGTTCGCCTCCCGGTCATTGCGCTATGCGGGCATTTCGCCGACGGCGCCCGCCGGTGTTTTGAAGGCTGGCGAAGAGAACCGCCTACCGATTTTCTTCTCGCTGGAAGGCAGATATTCGATTCATTTCAAGACGATTGCGCAGAGTGATGATGCCAATTCCACGTTCGGCACGTGGGCGGATTATGGCGAGGCGATGGCGCGGGCGGCCACGCGGTTGAACGCGCGCGGAAAGGAGGAATACAGGGGGAGCGTCATCTACGAAGAGGCTTTTTCGGAGGCCTGCGGTACCTTGAAGAGCGCTATTTCCGGCCACCTGAAGGAACTGAACACGGGCGTCCCGCTTGAAGGCGTCACCGTCCATTGCTATGGAGCGGACGACGAGGCGGGCTCGACCACCGTGACGGACGCCGACGGCTGGTTTGTCTTTGACAATCTTGCATACGGCACGGAGTATGAACTGTTTGCGGCAAGCGGCTTGCAGGAGGAGAATCTTGTTGTCGCTACGCCGGACACCGGCGAACTGACAGGAGTCGTCCTGTCAGTCAAAAAGCTGCCGACCATTCACGGCTGGGTGCTGACGGAGGCGGAGGACTTGCCGCTCGCAGGCATGGATGTCATCCTGTACGCCAATGGCATGAGCCAACATGCGACGACGGATGACGAAGGCCATTTCTCATTCGAGAATGTCACGGCAGGGGAGTATTCGCTGCATGCGACTCCCGCCGAAGGATATGCGGGAGAAGAGCAGACCGTCACCGTCACGGAGGCGGACAGCGAAAAGACGGTCTATCTGCGGCTTGAGAAAGGAAGCATCGTGTATGGCGTCGTGACGCTGGAAGACGGCGATCTGCCGCTGCCAGGCGTGACCGTCATGGCCATGTGCGCGGCCACGGGCGCGACCTATACCGCCGTGACGAATGACGACGGCGCTTATCAGCTTTCCGGGCTTCCCGCCGGGCGGAACTGGCTCGTTTTGGGCAGCGACGGCTACGAAGCGATCCAGCGCTACGCCGTCGATGTTCCGGAGGAGGAGATCACGGAGATCGAGCAGAACATCACGGCGGTCAAGGCGGCGCCGTTCACGGCATTGCCATCACAAGGCGCCGCGCCATTAACCGTCAAAATCTACGCCATGGAGAAGGATTTCTCCAACAAAGCCAGTGACTGGCGTTGGGACTTCGACGGCGACGGCCAGATCGACTACCGCGGCGCGAATCCAACATGGACCTACACGACGCCTGGCAAGTATGACATAACCGTCTGGTATGTCGATGCGGAGGGCAACGAGGCCACCGCCGTCAAACGCGACGCGGTGGAAGTGCGCGAAGCTCTGGAGACGATTGTCAAGGATGACATCATTGTTCTGACGGATTCCACGGATTATGACGTAGTTGCGTTCACCGACAACACGGTGACGCTGAAACAGAAGGCCGCCGATCCAGCGAAGCCCGTGTCCGTCGGAAGCGTTTTGCTGAACAATGCGGATCGCGACCATGCCTTCTCACGGAAAGTCGTGTCCATGACTCGTACAGGCGACATATTGGAACTAATTACGGATCAGGCGAAGTTCGATGAAATATTCAAACAGTGCGATATTACGATTGTCGAAAAAATAACGGAAGACGATATTGTGGAGTCGTCCACGTCGCGTGGAAAGACACGTGGTGATGGATGGGATGGGATCAATGTCGATTTGCAGTTCAACGATTTCGGCGTAGATATCGTCCCGTTTATAGAGACGCCGGTTTTGGAATTCAATTTTCGCTGTGAAGACGAAAAACTTGAGCAAATCCATATGGAACTGGTCTTTCCCCTAGGGGTTGAGTGGCAGGCGCATTATAGTTCGCAGGTGAGTATCAATACCAAGTGGACAAAGAATCTCTTTAAATTCAGAAAAGACCAGATCACGATGGCTGGTTATATTCCAATCTGGACATCGGAGACGCTTGACATCAATCTGTTCGTTGGACTTGAGATCGCGGGACAGGCATCGATTGAGATGTCCCAGAAGTTTACATGTACCATAAAGCGTGGGTTTGATATCTTCTTCAGGAAGAATGGCGGCTTTGTCCCGATCAATGATACGACAATCACGAAAGAGTTCACTGGACCGGAGATCAAATTCGATGGCAACATCAAACTTAGCGCAGGGATTGAGGCGGGGCTTGATTTGAAACTCTATGAAGGGCTGATCAAACTTGGACTCGGCGCCGAGGCGAGCCTCTGGCTGAAACTGGCCAATTCCCAGAATCATCCGGGCCGGCCGGCCATTTCCATTGGCCATACCTTGAAGGCATCCATTAAGGCCAGTGTGCTCTATTCGGATTCCGAGGTGTTCAAGTGGCTGAAAGTCAACGCATCGACGTTGAGCTTTACTCGTACACTTGGCTATTCTGAAGTCCCTTGGTATGAATGGATTTTCGCCAAGCCTGATTTCACCTACAGTCCGACAAGCGACATCCAGGTGGATACGCAAGTTAATTTTACCGACAAGTCCTTGAAAGGCGACGAAAGTTTCAAGGTTAAAAAGTGGAAGTGGGATTTCGGTGACGGCCAGATATGCGAGTCCAGCTCGCAGGGGTCTCAGCTGCATTCTTATTTAGCCGAAGGATGCTATGTTGCCAAGTTGGAACTTGAATGCGAGCATCTTACTTTTTTAAGCAATCACAAGGAGAAAATCCATGTCGGGGATGATGACGATGACGACGATGATGACGATGATCCGCCGACGAAACAACCGGAATCGACCAAAAGCGACATTTCCCGCCACTCCGTCGATCCGAACGAAATTTCGGGCATGATCGGATTGGGCGACAGCGGAACGCAGCGGTTTGTGAAGCCCGGCGAATGGCTGGACTACACGGTGTATTTCGAAAACAAATCGACGGCGGCGGTTCCCGCGCAGGAGGTCACCGTGACGCATCAGCTGTCCAAGTGGCTGGACTGGAGTTCGTTGGAACTTGGTGAGATCGCCTTCAACAACCAGATCCAGCTTGAACTGAAGGGCAAGGCGCGCGGGACGGCGACCGTCCCGCAGAACGATACAAATTATCATGTTCAGATGATGGCGGCGACCGACGAGACGACGGGCGGTTTCACGCTCTACTTGCGCAGCTACGACAAGTCGCGGCAGGCCTACGGCTACTGGCCGGAGAGTGTCTATGCGGGCTTCCTGCCGCCGAACGACAGCACGCATCGCGGCGAAGGCCATGTGTCGTTCCGCGTGAAAGTCCGCGACGACGCGCCGGAAGGCGCGTTCATCAACGCGGAGGCGACCATCGTCTTCGACATGAATGAACCGATCACGACGGCTCCCGCATGGTTCAATTGGGTGACGCTTGAGGAAAATCCCGTGGCGGATCCAACGACGCTGCGGTGGGATACGTCCGATGACGAAGACGGAACGACTTACGTTGTCAACTACTGGATGGGCAATCCCGACCCGACGGCGGAGGCCACGACGGTGACATTCAATTCCGACGTCTTGACGACCGGTAGCTTCCAGCTGCCGGATGGCCTCGCGCTCGGAACCTACTACTGGAATGTGACGAAGACGAACGGCGACGAATCGTCGAAGACCTCCACATGGAGCTTCGACTTGTTGCCGATTCATACGGTAACGGTCGTCAACGGCGCTGGTAGCGGAACATACAAGCTGCAGACGGTCGTGACAGCGACGGCGACAGGCATGGACGGCCGGATCTTCACCGGCTGGACGGCGGAGGGCATCGCGCTTTCGGACAGTGAACGTTATGCGACGGTGCTGGTGTTCGTCATGCCGGACAACGATGTCACGCTGACGGCGAACTATGATTTGCTGGAAGGGGAAATCCCTCTGTTGCCCGGCTGGAATCTGGTTGCGGCTCCCGGCAATCTAGACAGTAAAAACAATGCATTGGCATTCAGCGGATTGCAACCGTTTGTCTATGACGCGAAAACCAAGGCGTATATGGGCAAATCGTTCCCGTTGAACGGCGGTGAGGCGATGTGGATATACAGTCGCTCCGCCCGGAATGTCCCGCTGGCCTATGAAGACGAAGGCAGCGTGGTTGGCGGTTTGACGGACAAACGTGGCTGGCAGATGGTCGGTGTTGGCGGTGAAGAAGACGTCACATTGGATCATGTGCTTGCCGCGTGGGAGTGGTCGGCAGGAAAATGGAAGCCGTTGGAAATCAACGACGGAACAGTCTTGCTGAAGGCAGGCCGCGGGTATTTCATCTACAAGGAGTAAATGGCGGAGGCGTTTCGCCTCCGCCCGACGGCCTCCGCCCGACGGCTTCCGCCGTCGGCACTGGACAGAAATGGCGGAGGCGGGACATCCCCCCGCAGGTGATACCATCAACGGCGGGACGCCGTCGTTACAATGCATCCAGAATGCCTTTGATGTAGCCTGTGGCGAAGAGGTTGCCTTGCATCGTGTAGCCGAAATTTTCGTTGCTTTCTCCGGCCATGGTCGGCGTGTGGTCTGGGCGGATGAGACAGTCGGGAGCGTGTTTCAATGTGATTCGTAGCAATTCCGCCATGTCTGTCGGGCCGTTGTCGTGGAATGTTTCGCGGAAGCATGTCTTGCTACCGGTCACGTCGCGGAAATGGAGGAAGAAAATCCGCTTGCCGAATTCTGGAATCAGTTTGAAAACGTCTTCACCCATCGCGCGGAAAGTGGCTTGGCAGAACGTGATACCATGCGATGGACTGTCGCTTAACGCCATTGCGCGACGATAGGCGTCTGCACTTGTCAGAATGCGGGAATAACCAAACAATGGCGACAATGGCGGATCGTCCGGATGGAGGCCCATCTTCACACCGGCGGCTTCGGCCGCCGGCATCACGGCGCGGATGAAATAGGCGTAGTTGTCCCACAATTGCTCTTCGGAGAGCTTCAACGGGACATTGTTGTCGATGTCAGCGATGTCGAAACCGCTCGTGAGGGCACCGCCGCGTTCTTTTAAATCGTTGCGTGAACGGAACCAGCCGACACCTGCCATGAAGTTGTAGCAGAGCAACTTAAGACCAAGGCGGCCCATGTTCGTCAGCATCTTTTGATACTTTTCAATGTCTTCATCGCGGCCTGGCAGGCCTAGCTTGATGCGGCTCATGTCGAATTCATCGCCTTCGAGCGCATACAAATTCAATCCTGCTTCTTTGAACTGATCGCGAATATATTTAAGAGATTCGTAATCAGATGGATCGGACAGACCGCTCAATTCCGGCGCGGCCTTTGTGACGACCGCTTCCACACCAAGCTGGGCGGCAAGCGTCCATTGGATGTTCCGTTTGCATGGCAACATCAATCCGAGTTTCATGGTTTAAACTCCTGTGCTGGAAAGGAATCCGCCATCGACTGGTACCGTGATACCAGTCACAAAAGCCGCCTTTTCATCGTCGAGCAGCCATTCGACACAGCCCAATAGGTCGGGAGCTTCGCCGAATCGTTTCATGGGCGTGTGATGCATGACGTTTTCGCCGCGCGGCGAGAGGCCGCCGTCGGGAGTCCGCAGGTATTTGACGCTGCGTTCGTTGACGAAAAATCCTGGTGCCACGGCATTTACGCGGATGTTCGCGGGCGCGAGATAGGCGGCGAGCCATTGGGTGAAATTCGCGATGGCGGCCTTGCTCATGGCGTATGCAGGGATACGCGAAAGAGGGCGGTAGGTATTCATGGAAGCGAAATTGAGAATGGAACCGCCGCCTGCCACCGCCATTTGTTTGCCGAAAATCTGGCAGGGGATCATCGTTCCGATCGTGTTGGTTTTCAAGACGTTTTCACTGACAACCATGTCAAGATCGAAGAAGCCGCGCATGTCTTCCGGCTTGTCGGGAGTGATTTCCCGCGGATCAAAAGCGGTATTGGTCGTCATCGCATTGATGTTGTTTCCTCCTGCGCCGTTGATGAGAATGCGGCAGGGGCCCCATTCCGCCGCGACGCGATTGGCGATGTCAGTTAAAGCCGACACGTCGTTCACGTCTGCGCATTCGATGCGGCAGATGCCGCCATGCGTCTGGATGGCTGTCGCTGTCTTGTCAAGCTTCTCCTTTGTTCGGCCGATCAAAACGACTTTCATGCCTTTTTGTGCGAGAAATTCGGCGATTACGGAGCAGAGCGTTCCGCCTGCTCCTGTGACAACCGCCACTTTGCCATTCCATTCCATGTTCATCTTATCGTCTCCGTAATCAGTTGTTTTGCATTGTCATACGACAACGCGGATGCTAATGTTGCCAAAATCTCCATGTCCCGCGGCAGTTCGTCTTGTTGGGCTTGTTCCGCGAGAAAATCACATAAAACGCGTCGGAAATAATCATGACGGACGAAGCTCAAGAGGCTTCGCGAATCGGTCGTCATGCCTGGATGGACGGACAGAACGCCGAAGGTGGCGGATGCGGCAAGGCATTCGCGAATGCCTTGCCGATGGTCGCAATACCACCATGCGGGACCGAGCCGGACTTGCCCGCGAATGCCATCTCCCGTGAAGGAACCCGTCAAGCAGGCGAACGGTGCCAAGTCGTTTAGCGACAACGGGTAGAGAATGATTCGCGGCATGCCATTTTCTGCGCGTTCCATATCGTTCAAAAACGCTGTCAACGACGCCATGTCAGTGGAATTACCGATTGCCGCATAGCCGCCAGCTGGCCCTGCCACGCGGCGCAAACGGTCGCTTGTGCGACGCAACGCTCCGATATGCAGTTGCAGAACCCAACCAAGCCGTGCGTATTCATTGGCCAAAATCCGAAGTATTTCCGATTGAAGAAGATGCATTTCTGATTCAGGCAGTTCGCCGCGCCGCCATGATTCGAAACGCACAGCGTTTCGTCCGTCGTCTGGACAATAGACGAAATCGTCATCCAGTGCGTGATCGGCGAATTGACAGCCATGTTCTTTCAAATCTTGAAGGCGTTTTACAAGATATGCTGATAAGTCATCAAGCGATTTTGGCTGCCAATCTGATGGCAGTCGTAAGTTGAGAGCATCATCTCCGCGAAAGCTTGGAACAATGCCGGAAAGGCCGTCGAAAACGGAAAGATCATCTGTCAATCCGACGCATGGCGCGGCGTATTCAACATGGAAGTTTTTCAACAATCCTTTTGCGGTAAATCCTTCCTGCGCAAGCTTTTCATTTGCCTGTTCATAGATGGCGCGGGCGGTCTTTTCATTCAATGTTTCGGTGATGCCGAAGACGCGTTCCAATTCCATCATGCTCCAGAAATAGAGCGGATTTCCGGCAAGTTGCGGAAGCGTGCGGCTCCATGATACGAAGCGGTCGAAATCGTCGGCATCGCCAGTGATGAGCTTTTCCTTTTCGCCGCAGATACGCATGGCGCGATGCTTGTACGGATCGGACGATATCCACAGCTCTGTGATTGTATGAAACTGTCGATCTTGCTGGATATCTTTGACGGACAGATGGTTATGCCAGTCGATCAGCGGAAAATGCGCCACGGCTTCATACAATGACTGCGCTTCGCTGGAATGGAGAAGAAAATCCTGTCTCATGATTTCTGGCTGTATGATAATGGAAAAAGGGACGAAAAGGACATACAATAAATATATTCCTTGTGGAGGGATTTCAAACGAATAGGCATGGAAGAATGGTCTATGATTTATTGCATTTTCGCGTTGCGGATATAAGGTTAATCATCATCATTTTCATACGGTCATCAAAAAATACAGTAAAGGAAATCGCATGTCATTTGAAGGAAAAAAAGCGTTGGTGACGGGTGCGTCGCAGGGCATTGGACGAGTCATTGCGAAGACGTTGGCCGCAGAAGGAGCGGAAGTGATTGTTAATTGCGCACATAGCCCCGCGAAGGCGCAGGCTGTGGCGGACGAAATCATCGCGGCGGGCGGCAAGGCGTCCGTTTATGTTTGTGACGTTTCGGACGAAGCGGCGGTGAAGCAGATGTTCGCGAAACTGTCGCCGATCCATTATTTAATTAATAACGCGCGTGTGGATCCGTATTTCCGGAAGCCGGAAATGTCGAATGGCGACTGGTTTTCGTTGGTGATGGACATCAATCTGAAAGGCGCGTATTTGTGCTCCATGTCGTTTTTCGAACAGGCGAAACTGTTGGCGGGATCGTGCATTGTGAACATTTCCTCCGTGCGGGCGTTCACACCGGCGGAAATGCACATGATCGCCTATAACGTCTCAAAACTTGGAATGCATGGACTTACACGTGCATTTGCGGCCAATGGCGCGCCATACAAAATCCGTGCAAACACGGTTTGCCCGGGCATGGTTTTGACGGAGAACATGATGAAACGGCTGACGCCTGAACAGGCGGCGACCGAAGCGTCGAAAATCGCGTTGGGACGGCCTGCGGAATCGGAGGAGATTGCGGCGGCCGTTGTATATGCGTTGAAGAACGAATATGTCACGGGTGACACGCTGCAGGTCAATGGCGGCATGTACTATGCGCCATAAAGGAGATTCACGATGAAAGTCACTGCTATCAAGACATTTGTCTGCAATGCGTTCCGGACGAATTTCGTCTTTGTGAAAGTGGAGACGGATTCCGGCCTGTATGGTTGGGGCGAAGCGACGTTGGAATACAAGGAACATACGGTCGAGGCCGCCATCCATGATTTGGAAGGCTATCTCATCGGAAAGGATCCGCGCAATATTGAGGCGTTCCGCCATGACTGCTACCGCGACGCGTATTGGCGTGGCGGTCCTGTGCTGATGTCGGCTCTCGCGGGCGTGGAAATAGCCTTGTGGGACATCAAGGGAAAGGAGCTGAATGTTCCTGTCTATCAACTACTTGGCGGAAAAGTCCGTGATGCGATTCCGATTTATGTCAACGGTTGGTTTTCGCCTGCGAAGACGCCTGATGAATTCGCGGAGAAGGCGAAAATTTTGAAAAAACTAAAATTTCCGGGCTGCAAGTGGGATCCGTTTGGAAAGGCATGGCAGCAGATTTCAAAGCATGATCTGAACCAAGCCATGGAGTGCATCGAAAAGGTCGCGGAGGCGGCGGGAGAGGACATTCAGTTGCTCATTGAAGGGCATGGGCGTTTTGATATTCCGACGGCTGTGAAAATCGGTCGCCGTCTGGAAGAATACGATGTCTTCTGGTTCGAAGAGCCGATTCCGCCGGACGACAAGGAAGGCATGCGGGAAGTGAAAGATCGCGTCCGCGTGTCGTTGGCGGCGGGCGAACGGCTTTACAACCGCTATGAATACCGGCAATTCATGGAACTGAACTGCTCCGACTACATCCAACCGGACATCTCCCATGCGGGCGGCATCATGGAGATGCGCTTCTTGGGAGCGGAAGCGGAGACACGGCATATCGGATTTTGTCCGCACAATCCATCAGGACCTGTGGCCAACGCGGCGACGTTGCAGCTTGCCGCATGCATTCCGAATTTCGTCATGCTGGAGATGATGATGACGGATGTGCCGTATCGTAAGCTGCTCTGCGATGAGGACTTGACGGTTCGAAACGGCTGTATGGAGATTCCAGATCGGCCTGGTATTGGCATCGACTTGAATGAAGCGGAACTACTGAAGCATCCGTACATTCCGACAGCGTTGCGCCATTATCGCGGCGATTTGACGAACATCCGTCCAGCGGATGCGGAGTTTTATTATAAAATTGTTAATGATTAATTGAAGTGGCGTGTGCGTCCCGTCTGTCAACGGCGTGGACGCCGTCGCTACTTCTAAGGATCAATAATGGGAAGAAAAGATTTCAGAGGCGAAGTTTGGACGACCATCCATCCGGATATCTTGGCGCGAATTGTCGCCGTCAACGATGAACCAATCGACGACAATGACGGACGGGACAGGCATTCACGCCATGCCGTGGAATTGATGCAGAGTTTTTTCACGGAAAAAATCTGGACGACGTACGCCATCAATGGGACAGGTGCTAACATCTTGGCGCTGAAGTCGATGCTGCCGCGCAACGGCTGTATTGTCTGTGCGGCGCAGACGCATGTCAATACTCATGAATGCGGCGCATTTGAATATACATTGGGCTGTAAGATTCTGGACTGCGAATGCGATGATGGAAAGTTGACGCCAGATATTGTTGCGGCACGGTTGAAAGCCGCGCGACGATTTGGCTATATCCCTCAAGTAGTTGTCATTACGCAACCGACTGAGTTTGGAACGATGTATTCATTGGACGAACTGAAAGCGTTATGCGACTATGCCCATAGTCTGAAAATGGCGGTTTATATTGATGGCGCACGCATCGGAAATGCCGTTGAGGCATTGAACACAACGCTTTCGGAAATGATTGAAAGCACGGGAGTTGACACATTTTCTTGGGGAGCCACGAAAGCAGGTGCGATGTTTGGGGAGATGGTCGTTTTCAGACGGGAGGAATGGGGCGCGAATTTGCCATATCTGCAGAATCAGTCGATGCAGCATCTGGACAAATCGCAGTTTCTGGGCGTTCAGGCCGAATATCTGTTGGAGAGCGGCTTGTGGCTTGAAAATGCGAAACTTGCGAATCAAGCGGCAAAACACCTGGAAGCGCGGTTGAAACAGATTGGAATACCGATTCGTTATCCAGTCGAGACGAACATGGTTTTCTGCATTTTAACGTCCGAACAGCTGAAGGCGGTTACGCAAGTCTTTGATGCGCATTATTGGGATGAACCAACTCGTGTCGTGCGTCTGGCGTGCACGTATAAGACAACGGACGAAGCAATTGAAACGCTGGTGGCGCAACTGTCTTAAAAGTGGTCAGTGGTCAGTGGTCAGTGGTCAGTCTTGCGTCAGATTGCGTAATGGCAACACCATTATGCCTTATACAAGAAAAGGACTGTTGCAAGTCTTTATAAGTTTTGCAACAGTCTTTTTGTGTTTTTAGAAAATTATGTCAGGCAAGAGCTTGGACGGCGGCGTCCAATGTGCCGACGGAATTGATGGGGCAGGCCTTGTAGGTTTTGTCTGTGCGTTTCACAAAGCCGCAGAGGACATTGCCCGGACCGCATTCGACGAGCAGCTCGCTTTTAGCCATGAGTTTGCGGAGACAGGCTTCCCAACGAACGGAGCCGCAGATCTGCTGGCGGAGATTTTCACTGATTTCGGAAGGCGTTTCAACGAAATCGCCGGGGAAGTTTTGCGCGATGGGGCAGGCTGGTTTGGAGAACGTACAGGCCGCCAATGCTTCTGCAAATGCTTCTGCCGCAGGAGCCATGACGCGGGAATGGTAGGCTCCCGCCACCTGTAGCGTTACAACGCGGAATTCTAGTTCTGTGAGCTTCGCGACGGCATCCGCCACTTTAGCGCTTTCGCCTGAAATGACAATCTGGCCTGGGCAGTTGTAGTTAGCGACATCGATGCCGCTGGCCGCGCAGACTTCGGCGATTTTTTCTGGATCGCCGCCTAGAACGGCGGCCATGCCGCCTTGTGTGTCGCGGCAGGCTTTGTCCATGAGTTCGCCGCGTTTGGCGACGAGACGCAAAGCGTCGTCGAACGACAACACATTTGCGGCGACTAGGGCGGAATATTCGCCGAGAGAGAGGCCGGCGGTCGCGGCAGGGAGGAAGTCACCGACGCGTTCCTTCAAGGCGGCCATGGCCGCCTGTGACATCGTGAAGATGGCGGGTTGGCAGTTTGCGCAGGCCGTCAGATCTTCGACGGAGCCGTTGAAGCAGAGGTTGGCGATGTCGCGATGGAGAATGTCGTTTGCGCGGTCGAAGATGGCTTTCGCCGCAGGGGAGGCGTCATAGAGATCTTTGCCCATGCCGGGGGCCTGCGCCCCCTGGCCGGAGAACATAATGGAAAGGGATTTCATAAGTATTTGGGAAAGAATAGTTATAAAGGGATAAAAAGAGATTCAAGGGATACAAGAAAGGGAAGGAGATGATTATTTTAGCCTTACTTCTTTTATAGTGTTGTATTGGCGTTTTACGCCGAGATCCTGCATCCAGCATTTGACGTAGTTTGTGCGCCACGGGCCGGAGCCGGGGCCGCCGCCGTTGTCGTTTTCCCAAAGCCATCTGGGAGTCGGCCAAATGGCGATGGACGGTTTGACGGCTTCGTAGAAATTCTTGTTGGCGCCATTCTGGCCATGGTGGGCGAGGACGACGATATCAGCCTTCAATTTGTCCGGGCAGACTTCGAGGAGGCGATTGCCGCCTTCGACACCCAAGTCTCCTGTTACCAACATCTTCTTGCTGCCGATGGTGACGTTGAAGACGACGGATGCGTTATTGATGGGATTGCCAGTCTGTATTTCATATGGATCGTTGAGGACTTCTACTTTGACACCATCGACTTCAAAGATGTCGCCCGCTTTGGTGATCTGCTGCGGGATATTTGATGTTTTCAGTGGCGTGATGGTGGTCATGGCTTCCTTGAGGCAGCCTTTTTCACGTTTGTCCGCTTCCTGTATCCATTCCTCGCTGATGAAATTGTAGCATAACTTTTTGATTTTCAACGCGTCCGGCGTTTTTTCGATGAATTCGGCGAGCTGCCAGAAGTGGTCGCCATGTGCATGGGTGATGCACCACAGATCAACCGTGTCCGAAAATTCTTTCACGATTTTGATGAGATTGGCGTTGTCTTCTCGCCAACCGCCGTCGAAAACGATGACATGCTTGTTCTTTGTGACGATGACGGCGGAAAACATCTGACTTCCTCTGACAGAGGCGGGAAAGATGACCTGCTCGCCTTCGAATAAGTCCGGAAACTGCGCGCCTGTAACGGCGAGAGACATAAGCAGTAGGGAACAGCACAATGGTGATTTCATGATAACTCCTTTGTTGGTTGTTTGGGTTGACGATAATTTGAAGATGAAAGTAACATACCGCCATTGCGGCGAGTTTCAAGACAGGCAGGCCTAAACATGGGAATTGTTTTCCATTCGACAACCGTAGAAAATGGATTTCATGGAAAAAATGCCGTTGGAGTTGATTTCCATGGAGCGGCTGATAAATTACGATTACACTTATTTATATTATAGGTAGCAAGGCCGTTTCGGCCTTGCCAAGGGCGGGGACGCCCTTGCTACCTCCACAACCGAGGCGACACGATGGCGAAAACTCCTATTAGCTTGATAATCGATGACGGCTCCCCCGTCAACCTCTATTATTTCCACGATTTGATGCGCGAACATGAATTGATCGTGCCCATAGAGATGGTTCAGCGTTTCGCGTCCATTTGCGAGAAAAATGGTGTCCGCGGAAAATTCTCCGTCGTGCCCATGCCTGCCTGTCTTGGGCGTTTGGACAAAGGGTTGAGCCATTGCCCATGGGAGCATGTCCAGAAGTTCGTCAAGGTGGTTCGTGAAAAAATCATGCCGATGTTTTCACTGACGCCTGAAATCATTTCACATTATTTTGCGTTTGACGTCAAGGCGCAACGTTTTCTTGGCATGCAAGAGGACATCTATTTCAGCAAACTTTCCGCCGAAGAGATCGCTGAATACGTCAGTTACGCCATCAACATCCTGTGCAATGTTGATTTGATTCCAGATGGCGTGACATCGCCGTGGATGACGGGAATTGATAATGAACAAAATTACGCCGAAGGCATCGGCATGGCGTTCAAACGGACATTGAATAGAGACCGGACGTTCTATTTCCTGCACAATCAATCCACGATCAAAGCTCCGATAGTGATGTGCGACTCTCCTGAAACAGGCAAGGTTGTGTCCATCCCACGTGATTTTCCTGATGCTTTCTGGCCAGGCAACACCCCTGGAAACGATGCCGACGTGAAGCGTCGAATCAAGGAAGGAATCGACGGCATCATCAGCGAAGACGGTCGTAGCGGACAGTTTGTGAATCTTTTGGATGTGGAACGGCCGCTCGTGTTCATCGCCCATTGGCAATCACTGTTTTCGGATGGCCGTTTCTATGGTCTGGACGGCTTCGAAGCTCTAATGGAACGAGTTAGCCGCTATTTTGGCGACAAAGTCGAATGGCTGTCGTTCAAAGAAATCGCTGAACGGTATTAAAAAATCAATTATAAAGAATAACAATAAAAAATCAAAGGAACGACCATGAAAATGACATGCATTCTGTGCGGTCTGTTGCTATGCGGTTTAGCAAGCGCTCAGACGTTGACGATCTCTAACAATGGTAAAAGCGACTATGTGATCGTGATTCCAGACAAACCAGCCGCCGTGTTGAAAAACGCCGCATACGAACTGGCGGAACACCTAAAGTGGGTGACGGGAACAGAATACAAAATTTTCGAGGCGGCGGCGCGTCCGAAAGGCAAGCCTGCGTTCGTCATCGGAGATGCAGGCAAGGCCGCATTCCCAGACGTTGATTTCACGACTGCAAAGGCGGACACGACGGCCATTCGCTTCAAAGATGGTGACGTCTATCTGAACGGCCGCATGCCACGTGGCCCGCTGTATGCCGTTTATACATTTTTGGAAGATTACGTTGGTATCCGCTGGTGGACACCTACGGAAAATTTCTTCCCCGTGAAACCGACGTTAGTCGTTGAAACAAAAGACTATCTGTATTCGCCGCAAATTGTCAGCCGCGAGCCGTTCTACCGCTTCGCCGTTGATTCCAAATGGGCACCTAGACTGAAGGCCAACGGCCATCATCAGCAGATTTCCGATGATTGGGGCGGCAAGATGTCCATCATCGGCTGGTGCCATACATTCTTCCAATTTTTGCCGCCGGAAAAGTATTTTAAGGATCATCCGGAATGGTATTCCATGGTCGGCGGAAAGCGCACGGCGAACTGGACGCAGCTCTGCCTGACGAATGAAGAAATGACGAAAGAATTCGTGAAAGTCTGTCTGGAGAAGATCCGTAGCAATCCAACGGCCGGTGTGATTTCTGTTTCTCAGAACGACTGGCATGGCCGTTGTGAATGTCCGAAATGCTTGGAAATCGAGAAGATAGAGGGAAGCCAATCTGGTCCGTTGATTCGCTTCGTGAACGCCGTCGCGAAGGAGATTGAAAAGGAATATCCAGAATTTCTTATCGAGACGTTGGCGTATGTCTATACGCGCAAAGCACCGAAAGTCACGAAGCCTGCGAAAAACGTCGTCATCCGCTTGTGCAGTATTGAGATGAATTTCGCGCAGCCGTTGGAAACAGGCCCTGCCAACGCGAGTTTCCGAAAGGACATTGAAGACTGGAGTGCCGTGGCACCTAACCTCTACATTTGGAACTACATAACGAACTTTACAAATTACATGCTGCCGCAGCCGAACTGGCGCGGCTTGGCTCCCGATATTCGATTCTTTGCAAACCATCATGCCATCGGTGCGTTCGAGCAGGGTGACATCGCATGCAGCGTCGGTGATTTTGTTCGGCCGCGTGCATGGCTTGTGGCGCATCTTCTGTGGAATCCGAACCAAGACGAGAAAGCGCTCATGCGTGAATTCTTCAACGGCTACTATGGCGCGGCTGGTCCGTTCCTGCTGCAGTATATCAACTTCCTCTGCGACACGGTGGAGGAGAGCGGATATAATCTGCGCTGCTACAACGGTAGCGTCGCTGGATGGCTGACGTTGGAAAAACTCGATGACGCATTGACGCTTTACAAGCTGGCGGAAGATGCAGTCAAAGACGATAAAGTTTTGTCGGAACGTGTTCGCCGCGAACGTCTTAGCCTTGACCTTGCCTGCTTGATGGCGTATCCGACGGTGAAGATTTGGAATCGTTATACAGGCAAGAACTATCTGAAAAATCTGCCGAAGCCTGCAAAAGAGCTTGCCATTGAATTCGATGAATTGTGCAAAAAGTACGATGTCGGCAACATCCGCGAAGGCGGTGCCTATGGCGATTACGGCAAACGTCTGCTCGATGGACTAGAGCCGCCGGATTTCGAAATGACGCGCGGTAATCCGCCTGAATGGCTGAAAGGCCTGCCGGATGATCGTTGGGACTTCTTCACTGGCAAGCGTTTCCAACTGCACAATGAAGGCAATTGGGTGAAGCTCGTCGATGACAAAGCAGCCTTCTCTGGAAAGGCTGCGATGATGACGAATACCCATACGCAGTGGGCTACGCAGGTTCCCGTCGGCGGTTACTACGGCATGGAGAAGAAGTGGAAATTCCGCTATTCTGTTCGTTGCGATGCGCAACCGACGGCCGGCCATGTCCTTCAGTTCGGTATCTACAGCCAGACGCTTGGCCGCGACATCGCTCATCGCGATTTTACGGCGCAGGAAATCGCCGGCGAGAAGTACCATGTCTATGAAACCGACTGGATCAAGCTTGGCTTCGACCAGTATGTCTGGTTCGCACCGACCGTCAAGGATCCGAAGGCCGCCAAAGCTGTCTATATCGACTACGTGTCGATGGAAAGGGAAGAATAGCCATAAATGGCTATGCTTATGGCTTATGGCTTATGGCTTAATGGTTTAGGATGATTGCGCATTAGGTGGATTCATGGCGGCATCCAAAACAAATTATGTATGCACGTTGAGCAAGGCTCAGGTGGAACAGCTGCATGGCCTCATGGAGGAACGCGGCTGGGAGTTCGATGCCGCGCCGTACGCCTATTGGCGTGGCAAAAAGGACAAGACAAATGTCGTGGCCTATGAATCCGGAAAACTGACGGTGCAGGGGGCCGGAACGGCGGATTTCGTGCAGTTCCTTTTGGAACCGGAAGTCTTGAAGGAGGCGCGTTTCGGCTATGAAACGGAACTGGCGGAGGTCGAAGACCCTGCCATATTTCTGCCGCATGCGGGCATTGATGAAAGTGGGAAGGGCGACTTCTTCGGGCCGCTGGTCGTTGCCTGCTGCTATACGGAAGGGGCGATGGCCCGTCGTCTTTTGCAGGCGGGCGTCGCGGATTCCAAGACGATCAAGACGGAACGTAAGATATTCGAATTGGCTGACTTGATACGAAAGGAGGCGGCAGGACGATTCAATATCATCGTCTTGATGCCGGAAACTTACAACCGCCTCTATGCGTCCATCGGCAATCTAAATCGTCTGCTGGCGTGGGGCCATGCCAAAACGTTGGAAAACGTCTTGGAAAAAGTGCCGTATTGCCCACGGGCGATTTCCGACCAGTTTTCGCAGTCGGCCACAACGGTTCAGCGTGCATTGCAATCGCGTGGCCGTCAAATCCAGCTTGAACAGCATCCGAAGGCGGAAGCTGACGTGGCGGTGGCGGCGGCATCCATTTTGGCCCGTGCAGAATTCGTTCAACGGATGAAAGCATTAAGCGAACAGGCGGGTATGGCGTTGCCAAAAGGTGC
>JAEEGH010005133.1_pt1 | contig 33117 bp, 20 predicted proteins | sample 9134181 | NCBI WGS metagenome assembly JAEEGH01 (sample SAMN16246544, study PRJNA631951) | gut metagenome | biome: gut microbiome; feature: rumen; material: DP-attached | host: Bos | place: Iran: Karaj | collected 2018-10
CTTTCTTCGCGGCCTTGCGCAGCTCGATCTGCTCCTCAACATACGCCGCAAGCTCAGCGTCAACCGCAGGCTCCGCCGAAGCCTTCTCTGCGGTCAGGTCGAGTCCGAGCACCTCGTCGAAGCTGTTGATGAGAGCCGCCTTCGTTGCCGCGCTCATGTCTGCTTTGATCACATCGTATACGAGGGTCGTGGCCATCGATGTATTTATATCATTGCCGATAACATCGATAAACTTTGCCTTCCACTCATCAAACACAGCCTTGTCAGGAGCCGCATCTCCGGCTTCCTTAGCGATCTCGACGCAGCGCTTTTTAAGCTTCTGGTAAGCCGCGTTCGCGTTGTCGAGAGCGTCCCACGAGAACTCGAGAGGCTTGCGGTAATGCGACTGAAGGCAGAAGAATCTGTAAACGAGCGGATCGTATCCCTTTTCCTCGACTACGGATACGGTCAGGATATTGCCCTTGGACTTGCTCATCTTGCCTTCGCGGTCGTTGAGGTGCTGAACGTGGAACCAGTAATTGCACCACTTATGTCCGAGATAGGACTCGGACTGCGCGATCTCATTCGTGTGGTGCGGGAAGATGTTGTCCACGCCGCCGCAGTGAATGTCCATATATTCACCAAGATGCTTCATGCTGATGCAGGAGCACTCGATATGCCAGCCGGGATATCCGACGCCCCACGGGCTGTCCCATTTGAGAGCCTGATCCTCGAACTTTGACTTGGTGAACCAGAGCACGAAATCATTTTTATTGCGCTTGTTGGGGTCCTCGGTAACATCGTCGCGGACGCCCACCATGAGCTCGTCCTCGTTCTGCGCGCCGAAAACATAATATTCCTTAAGCTTTGAGGTGTCGAAATAAACGTTCTCGCCGGACTTGTATGCATAGCCCTTCTCGAGCAGCTTTTCGATCATGTGGATGAACTCGGGGATGCAGTTGGTCGCGGGCTCCACGACATCGGGCGTCTTGATGTTGAGCTTTGCGCAGTCATCGAAGAAGCACTTTGTGTAGTATGCCGCGATCTCCATGACGGTCTTATGCTCGCGCTGCGCGCCCTTGACCATCTTGTCCTCGCCGTTGTCGCCATCGTCCGAAAGATGTCCGACGTCGGTTATGTTCATGACTCTTTTTACGTCATATCCGCTGTAGCGGAGCGTCTTCTCGAGCACATCCTCGCAGATATAGCTGCGCAGGTTTCCGATGTGCGCGAAATGGTAGACCGTGGGGCCGCAGGTGTACATCGCTACCTTGCCTTCGACATTCGGAACAAATTCCTCAACGGTTCGCGTAAGTGTATTATAAAGTTTCATTGTTCAATTACTCTCCTTTTCTTTCTGCTGCGGAGCGCTCCCGCCGCAATGAGCCCTGCATTTCGCAAGCTCATCCGTAAGCATGGCGTTCTGACTGCGCAGCTCGTTCAAAGCAGCCATAACGGGATCGGGCAGATGTACCTGATCCATAGTCTCTCTCGGGATGCGTACCTGATCGAGCTTGACGACACGCCCCGGAACTCCGACTACCGTACAGTTCGCGGGCACTTCCTGAAGTACGACCGAACCCGCGCCGATCAGCGAATTCTCGCCGACGGTGAACGAACCGAGCACCTTTGCGCCCGAACCGATCATGACATTGTCACCGATGGTCGGATGACGCTTGCCGGTCTCCTTTCCGGTACCTCCCAAAGTCACGCCCTGATAGAGCGTTACATTGTCGCCTATGATCGTGGTCTCGCCTATCACCACTCCGGTGCCGTGATCGATAAAAAGTCCCTTGCCGATCGTGGCGCCCGGATGGATCTCTATGCCCGTCCTGCGCGCGGTGCGCTGTGACAGCCAGCGCGCAAGGAAATAATGCTTTTTAAGATACAGTTTGTGCTCGAACCGGTGCCTGATTATAGCCCGAAAGCCCGGATAGAGGAAAACCTCCCACGCCGTCTTGGCCGCGGGGTCGCGCTCCATCACGACCTGCATCTCTTCTTTGATGAAAGCTATTAAGCCCATTTTTGAATCCTTACTTTCCCTTTTCAATAGAAGATCACTCGAAGATGCGCCATCCGCAGATGAATCTCGAGGACCACCACGAACTGAGCTTTCTGTGGCAGATCTTGCCCTGCGAGGAGGATGCGTCGATAACGGTCCCGTTCTCGCCGATGATGCCGACATGACCGGTAACTACGATGATGTCTCCTGCCTTCAGGCTGCTGTAGTTCGTGATCTTTTTATATTTGCCGACCGTACGCCAGCCCTTTGATGTGATATAGCTCTGCTTTACGCCGACCTGGTTCAGACACCAGTAAACGAAGCCGGAACAGTCGAACTGGTTGGGTCCCTTCGCGCCCCAGACATACTTGCAGCCGAGCTTTGAAAGAGCAACCTTTAAGAGCGCCGAAACCGAGCCGGAACCCGCATAACCGGTATCGACCTTTCCGCCGCCGTTGCCTCCGCCGCCGGTCGTGGTATCGTTGGCCTTTACCACGCTGCTGCCGGTGAGCTTTGCCATGGTCTTTGCGCCGACGTTGCCGTCAACGGACAGACCGTTCTTCTTCTGGAATGCCTTTACCGCCTTATCGGTCACTTCGCCGAAATATCCGGTGTCGCTGCCGCTGTTCATATAGCCGTACTTGATGAGCAGCTGCTGTACGCGCTTTACTGTATCGCCCTCGTCACCGATCAGCAGACCGTTGGGAACCGCGCTGCCGCTGTCGAGGACATCGCGAGTGCTGGGTCCAAGATAGCCGTCAACTACCAGATTGTTGCGCGACTGGAAGAGCTTGACCGCCGCCAGGGTATCGTTTCCGTAGTTTCCGTCGGGTGCGGTGGTCAGATAACCGAGCTCCTTCAGCCGCTTCTGACACTCGAGCACCACATCGCTCCTGTCGCCGAAGCTTAAGAGGTTTGCCACAACCTCATCGCTGTACATCAGCTCTATGGTCATTTCTCCGACCTTACCGTCCGCATCGAGCCAGTTTGCTGCCTGCAGGGCCTTTACGGCCTTGTCGGTAGCCTCGTCGAACCTGCCGTTTATCGATTTCTTGGAATCGAGATAGCCGAGCTCGTAGAGACGCTGCTGGATGCGCCTGATATCTTCGCCCTCCATGCCGAGCTTTGCCGTATAATGCTTTGCCTCGCCCGAAAGGAGAATGCCTAAGCTCTCCTCGCCGAGTACGCCGTCTTCTTTAAGCTCGTTCTGTCTCTGGAACAGCTTGACCGCCTGCGTCGTGATGCTTCCGTAGTACTGCGTGGGCTCCGCGGATTCCATGAATCCCAGATCCATCAGCAGCTGCTGGATGTATGCGACCGTCGGGTCGGAAACGCCGTTGTAGTATATCTTTAAGAACTCGATCGTGGAAAGATCGATCGTGGAGAGATCGAAGGTCTCCGTATCGGGATCGGTCTCCTCATCGAAAAGGTCCGGATTTGCCGCAGCATATGCCGAGACCGTGTCATAATGCTCACTGATATAGAAATTCACCAGCTGTGTCTCAAGATCGGTCGCGTAATCCGAGGAAAGCAGCGCGTTTGCCACCGTAAACGCGGCATCCGGGTTCTCGCAGACATCGCCGTCCGCCTCATCCGCGGCCACCTGCTGCGACGGGGTATCCGTAACCGTTGTTTCGGGTTCGGAATCGGATGCGAGCACCGTCTTGGTCCGGTCTTCGGTTCCGGCAATACTTCCGGTCTCCTCAGCAATGCTGTCCCTGACGCTGGTCTTAAGGTCAGCGTCCGAGCATCCCGCGCATGTTCCGAGGACAAGACACAATATGATGAACAATGAGATCAACTTATTTTGTTTCATACGCAATAATCCCTTACAATTCAACAGGTCCGTCACCTATATCCACTACATAGAAATCGGCATCGTAGCCGATCTTTTCGGCGTAGATCCTGCCGACATTCTTAATGAAATCGTCAACCTTATCGGCTCTTACCATGCTGACCGTACAGCCTCCGAAGCCTGCTCCGGTCATACGCGCGCCGATGACTCCGGGCTGCTCCCACGCCGCCTCAACGAGCGTGTCGAGTTCCTTTCCGGTAACCTCATAGTCATCGCGCAGCGAGACGTGCGATGCGTTCATCAACTCGCCGAATCTCGCGATATCGTTCCTGCCGAGTGCCTCAACGGCCTCGATCGTGCGTCTGTTCTCATATACGGCGTGCTTTGCGCGCTTTGCCTCAACAGGGCTCGTGATCGCCGATCTGCACTTTTCGAAGCCTGCCTCGTCGAGGGCTCCCCATGACGCCGCATTGCACACGGTCTGTATCTGTGAGAGCGCATGCTCGCATTCCGCGCGGCGCTCGTTGTACTTGGAATCCCCGAGGCCTCTCTTTTTGTTGGTATTGCCGATGACCAGACGGATGCCGTCCAGCTTCACCGGAACATATTCGTATTTGAGCGTCGCGGTGTCAAGGAAGATGGCGCTGTCCTTTTTGCCCATCGCGATCGCGAACTGGTCCATGATGCCGCAGTTTACGCCGACATATTTGTTCTCGGCGTACTGTCCGTAGATCGCCGAATTGAACATGTCGGTGTCAAAACCGAAGAGCTCGATAAGCACCTTTGCGACAAGTATCTCGAGCGATGCCGACGAAGAAAGCCCCGAGCCGTTCGGAATGGTTCCCTTACAGTAAAAATCAAAGCCCGTATCGGCTGCGAAGCCGTGCTCCCTAAATGCCCAGATAACTCCCTTCGCATATCTGGTCCACTGCTCCTCCGGTCTGTTCACCAGATCGTCGATCGAGCTCTCGATAACACCGACGTCCTCGAAATTCTCCGAATAGAACCTGAGCGTGCGGTCATTTCTTTTGCGTACCGCAGCATAGGTTCCTATGGTCAGCGCGCAGGGAAATACATGACCTCCGTTATAGTCGGTATGCTCACCGATCAGATTGACTCTGCCGGGAGCAAAGAATACCCTGATATCTCCGTCTCCTCCGAATACTTTTTTAAAGCCTTCGATCATTTTTTCCTTCATTGTCACTCCTCCCCGGATCCGCTTATCCGCATCCGGTATCGTTAAAATATGTCATCCGCGCATCGGGCAGGTCCCGCCGCATCCGCCGCAGCCCGCCGCCGGTGCCGCCATCGTCATGTCGGCGACATTCTCCAGCAGGCATACCGCCTGTGCCGCTATCCCGAGGCCCTCTCCGGTAAATCCGAGGCCCTCCTCTGTCGTAGCCTTGATGTTCACGCGGTCCTCTTCGATCCCGAGCGTATCGGCTATATTCTTCCGCATCTGCGGGATATAGGCCGCCAGCTTCGGCCTCTGCGCAATGACAGTGGCGTCGATGTTGCCCACGATGTAGAGCTTTGAGCCTATCAGCTCTCCGGTCTCCTTCAGCAGGAGCAGGCTCGATATGTCCTTATATTTTGCGTCGCTGTCGGGAAAATGCTTCCCGATGTCTCCGAGCGCCGCGGCCCCGAGCATGGCATCCATTATCGCATGCAGGAGCACATCGGCGTCCGAATGTCCGAGCAGGCCCAGCTCATAGGGGATCTTTACTCCGCCGATGATCAGGTCACGCCCTTCGGTCAGCCTGTGTACGTCATAACCCGTTCCAACTCTCATAACGGTAATCCTTTTCCTGTCACAATTTCCGCCGCGCGGGCATCAGTCGCCCGTAACAACGTTGAGGTGCGCGAGCGAGAGCGCAAGGTTTTCCTGCCTTACGGTAACGTCCTCGGGTACCTTGAGCTTACAGGGCGCGAAATTGAGTATGCCCTTTATCCCCGCGCCGACGATCAGGTCGCAGATCTCCTGCGCCGCAGTTGCAGGCACGGTAAGTATAGCGAGCTTGATGCCGTTTTCGCGGCAGAATGACTCGCATTTGTCCAAAGGGTATATGTTCAGCCCGTCGGGGCCGGCTCCGCATTTTGCGCTTTCCTTGTCAAAGGCGGCTTTTATCTCGATGCCGTACTCCTTAAAGCCCTTATATCCGAGAAGCGCAAGTCCGAGCTTACCTGCTCCGACTATGACCGCACCGGTACATGTGCGCACTCCGAGCATATCCTCAAGGTCCTTTATGAGCGCGGCGGTCTCATAGCCGATCTTCGGCCGTCCGCTTCCGCACACCGCAGCCAGATCCTTGCGCACCTGAACTTCCCCGAGTCCGAGCGCATTCGCGATCCTGGTCGCCGAGATAGTCTCCGTCTCAATACTCCTTACATACTGCAAATAGTCCGGCAGTCTTCCGAGCGTAGCCCGGGCCACACGTTCCTGCATCGTCCTTACTCCCTTTCACGATTTATACGGACATTGTCCGCCTAATATATAATATAGATTTTCTGTCATTTTGTAAATCTATTTATGCTTTTTTCATAAAAAAGTGAAGAAAAATTTTTATGAAACCGAAATATTCTTCTTGACAAAGGGTAATAGGCGCAATATAATATCTGATGTTGCGGCGGTAAGTGCCGCATATGGGATCTTAGCTCAGCTGGGAGAGCATCTGCCTTACAAGCAGAGGGTCATAGGTTCGAGCCCTATAGGTCCCACTTATGGCGAAGTAGCTCAGTTGGCCAGAGCACGCGGTTCATACCCGCGGTGTCGAGGGTTCAAATCCCCCCTTCGCTACTATATAAGGTGCCTGTCACCATTTGATGGTGACAGGCACCTTTTTTATGCTTCTCTCACATTCGTCATCGCAAAATAGAGCACATCCCCCACTCTGTGCCCGTCCTCGGCCAGGTAGAGCTTTTTGCCGCCGACATGGATGATCAGGCGGTTATGGTAGATCGTGCTGCAGTGCGGCGTCACATCCGCGAAATGCGCGGTAAAATCGTATCCGAGCAAAGTCGAAAGGAGCTTCAGGCTCACCGGGTTAGGTATGTCCGCGGGTACCGGCCCGAACACCGCGAAATTGTCGTACGCGTACAGCTCCTGTTTTTTTATGTCCAGCTCGTAGAGCTCCTTTGCGGGATTGTCCGCGGCAAACGACGCGAGCTTTACGCGCTCGAGCTTTTTATGATTTCTGTGCTTTGAGGACAGCGCGGCCGCCATTATACCGAACACCAGCGTTCCCGCGACACCCGCGCAGGAAACGACGGTCAGTATCGAGTTTGTATCGTAAGCCTTTGCGAGCAGCCCCGCGTATCCGGCCTCCGTGCCCGAAAGCGCGGTCCCGTCCGCGTCGTGCTCCTTTTCGTAGCCGAGCCGCAGGTATTTTTCCGCCAGTTCATCGCATATCTCATTTATCAGATCGTTTATCTCTCCTCCGTCCGCGCGCATAAAAACGCATTCACCGTACGGAACAGCGATAACCGGACAGGGTTCGAACGAAAAACGTCCGCCGACATACGCCTCGTAATCCTGACTGCTGCGCTTTATGAGCGCTCCGTAGATGCTGTCTGACTGCAGGGCCGCATACATCTCTTTCCTGGTATTGAAATCCAGTGTATGTCCGTCGAGCGCGGTACCCTCAGTCAGCGCCAGATATGCCTGCTCGATGCCCCAGTAGCATGAATCCACGGAATCCGCAGGCACCTCGGGATCACCCTTTTTTATCACCGCCGTGAGCTCGTTGCGGTAGATCACGCCCGATGCCGCTATCGTATCCTCTTTTCCGGCGATCAGCTCCGCGGGCATGCCCGGTATCATGTCGAGCTCACCTCTCTGCAGCAGATCGACCGCATCCGCCGCGGTGATGGCCGCTCCGTCGTGTTCCTTTACGTATTCCGCATGTACCCCGGCGTCTTCAAGCTTCTTTAAGAACTCCGCCCAGGCGCCTTTTTGCGTGCCGCCTTCCCTGTAATACAGCGGATACTCATCTTCCCCGGATATCCAGTATTTAATTGTGACCGTCGTCTCCGCCATATTTTCCTCCGTACGCTTCCGTTAGATTCATTTTAAAAACCTTGCGCTTCAAATGCAAGAATTTATATTTTGTTCGATTGACAAACATCTGTTTGCGTGCTATAGTGTAGTTCCACAAAGCAAACAAATGTACGTTATTATTTCGAAGAGGCGACAGATCATGGGTGCTTTTATTTCCTATACTTCCTTCGACCATACGGCCACATGCATCATTCCGGTCATTGCGTCCTTTGACGCCTCGGGCCATATATGTCCGCTGTATGTGCGCATCAGGCGGGTATCGTACCGTATCACCGAGTACTTTGTCAGCTCAAAGTACAGCGGGGTCACGGAGTTCCGCTGTAAGATAGCGGACGGGGAGTTTGAGCGTCCCCTGCAGCTCACCTACTACAGCGCGGAGGGCATGTGGACCGTTCCGCGCGCCGGCATAGGAGGTGCCGACGGATCATGAAACAGCGCCATTATCTCTGCATAGACCTGAAATCCTTCTACGCTTCCGTAGAGTGCGTCGAGAGGGGTCTCGATCCGATGACGACCAAGCTCGTCGTTGCGGATCCGGACCGCTCCGCCAATACCATATGCCTTGCGGTATCCCCCGCGCTTAAGCGCCTCGGGGTCCGCAACCGCTGCCGCATGCGCGATATCCCCAAGGATCTCCACTACATCGTGGCTAAGCCCCGCATGCAGCGCTACATCGACTATTCCGCGCGCATTTACGGCATATATCTGAGCTACTTCTCGAAGGAGGACATACATGTCTACTCGGTCGACGAGGCATTCATGGACGTCACCGATTATCTTTCCCTGTACTCCGTGACTCCGCGCGAGCTCGGCCGCAGGATCATGGATTCCGTGCTCGAGCAGACCGGTATACGCGCCACCTGCGGCATAGGCACCAACCTGTATCTGACCAAGATCGCCCTTGACATCACGGCAAAGCACAGCCCGGACTTCATCGGTGAGCTCGATGAGGAGTCTTACCGCGCCGCTCTCTGGGACCATAAGCCACTCACGGACTTCTGGCGCATAGGCCACGGGACCGCCGCGCGCCTTGCCCGGTACGCCATCTACACCATGCGCGACATAGCCTCCGCGGACGAGGATTTCCTCTACCGTCTCTTCGGCGTCGACGCCGAGCTGCTGATAGACCACGCCTGGGGCCGTGAGCCGGTCACCATCGCGGATATCCGCAACTATCACCCCAGATCGAAGTGCCTGTCGAACGGTCAGGTCCTCATGAGCGACTATCCCTTTGACAAGGGCCGCCTCATCGTTAAGGAGATGATGGATGTGCTCTGTCTCGAGATGCTCTCAAAGGACGTGGTCACGCCGACCGTCTCACTCTATATCGGCTATTCGGTCTCGGACCTTACGCCCCGCAGCCGCGACGGCACACCGCCGTCAGTCCCTTCGGTATATCTTTCCGGCGCGCAGCACGCCGCAGGCCGCACCTCGCTCGAGGCTCCGACCAACTCAGCATCGCAGTGGCTTCCCGCCATAGCCGCGCTCTACGACAGGATAGTAGACCCCGAACGCACCATACGCCGCGTCAACATCACCTGCTGCGATATCGCGCATGAGGAGTTCAGACAGCTCGATCTGTTCTCCGACACCGCCGGCGCAGAGAAACAAAAGCGTATGCAGGCGGCCATTCTGGAGATACAGACCCGTTTCGGCAAGGATCTCATGATACGCGGCATGGATCTCGAGGACGGCGCCATGACACTGGAGCGAAACCATCAGATAGGAGGTCACAGGAGCGGATTATGACACAGCGAGGTAAGATGTCGGTCGAGATGCGGGCCAAACAGTTCATGCCCTTCTCTGCCCTGCCCGGGCTCGATGAGGCCCTGGCCATGGCCGAAAAAGAAGCAGAAGGCTCCGGCGCAGAGCGCCGAAGCCTTACAGATCATGATATGATATTCAGTTCCGCGTCATCAGAGAGCTATGAAGAACTTAACGAGGAAGATCACTGAGAGGATATAGGTCAGTACGGATACTTCCTTAGCCTTTCCTGTCAGCACCTTGATGCATGTGTATGTGATCAGGCCGATACCGATGGCATGTCCGATCGATGCCGAGATGGGCATTGCGATGAGCATGAGCGCTACGGGAGCGATATCGGTCATATCGTCAAAGTTGATATTTCTGAGGCCCGAGAGCATCAGGATGCCTACATAGATCAGAGCCGCCGATGTAGCTGCGGGAGGTATGATCGCCGCTACGGGAGCGATGAACATACATGCGAGGAACATGATAGCGGTGGTGAGTGCGGTGAGACCTGTACGTCCGCCTGCCTCTACGCCCGATGCCGACTCAATGAACGTTGTTACTGTCGAAGTACCGGTAAGCGAACCAGCTACGGTACCTACGGCGTCAGCCAGGAGAGCTTCCTTCATCTTGGGCATCTTGCCGTCCTTATCGAGCATACCTGCACGTGATGCGGTACCTACAAGTGTTCCGATGGTATCGAACATATCGATGATGCAGAATGTGATGATCAGGATGATGACCGTAGTCCAGCCGATCTCTACCAGTCCGGCAAAGTTCAGCTTAAAGAGTGTTACGCCAGCCATAGTCGAGAACGAAGGCAGCCATGATGCGGTCTTGAGGCCCTCAAAAGGATTCACTCCGAGGAATATAGCCTGTCCTGCCCAGTATATGATACTTGCGCAGAGCATGCCGAGGATAACCGCAGCCTTAACGCCCTTATGAGCCAGTGCGATGATGATGAACAGTCCGATGAACATCGTAGCCGCTACGAGTACGATCTCACGCCAGCCGTCGTCGCCGATAGCTTCCTTCATGCTCTTCGCGGTCAGCGCGCCGAAGAAGTCTCTCATTACATAGAAAGGAGACGTGAAGCCGTTGCTCGCGGAGTATACGCCTGCGTTCGAACCGAGTCCGATGTTGAGGAGCATGATACCGATAGCGGGCGAGATACCGTGACGCACACCTGCGGGGATAGCCTCAACGATCTTCTCACGTACGTTCAGGAGTGAAAGTACTATGAAGATGATACCTTCGATGAGGATGATGCACATGCATGTCTGATATGACTTAACATAAGTCATGCCGGTCATGCCCACGATGCTTGCGCACAGTGTTGCGTAGAAACTGTTGAGTCCCATACCGGGAGCCATTGCGAAGGGCTTATTCGCGGCAAATGCCATTACGAACATACCGATCGCCGATGCGATACATGTTGCGAGGAATACGGCGTTCCACAGCCCCTCGGCTGCACCCTCAGCGCCGAATCCGGTCAGCAGATTGGGGTTCAGGGCGATGATGTAAGCCATCGTCATGAACGTTGTGAGACCGGCCACTATTTCAGTTCTTGCATTAGTGCCGTTCTCTTTCAGTTTGAAGCACTTCTCCAGCATAGTTTGTCCTCCGATACATATATAGTGAGTAAAAAACACCCCACTGATAATAATACCAATGGGGGATAGGTTAGTCAACGATTTTGCATAAAAAATTTTAGTTTTCTATAATTTTTTTGGTGATATTGCACATCATCCGTCTTCGGATCCCGTATCTGCTGTACCGGGCAGCCGTCACCATATTCTGTATCTGCCGCTGAGCGCGAGATACGCAAAGAAGTACAGGCAGTTGTCATAGTAGCGCCTGTTTCCGCCTCGAAGAGGCGTCTCCCACAGATCGGCGAGCCACCTGCAGGCCGTCTCATACACGTCCTTTGGCATCACGCTCTCTAAGAGTCCGTACTTGCCGCCGCACATTTCCAGATACGGCCCCACTACAGCGAGCAGGCCCTCTGCCGTGGTCACCTTCATGCCTACGGGGTGGAGTGCCGAGCCCGGCACCTCCGTTCCGTCGATCTCAAATATGCCGGTCATCTTATCGCCCTTTGCGTCGAGGAATCTCAGCAGGTTCAGGTCTGCCGCACACTGCCCCTCATCGGTCGCGAACCATTCGTAGTCCAGACCTATATTGGCCGCGGTCCTGTACGCGTCACTGTAGAAACAGTCGTGTCTGTCCGTGGTCCAGGGGAGCCTGCGGGTATACGGCCTGCCGTCAAACTCGGCATATTCCGCAGACATGCCGGTATCCGGATGACATGCCTTTGTAAGGTACCTGCGGCTCACGTCCGCAGCCTCACGGAAGAACTCCTTATCCTCCTCATTTCCCCATTCGGCGAACAGCTCATAGAAATGAGGCAGGTGATACGACGGGTCGGTAAAGTCCGCTCCCGCCACGAACAGTATCTGTTTATTGTCGGGGTTAAACATCGGCACACCGGGATGTCCGGGCTCACCCTTGTGTACCATCTCCGAGAGTATCTTCTTCGCATGCGCGGAATACTCATATATGCCTTCGCCGTCTCCCCATCTGTGCGACGCGAACAGCAGCGCCAGCGCGAAGTATTCCTCTCCGTCGGGCGCGGCGCCTTCAGCGTTGCGTTTTCCGTCCACTGCGCAGGACCATGCAAAGTATCCGTGCTCCGGTCCGGGCTCACGATGCCACATATATGTGTACGCCCATTTCCAGATACGGTCGAACTCCGCCTTGTGGTCGGTCTGTACGCACATCATCATGCCGTACGACATACCCTCGGTCCTCGCGTCATGGTTGCCGGTATCCTCAAGATACCCCATATCGTCACCGACCGGGTGATAGATACGCTCGTCTTCGCTCCCATAGAAAAAAGTATCCCATATCTGTACGAGCCTTGTGTCCACATCTTCCTCGGTCTTGCCTATCATCCTGAACAGATTTGTATATTCGCCTGATCTGTATGCTCCGCTCATTTTTACTCCCTTCCCCATGAGTTTTGGTCATCCTGCTGCCGGGTTTCCGATATGTATCGTGATCCCCTTGCCTCGTATCATATATGACGCACATCGGTTTTTCTCCGTAATTGTTGCTTCGCAATTGTCAAAACTCGCCATAATGCGGTATAATTCTACATAACGGGCCGATCTGAGGTCCGCGTGGTCAGTAAGTCGGAACGGAGCCTGAGAGGATATATGAGATCACTTTACATTGCCGATGACGAAAAAGCCATCAGAGACGGTATAAAGCTTATAGTCGACTGGAAGAGCCTGGGATACGAGATCTGCGGGGAGACCGGCAGCGGAGCCGAGGCTGTTGCGGATATTCTCCGGCTCAACCCCGCGATCGTCCTCATGGACATCCGCATGCCCGGACTCAGCGGCCTTGATGCCATCAGGAGGCTCACCGAGGAGGGTTTTGAGGGGCATTTTATCATCCTTTCCGGATATTCCGACTTTAAATATGCCCAGGAGGCCATGAAGTATAATGTGCGCCACTATCTGACCAAACCCATCGACGAGGACGAGCTCACCTCAGCGGTCCGCGAGATAAACGGCATGCTGGACAACGAAGCCGACGCGAGGTCCCGTGAACTCTTTTTTCGCACCAAGTCCAAAAAAGAGATAATCAGCGACATACTTTCGCACAACCTCGACCTGAAGCTCCTCAGCGCAGCGGATCCGGGGCTCCTCGCGGACAAATACCAGATCGTCGCCTACGAGAATTTCAACATGTCCGATCAGGAGCTGCCCTACCGTTTCTCCGAGCTGTTCAACGCGGCAGGGAGCAGGTCTTCCGCTTCGGTCCATCTCGTATACCGCGGGCACGATATCCTTCTGCTCCTCGGAGATTCCGGCATAGACCGCTTTAAGCGCTTTCTCGGCCACTACGAGTCCGAGCCCGAGCAGGGCAGCCCGCTCGACAGCATATTCGTGGCGTACGGCTGCGTGGTCAGTTCTCTCTCCGATATCCCCGAGTCCTACGCGCAGGCGGAGGAGCTCCTCTCCCGCCGTTTCTTCTGCGTTCAGGGACAGCATGTGCTCGGTTTTGACGATCTGCCCTCCGTCCAGAATAATCTGGAGAAGCTCGAGAACTCCCGCATTGACGGATACACCGCGCAGATCTCCGACTATCTCCAGACCTTTAACCGCAGAAAGGTCGCCGAGGTGCTCTATTCGATCGAGGAGTACCTCTATCATGTCAATGCGGACATCACCGCGGTCAAGCTTTTCCTGGCCGACCTGTATCTGCGGATCAAGGATACGATGACGCACCGCTACAGCACGATAACCCTGCCCTTCGCGTCAAACGCGGAGATCATCTCTTTCATCAGCGCGCAGAACTACCTCTACGAGATCATCATCTATTTCTCGAACCGCTTCGAGGAGCTGATGAACTCCATGGGCAACTCATCCCGTGACAGCGTTATCGACGATATCCTCTACTACATCGACCACAACTACAATACGAACCTTAAGCTCGAGATGATCGCTTCGCTCTTCGGCTATAACAGTTCGTATCTCGGGAAGATATTCACAAAGACCGTCGGCGAGAGCTTCAATACCTATGTCGACCGCGTCCGCATCCGCCACGCCATAGAGATGCTGACCGACGATAAGCTCAAGGTCTATGAGATCGCCGACAGGGTCGGCTACAGCAATGTCGACTATTTCCATAAGAAGTTCAAAAAATACATCGGCGAGAGCCCTGCGGAGTACCGTTCAAAGCACGCCGGCGGGCAGATCGACTGACTTTAGCCGGCTGCGCAGCCGGTCACACAGGCAATAAACCATCATCCAAAAAACGGGCAGGAGGGATGATCCTCCTGCCCATTGTTTCTAAACCTTTTATCGTATAATCCTTAGCTGATCTTCGCCGGCACAGATCCTGTCTTTTATCACCTAATGACTGCCAGCGTAAAGTCTATCGTTATATTCTTTATTCCTACCAGCTTTGTCTTGTCTATGATCACCGAAGACGCGGTGCTCGGCGAACCCATGAGTATACGCGCATCTGCGGGCGGAGTCTTAACCCACTCGTTCACCAGGTTCACGCGCGTGCATTTTCCGTCATCCGAGCTCGTGTAAGGCGTAGCGATAAGTTCGAGCGGATTGCCGTCTATCGTGATCGAATTGATCAGCAGATGGCATCCGGGATACAGCAGCTCCGCATCCGCCACAGCCAGCGCGGCGAATGTCAGTCCGTCGTTGCCGCCCGCGAAATCGAGGCTTACCGTATACTGTCCGGGGCCTTCGACGATCGCGTTCGTTGCCGTGATACCCATCGTATTGTCCGCGGGGTTGAACACATCACCGACGCTGTAGGTTCCGGCGCCGCCGTTCCACATGATCCATGCTACGGGCGTGCCGGGTTCGTAGGTCTCCACGCCGTCCCACATCTCGGGCGCCGCAGCGCTCGCTGCCGCCATATGGTCTTTAACCGCGGTCAGATATCCTGCCCCCGCCGCCTTTTCCTGCTCGTAGCTTCTCGAGGCAAATACCGCAGCCACGGCATCATCCCTCATCGTGCAGGTCACTTTGTCATAAGAGCTGTTCGTATCCCAGAGCAGGGGTACCCAGTTGTTCAGGTCGCAGTGATCGAGGAAGTACTCGGTAAACTCTGCGGTATTCTCCTGTGTTTGATGCTTGCCGTTCTCATATACGGGCAGGGCTCCGTATTCGCCGATTATGATGCCGTAACCCATGTCAGAGAACTTCTTCAGCTTTCCGAGGTACTGATCCATCATGTCGTAGTCGGCTTTGATGCCCCATCTCGACCATGTTCCGCCTTCACCCGCGCCGCAGTAGTTCCAGGGCGTATAGTAGTGTACGGAAAGGAACAGCTTGCCCTTCGCGGTATCCGTCGGCATCACGAATCTCGCGTCACATGTATCCGTGATGTCGGTATTGTAGCCGGCGATCAACAGGAAACGGTCATCGTTGTTGCCGCCGGTCGATCTCACGATATCGACGAATTTCTGGTTGATATCGTGGGTCATGCTGTACTGTCCGTCAGCGGACAGAGACCCCGAATCGGCCCAGCTTCCGTTATTGTTGAGGCCGTTTCCGAGCTCTTCGTTGGCCGACTCGAATATCAGCATATCGGGGTAATCCTTAAAATACGATGACACCTGCGTCCACATCTCAGTGTAGATCTTCCATGCCTTATCGACTGTCGCGGGATCGGCGGAGCCGAACATTGCCCACCAGCCGGAGTCCCAGTGATCGTTGAGTACCACGAACATTTCGGCATCAAGCGCCCAGTTTACGACCTCAGCCACACGCTCGAGATAATCCGCGTTGATCTCATAGTCATCCTTGGCAAAGTCCATCGTATTGCACCACGATACAGGTATGCGCAGCGTATCGAAGCCTGCTGCCTTGTAGCCCTTTATCATGGCCTCCGAGGTGATCGGCTGGCCCCACGCGCACTCATAGGTCGTGACCGACGCGTTCCTGCCGCTCGAGGTCGCCTCAAATGTATTTCCCAGATTGATACCGTTGCCCATGTAATAGGACAGCTCGATAGAGTTCATATTCGTCAGATCCATATCGCTGAACTTGGCATTATTCGTGCCGTCCACGGCAGGCTGATCGTCATTCCCCTGCTGTGCGGGCTCGTCCCCGCCCCATTTGAGGTCTGAGAGCGTAAATACCACCACTGCCTTTTTGGGGCTGTCCACAGTTGTAAAATTGGCTACATGCTCGCCCATCTCCACCTCTGCGACGCATGAGCCGTCCCATGAGTTTACGGGATCGTTCGTGTCAAATACGCCGTTCGACTTCAGCGCGGATTTGGGAGCATCCATGGTCACAGTAAGTTCCGTGCCGTCCACTATCACCTTGTCGTAGATGATATTGCAGGCGGTGATCGGTGACTGTCCGTCGCCTCTGATGTGTTCCATATCCGTGATATAGATCGCGGTGAGGTTCTTCAGCGCACTCACGCCCGCTGCGACCGCCTCGGCCGAGAGGTCCGCCCCGCAGTCGAACTCGACCGCATACTGCCCGGCTTCGGTCACGAATATCGACTGTTTTCCGGACTCGTTGCTGTAGTATGAATGATCCGCGTCGTTATAATACACGTTGAGCGCCAGCTCGATATAATTTGCGCCCGAGGGCTTAGTCTTATATGCCGTCATATCCGGTACGCCGGCTGCTCCCGCATCGGACGTATTTGTATCCGTACCCTGATCGCCTGCAGCCTGTCCCGCATCGGTTCCGGGAGTCACACTGCCCGCTCCCTCACTGCCGTTGTCTGTACCCGCGCCGTTCCCTGCATTATTGTTTTCCGTACTGGTCACGTTCTCCGTGCCCGCCGCGGGCTTATCATTCCCGTCATCAGCAGTTTTTTTGCAGCCCGTGACCGTCAGTGCCAGTACCGTCAGCACGCATATCAGGCAACGCACGAGCCGGTACTTTCCGGTAAGAAGCATCCTGCTGCCGTCCTGCAGGTATTTCCTGCTCAGACGCACCCTGTCGCCCTGTATCATAGTCATGTTATTCTTCATATCCATCCTCATTTTCAGACTTTAATTCTGTCCTATAGTTTATCAATGCCACCGGAAAACCTTGCATCCTCCGGTGGCACCGTAATCATTTAATCTTCAGAACTGCATACCGGCAGCCTTATTTGCCTCTTACAGCCTCTTCGAGCGCGTGGCGCTTTGCTGCCTCATCGATCGACCACTGCTTGCACTGCTCGTAGCCGTATGCGTTAGCGGTGTTGATCATCTGGTTCACATAGTAGTTGTACTCACCGTCCGATGCCGCATAGATAGCCTTCCAGCTGTAGTCCACGATACAGGTCGTAACCTGCTTCCAGATCAGCTCAAAGTCGTCGTCCATCTCCGCCTCGTTGTACTCGGTCGCAGGAGCTACCTTGTACTGCAGATGCTCCATGTACTCGGCCACGTTCTCGGCTCCGTTGTAGTCTACCCAGTCCTGCTGGATCGGATAATCGATCTTGTTCGCGATGCTCCTCCAGTACTGCTGGTCGTAGGTATCGCCCGAGGTGTTGGGGTTGATCTCATTACCGGACCAGGTCGTGTTGTTGATCTGGAGCTCGCCGTCATGGAAGGTACCTCCGGCATACTTGCCCGCCTTCTCCTCGCTCATGACCGTGTTTTCCTTATCGTTGATGCACTGCGAGCCGAACTCGGTCAGGCATGCGCGGCCGTCGGCATCATAGTACCATGTGATATCCTTGGGACCGTAGAGAGCCGTCATGTATCCGTCGGGAGTGCACAGCCAGTTGATGATCTGCATGCACAGCTCGGGATGCTCGGTGTTCGCGCCGATAGTCCATACACGGTTCCCGCCGTAGGGACTCATGCCGTAGCAGAGCGGAACCGCCTCTTCGGGAACCATCGTGTACATATATTTGCCTTCGGACATATGCGTATCGGTATTGAAAGGACCGCTGCCCGCATAGTTGAATATCGAGAAGAATACACCGCCGACCTTCATTTTCTCGATCATCTCGGTATAGGTCTGAGTCATCGAGTTGGGATCTAAGAGTCCCTTCTGGTAGAGGGTATTAAAGAACTTCAGCGAGGTCAGATACGGTCCGTCGGGCTCGAGCGCGTCATGCATCTTGCCTGTGTCGGGATCGTAGATGCCCAGCTGCATCTCGTCATATCCCCAGTACGCCGTAGCGAATGCCTTGATATACATAACCATGTTTCCGTCCCAGTCGGGCCAGATCGATACGGCATAGGTAGGGTTTCCGTTCTCGTCTGTGGGGCAGATCTGCTTCATCTGCTCGAACAGGGTAACCAGATCGTCGAGATTCTTGACTACGGGATAGCCGAGCGCCTTGTACAGATCCCAGCGGATATCCCATGTATAGAAGAACTGCTCGTGCGATTCGCTCGATGATGCCACGGAATGTCCGAATCCGTAGAGCGCATCGCTCGCGCCTTCGGTAATTGTCGATGTTAATGACTTATTGGCAGCGAGAGCCTGTCCCATCGTGTCCCTGATATCCTTGCCGTAGTTATCGAGCAGGTTATACTTGTTCCAGTCCAGGAGCATGCCGCTCTTTACCGCACGCTTGTAATCATTGCCCGTAGAGCCGAATACCACGATATCACCGAGGGTTCCGGACTCCATACGTGTATCGAACACACCGTCTGAATCGGGGATGATGGTCAGCTTTACGTTAAACTTTTCCAGCAGCAGCTTTGCGATCCAGCCCTGCTGTTCGCCCGAATAGTTTGCCAGCTGTGAATAAACAACCAGCTCTACGGGCGCCGATGTTTCGTCCTTGCCCGCTGCTTCACCGGTCACAGTGCCGGTATTATTGTCCGAGCCGCGCCCGGTCACATCCGCATTTTTAGTGCATGCGGCCAGTGACATGACCATCGCCAGCACGAGTACGAAAGAAATAATCTTTTTCATCATTTTAGTGCTCCTCTCTTATCAGCCCTTGACTGCTCCCAACATTATACCCTTTTCAAAATATTTCTGCATCCAGGGGTATACCAGGAGTATCGGAAGGACCGTAACCATCGAGATCGTGTATTTGATAACCTTACCCGAATTCAGCTTATTGATCAGCGCTTCCATCTCAGACGCGGTACGCGCGGTACCGATCGTGGAAGCGATGTTGCTCGACTGATTCAGCCAGATGTACAGCTTATGCTGCAGGGTATGCAGATTCGGGGAATTCTGCATGTTGATGACCGAGTCCATGAATGAGTTCCAGTGTCCCACCGCGCCGAATATCGCGATCGTCGCGAGTATCGGCTTTGAGAGCGGCCAGATCAGTTTCCTGAATATCGTCATGTATCCGGCGCCGTCTATGAATGCGCTCTCCTCGAGCTCGGCAGGGATCGATTCTATGTATGTTTTTACAAGTATTATGTTATAGGGCTGTACGATAGCCGGGATTATGTATCCCAGATAATTGTCGGTCAGTCCCAGCATCAGCATGTTTGTGTATCCCGGGATCAGACCTGCGTTGAAGTACATCGTGATAACGAGGAATCTGTACCAGAATTTCCTGTTCCACATCTCCTTCTTAGTGACCAGATACCCGCAGAACGCGGAAGCGACAACCATCAGGACCGTACCGATCAGCGTACGCGATATCGTAACGATGAACGCCTGCCCGAGGTCTCCGAGCGCCAGCATATCCTTGTAGTTCTGTAAGGTAAATCCGATCGGATAAAAGTTTACCGCGCCTCTGGCCACCATTTCGTTGTTTGAAACGGTGTTTATGAAGATGTAATAAAAGGGGAAAAAGCACAGCAGCGCGAATAAGCCGAACACAATGTAATCCACTATGTAAAACGCCACATCGCCGCCCGTCAGCTTGATATGCGACTTATGCTTGCGGTAATAGGCTTTTTCCAGCTTCGCATCCAGTTTTTCCTGCTTTGTCATAGCCATATCGGTTGCTTCCTCCTTCCCTTAAATGATACTCTCGCCGCGGACCATCTTCGATATTCCGTTGGCAAAGAAAAGTAGTGTTACGCTGACTAAGGTTTTCAGCATACCGATAACCGTTGAGATCGGTATCTTGCCCGCGCCGATACCCAGGTTGTATACGTACAGATCGAGCACTTCCAGGTTATTCTTTGTTACCGCGTTGGAGAATACCAGGTACTGATCCATGCCGTTGCTTAAGATTCCGGCTACCGCCATCAGCAGCATAACCGAATATGTCGGCAGGAGTCCGGGCAGTGTCACATGCCTCATCTTCTGGAAGCGTCCCGCTCCGTCGACCGTAGCCGCTTCATAGAGCTGCTGGTCTATACCGGATATTCCCGCAATATATATGATCGCGCTCCAGCCTATGCCCTTCCAGATACCCCACAGGAGCATCTTTATGTAGAGCATGTCCTTATCCTGCAGGTACAGATGGCTGTGGACCACTCCGGTGATCTGCGTCAGTATATTGTTGATAAAGCCTTCGTTTGAGAATATCGCAAACGCGATCGCGTAGACCAGAACCCAGCTGATGAAGTTCGGGATCGTGGTAAATACCTGTACGATCCTCCTGAACCACCCTGTCTTGATCTCCGAAAGGAATATCGCGAATGCCATGGCGAGCCAGCTCGTAGCGATACCCAGACCGCTCATGATCAGCGTGTTCTTCATAACACGCATGATATCGGCCCTGGTCATCGGGTTGTCGACCAGACTCTTGAACCATTTGAACCCGACGAAATCGTTCATGCTGAGGTTTCCGGGTCCCGATTTGTAGTCAAAGAATGCGTAGCGCCATCCGTACAGCGGCAGATACGCGAAAACGAATGCCAGGATGATAAAGGGCAGGAACATGATAAAGAGCTTATATGTCGTAAGCATCTCACATCTCTCACCCGTAGCCGGACGCGGCTGCGCTATGATCAGGAGTACCGAGCAGAGCAGCTGCAGCACCGCAAATCCCAGCATGACAAAGAGCGGCGTCGGCAGCGTATCCACTGCCATGTTGAAGCCTACCGTCTCCGCTATTTCCGCGTCTATCGCCTGATAGAGCCTGTAGGTGGAGAGCATCTGGAAAAATCCGCCTATGATCACGCCCGAACCGCCGAGAGTGATATAGTTTGATATGCGCTTCATCTTGAGATTGCCCAAAGATACGCAGGCAGCCACAGACAGCATTATTACGCCCACAACCATCAGTGCCGAGGCGATCATCAGACTGCGGATGTCGCTCTTGTAAAAGTAGTTGTGGTTTATCTCGTATTTGATATTGATAACGAGTCTGTTATACGACAGCGCGGAAGTTAAAAGCGAAAGATTCTTGTTCATCTGCGTGAATATCCTGGCAGGATTAAACTCACTGAAGAATACCAGAACGAACGCAAATAACAGGCTTATGCGCGTCACATAATAGACTTTGTCCGTCCAGCCGTTGCTGACCTCGGTTCTCTTAGCCATCTTGCTCTCCTCTTTAGATGCGGTTTTAACCGCATCCGATCCCTCGTACAGCACGCCGCCTGCGTACAAGGCTTCCTAAATCCCGGCCGGAGCTGTAATACTCCGACCGGGGCAAAAACTAACTTATCCGTTATTATTTCTTTTTGCGTGTCGCGAAGAATACGCATACGCCTGCAACTACGACAACACCTGCGATGATGCCGATGATGAGTCCGGTGTTGCTCTTCTTTGCGGGCTCTTCCGTTACCGTTGTCTCTGCTGTCTCAGGAGCATCGGTCGTTGCGGGAGCTTCGGTAGCCTTAGGCGCCTCGGTAGCTGCGGGAGCCTCTGTTGCTGCGGGCTCGGGCTCAGCCTCGGCTGCCTTGTCGTAGTTAAATCCGCTTACGGTGAAGGTGATCTCCATCGAAGTCATGGGAACGTTGTACGCGCCGATCTGGGCATTGTCGCCCTTGCTGTAGACACTCTCTACCTGGATCTGCATGTAGTTTACGCTCTCCTTGTTGAGCTTCTGCGAATCCTCGCCGAGTGCGATCGTCTTGCCGTCTACCTTGAGGCTTACGTCGCTGATAACGATCTCATCGGTGTTGGGGATATCGGTCGAGAGGAAGATCATGTTCATGTGATCCTGAGAATCGAAATCACCTGTCAGATCAAGTCCGTCAACAGATACGGTATAAGTTCCGTTTCCTGCGATGACCGCATCCTTAAACTCACCGGCTCTGGTTACCGCGTTGTTGTCAGCGTCCCAGCCGGTTACCTGCATGAAGTACTCCATGCCGTTGTCGCCTACGATGCCGCGGCCGTAGCTGGGCTCGTCGAATGCGTTACGGAATGAGTAAGCGGGTGTCTGAAAGCAGAGGTACGCATTGTAGGTTCCGTCTAAGTCAACGGGGCCTGCGTTGGAGCCTGCGGGCTCGTTTCCGCCCTGCATGTTCTCAAATGCGCCTGCTACGGTAAAGTATACTTCGATAGTCTTGATAGCCGCAACCTGCTCGGGAGTGAGAAGTCTTGCGGTAGCTGTAGCCGCATCGCCCGCTGTACGGTTGTCGATGTAGCCCTTGCCGTTTACGCCCTCAAAATCAGGGTTGTTCCATTCGTTGTACAGGTTAACACGGGTATCTACAGCGCCGCCGTCTGCCGAGCAGGTGTAGGATGTGCCCTGAAGAGCGATCTCCTCGCCGTTGAGCACGATCTTGTCAACCGTAACTGTATATGTGGTACCGAATATCACTTCACCGTTGGGAAGTGTAAGGCACTCGAACTGTCCGCTGCCGAGAGCCTCGGGGAGCTCTGCCTTAACCATGTAAGAGCCGTTGCCCTTAACGGGAGTAGTGGTGATAACAGCGCCGGTATCGGTCCAGGATGCGTTGTTAAGGCTTAAGGTAGCCTCAGAAACCTCACCTACCACGATGCCGCTCTCTGCGTAATGTCTGATAACAAACTGTGTTCCTGCGTATGAATCCCAGCCGAGCGCGATGATGTCGATCACATCATCCTTGGCTGCGGGAACCATGAGTGTTCCGCGAAGGGATGTCGAATCAACGGTTCCTGCCCAGTTCTTGCCGTTTACGCCGTCGCTTACGTCTTCGTTGCCGTCGCCGTCAGCGTCCCAGCCCCAGCTTACCTGCGCGCCGCCCCACTGATAGTAGGACTTGCTGCCGTCAGCATGGGTAACCGCGATACCGTTCGAGCACCAGTCGTTGTAGCTGAATGCGTCGCCGTCTGCCGCGAGATACTCAACATCAACAAGTACTGAATTGCAGTCGCTCGCTACGGTGTAGGTCGATCCTGCTGTCTTTCCGTCAACGTATGCCACGCCGCCGCTTACTGTTGCAGCGCCGCCTTCGGTGATCTCAACGCTGAACTGCTTTCCTGCGTATGAATCCCAGCTGGTCACGATAAAATCAACAACAGCGCCCTGCTCAGCGGGGATACCGAGAGTAGCCGTAAGAGCTTCGGTGTCCGCGTTTCCGAGCCATGTGCCGCCGTTTACGCCGTAAGAATCCTCTGTGCCGTCGCCGTCAGCGTCCCAGCCCCAGCTTACCTGCGCGCCGCCGAACTGATAGTACGATTTGCTGCCGTCCACGTGATTTACAACCACGCCGTATCCGCACCAGTCGTTCAGCGAGAATGCGTCGCCGTCAGCAGGTGCAAAAGTGATATTTGCCGTAATAACATTAACCGCACCGGCTACCGTATAAGAGTAACTCGGTGTTGCCCCATCGATGTAGGCACAATCAACGGCATCGGCCTTAACACCGACTTTGCCCGCCGAAAGGACCAACGCTGCCGCCAGAACCACGGCAAAAAGTTTCCTGAAGATCTTTTTCATGTTTTTCCTCCTCTTTAGATGCGGATTTACCCACATCTGATTCCTTGTCCCGAACGTCACTTGCGTACCGGACTTATCATATAGTCTGCCTGCTCCCCCTAAGGAAGCAAAATACCGCGCCGGAACCCCGGCACGGTATTCAGTGTAAATCATCATTCAATTATTAAAAACCGAAAGGATTTGACATAAAAGAAGTAAAAAACAGAGCAGGATCCGTCTATTTGATAAATACCAGCTCACCGTCCTGCGCGTAGCAGACGCCGGCTCCGGGTATATACCAGAGCAGCCCGAGGGTTGTAAACGGGGCATGTGAATCAAGCGTTATCATCATTTCATGTATAAGTGCATTGTAGAACGGCAACGCGCTGTCATCTATGGTTGCGTTGTCATAACCCGGAATGTTGTATTTCTCTATGATCTCATCCAGGTTCTTCAGGCTGTAAGCGTGACTCCACACATCATCATCGTCCAGGGACGTTCCAAACCCGCAAACATATACAAAATCGCGGATGCCTTTTCCTGTACCGAATCCGTTGCTTGAAGCCGCCAGCTTTTTCGCTCCGTCGTACATTTCCCTCATGATATGCCCAAATCTGCTCGTACCGCGTACATCTCTGTATACATCTCCGTAACCGTAATCACTTTCCGAGAACGGCAGCAGGGCCAGGCTCAGTCCGCCGGGGATCCCGTCATTCTCAGTAAAACCGTCCGTTAAGATCCATGTGATCTCGGTATGGTCACTGAGCTCCCATATCGTTACATGTATTTCGTTCAGATATTCATATCCGGACAGTATCCCGTAATATCCGACCGCATGACCTTCGGAATCATCCTCTCCGCTGAGCCTCAGCCCCATCTCTTTCAGGCGGCTTTGGAACGCGGAAGTATCGGCACGGCCGATATCCACAAAATTTACGCCTCCGTAGAATTCGTCCGCGGGAGTACCGAAGTCCGCGATACCCATAGCGGCCGCGAGTTCCTCAAAGATCGTTTCGCGTCCGTATCTTTTCGAGATGATCAGGAAGGCATCCCGGTATTCGGGGTGCAGCATCGTATAACCGTCCCCGGTGGGCAGCGGCCTCGGATGGTCCTCATAATATTCTTCCGGATCATTTATGCAATCACGCACAAGGAAGTCTGCGTATTCACTGTCATAGAAGGAATCCATATCCTCTTCATATACCAGTTTATACAGTATTTCTTTCAGATCAAAGTCGCAGAGTATAATGCTGCCGTCATCCGCGATCAGTATACTTCCCGCAGTTTCGGTATTATCTCCGTAATCATCGTAGACCCATCTGATCCAGTTGCCCGTTTCGCTCAGGTGGAAAGAGACCTGCGCATTCCCGGGATCCTCATATTTCCAGAATCCGCCAATTTTTTCCAGCAGCGCTTTATCTTCATCCGACAGTCCCGTATCAGGTATATACGGCTCTCCTTCGCCTTGCGAAGGATCATCGGGCACCGCGGTAGGCGCAGGTGCCTGTGTCGGGCGGGGCGCAGCTGTAGGCTCCGCGGGCTCTATCTCAGGCTCTCTCGCATTCGATACATAGTCGGGCACCTCTATGCCGAGTACCTCGCAATATGCCTCAAATACCGAGACTATCCCGTCTCCGAGCTGCGAACCCGCCTGCGGATCGTCCAACCGGTCCTCGAGCATGATATTGAGCTTAGCCACCGCGTCGTACTGCAGCCAGTCTTTGTCCACATCGACTTCATACTCGTTATATCTGAGCACGCTGTTGATGACTTCGAGCGTTCCCCACTTAAAGAAATGCGATCTCGAAAAACCGAGTGCCTCTGACTTGAACCATGAATCCGCCGTCAGGCTGATATTCCTGTAATCCTCATAGTCCTTATACCAGAGCACGACATTCTGCTGTTCGTCATACATCCAGTCGCTGTTAGCCGGGAGCGTGTTGTTTACCGGCTGTGCGATGATGGCCGGTGTGACAGCCGGTGCTTCACTAACCGCAGGCGTATCGGCGGTTTTCTGTCCGGGGTCGCTGTCGGTACCCGCAGGCCCGGATGTCGGAGTTTCGTCCTTATCTTTGCCGTTGCCCTTATCTTTGCCCGAAGTGACAGCAATATCCTGTATTGCCTGTTCCGTCTCTTCCTCGATCTTTGCGACCTTGATATCCTGCTCGATCCGGTCCGCGATCGTTTCGGCCTTCGCGCTGTCGTCAAAACGCATGTTGAAACGCGTCCAGGACTTCTCATAGGCCGTCTGCGCATTCGGATAATCCATCTGCAGCATTCCGGCATGATGATCGCCGAGCGCCGCGATAAACAGACCGTCCTGGCTGTGCCATTTTACGACATTGTTTCCGATGCTGAGATTCTGATCATCGGCAACAACATTAAACATATCGAAAATATTACCGGTATCGGTATCCGCCGTAACATCCGTGAACGTAACCTTCAGATCCAGTCCGTTGAAGCGGTCGCGGAAGTTGTATTCGGTGCCCGACTGCCCGATCGCCGCAAACTGAAGGGGAACGGTCACATAACAGCGGTACTGCGGGAAAAAGATGTCCTGCATTTCAATACTGCTGATCTCATCACCGGGAAGAGTCAGCTGCATGGCGGAGGCTCCCTGCTCATAAAGATGGGCGTACGCATCGGGAGCGTACATGGTCGCATGATACTCATACCCGTCGCGCAGTATTATAAAATGGTTAACCCTGTAGCCGGTTATATTATAATAACCGCGGACCGAGTTTTCTCCGGAAATATCGTAATCCCTCAGATCGTAATAATCGATGACATCCTGCAGATGTCCGGAAAAGCTGCGCCTGTAAACATGTATGTAGGCGCCTGTCTTCGGATCCGTAAAATATTCTTCGTTATCCTCTCCGCGGTATGCTTTCGTGAACACATCGGGATAGATCAGGTAACAGGTCCAGTTGTCAAAGAACCACGAGGTCAGCTTCCATGTCATACCGTCCTCATAAGGCAGCGCAAACAGCGGAGATATCTGTCCGACGGTATCCCTCACTTCGTTGCTTACCCACTTGCCGTCCTCGATGAACCTGCACTTAATGAGAGTCCTGAGTTCCCTGAATACGAAATCGTATTGGTTCTCATAGGTAAGAGTCGCATTGACCGAATGCTTCTGTCCGAGTCCGGTCACGGAATACTCGGTCATCGTCTTGCCGACGGTCTCAGCGGAATACCAGTCGGTACCGGTGGCAAGAACCTTGTTATAATCAGTGTTTGCTATAAACGATTCGACATCGTCCATGCAGGCAAAATCATTTTCTTCGAGAGATATCTTTAACTTCGCCTTGCTCCTGCTGTCCGAAAAAACAACCGAATTGTCCTCGTAAGCGGCAGAGAGCTTCAGCTGCGCGGGATAGTAGACCAGGCACTGCGCCGGCTCCGAATACCAGATCGAATAATCGTGGTTGTAGTTATCCACGCCCTTTTTGTAGCCGGTATTTACCAGGGCTGCGACCGCAGCGGCAGCCTGACCGGCATCAGTCTTATCCTTCGACCCGCTCTTTTCATCGGTCTTCGGTTTAACGGTCGCGCTCACGGGCTTACCGTTCACGTTCATATGGATGGTGCCGGTGCCGTCCGCTTTATCGGTGGACCAGGCTATACCGTCCTCGGTCACACCCTCGACAGTATCACCGGAGTGGAGCGCAGCGGGGCTCTCACCGGGCGCCAGGTCTTTGCCCGCATCGTCAGGCTCTATGCTGATCGAGACATAATGCGCGTCAAATGTGATCTTATCCTCGTCCGCTTTGATCCCGTCCATTACCGGCACATCGACAAAGGAGTCCGTCACAGTCTCTGTTTTGGTGTCGGTGTCGCTATCATCTTCATCGCCCTCCGTACCGACCCATAAAAAGCCGATCACAGCGGCCAACAGGCCTGCTGCGATCAGCACCGCTCCCGGCACCTTCTTTTTCCTCACGATCAGCAGCACTATGCCGGCGATCAATATCAGTATTCCCAAAATCATAACAACCATGATAAGCCCTCACAATAATCCTTTAATGCTGAATCTCATTCTTTATCATGTTAATACAATTTCCCCAAAAAAAGAAGTAACAAAAGGTTACCTCTTTCAGGGATGCCTCTTGTTACTTCAATAAACTCAGATCTTTTCAAAAACGGGCATGTAATCGATCGGCGCGGCGACCGTCACGGTCTTTCCGCCCTCGTAGGTTTCGCCCGTGCTTGTCAGCTTCCAGCTGCCTGCCGGCAGATAAACCTCACGCTCAAAGCAGTTGAGCTTAAATATCGGCGCGCACAGGTACTTTGCCCCGAACATGTACTGGTCCTGCAGCTCCCAGCACTTCTCGTCGTTCGGGAACTCGTAGAACATCGTGCGGATAAGCGGCGATCCGTTCGTGCTCGCCTCGTCGTAGAGCGACTTGATATAGTCATGCATCGCGATACGGATGTCGTAGTACTTCTTCATGATGCGGTAGTTGTCCTCACCGTAGCTCCAGAGCTCATTGGGCTGGCCGGTGTGCAGATATCCGCCGCCCCAGTCTCTGTCGTCGAGCGCGGGGATATTGTAGGGACCGCGGTCGCCGTGCATGCGGAGCACCGCGGAGTATACCGCGAACTGATACCAGCGGATCAGCAGCTGTCTGAAATCGGGGTCCGCAACATCGTCGGTCATGAAACCGCCGATATCGGTCGTCCACCACGGGATGCCCGCCAGACCCATGTTAAGGCCTGCCTGAACCTGATCGTAAAATGCCTCGAACGTGCTCGGTACATCGCCGGACCATACCACATTGCCGTACTTCTGGCTGCCCGCCCACGCGCAGCGGAGCAGGTTGACCACCGTTCCGTCGCCGAGCTTGCTCATCTCGTCATAGAATACGCGGCTGTACATCTGCGGGTACATATTGCTGATCTCGAGCGCGGGACCGTCGCAGTATCTGTAATTCTCAAAGTCATATACGCCGTAATCGGGCTCCGAATTGTCGAGCCAGAAGGCGTCGATGCCGTAATCGTAGTAATTCTTTTTGCAGACCTCCCAGACATATTTGCGTGTCTCGGGATTGAAAGGATCGATCTCCACGCAGTCGCCCTGATAATCGTAGGTCTGGGCCGCGCCTCTCTCGGTTTTGATCAGGAGTCCTCTCTCCATCATCGGCCCGAAATTCTCCGACTTGCGGTCAACCGAAGGCCATACCGATACGATCACACGGATGCCCATCGAATGCAGCTCGTCGACCATCGCCTTGGGATCGGGCCAATAGGTCTTGTCGAACTTCCAGTCGCCCTGTACTGTCCAGTGGAAGAAATCGATAACGATCTGATCGATCTTGATGCCCTCTTTTTTGTATGCACGCGCAACCTCGAGTACCTCCTCCTGCGTGCGGTATCTAAGCTTGCACTGCCACAGTCCCATGAGGCTCTCGGGGTACTTCGGAGCGTGTCCGGTAACATTTGTATAATTTGCCAGAATGGTCTTAGGGTCCTCGTCGGCCGTGATCCAGTAGTCCATCTGCCTGGTCGATCTCGCGATCCATTCGGTATAGTTGCGTCCGAAGGTAACGCGTCCGACAGCGGGATTGTTCCAGAGCATGCCGTATCCGAGCGAAGAGATCATGAAAGGTACGCTGATCTGCGAGTTGCGCTGGGCGAGCTCCAGGACGCTACCCTTTAAGTCCATGTAAGGCTGCTGATACTGTCCCATGCCGAATATCTTCTCGCCCTCGTTGGACTCGAACTTCATGTTGAGGCTGTATCCGGTGCCTCCGATGATGCCCTTCCACTCGCGGTTTACGACCTTGAGGCATCTGCTCTCCTTTGAGAGCGTACCGCCGTAGGATCTGAAATATTCGCGCAGGATCATGCGGTCATCGCGGTAAAATGTCATAACGCCCGCAAAATTGACCTCCGCGCGCAGCCTGCCGTTCGTGATCGAAGCCTGCTGCCTCATGCACTTTCCCCAGCCGTCGCCGGGATACTCAACCTCATAGAGCTTAACCTCCGCGGCGCAGCTGCCGGGCTGCTCGGTAAGCGCCCAGTCGCATCCGGTAAAGTCTCTCAGCATCGTGGAGCGCACGCGCAGGGAATTCTTTCCCCAGGGCTCGATCCTTACGGTCTCGCCGTTGATCTTAAAAGTAAGAGCATTGCCTTCGTTGATAAAATTCATGATCCTCTCCGTTCCGTGCAAATGCACATATTCGATAGTAACGCGGGCGGTACTGCACGTATTCACCCAGTCTGAACGATATTATAAATATGTCGCGCGGATAAGCCTACCCGACATTTTTGAAATAAAAACCGCAAAAAAACTAGATGCCCTTAAGCTGCGGTATGATGACCGATACCTTTGTGCCGCGGCCCTTTTCGCTCTCTATGCCGATGCCGTACTCGGTGCCGTAGCTGAGCTTTATCCTGCGGTTGACATTGTAGAGTCCGATGCTGTTCGTGCGGTCCTCGCTCTCGTAGCTGCCGAGCCGCTCCTTCAGTTCCGCAAGCTCCGCTTCTCCGATGCCGTCACCGTTATCCGATATCTCGATCACGAGCCTGTCCCCGTCCGTATGCACATCGATCAGCACCATGCCGCCGGTCTCACGCCCCTCCAGCCCGTGCACGATAGCGTTTTCCGCGACGGGCTGCAGCAGCAGGGCCAGCATCCTGTAATCGTCGGGCTGTATGCCGTCCTGCACTTTTATCTCGTAGTTTACCCTGTCGCCGAAGCGCAGCTGCTGTATCTGCAGATAGACCTTCAGATGATCGAGCTCCTTCTGCAGCGTCGTGTTCTTTGTGCCCGTATTTTCCAGCACGTAACGCATCGATTTCCCGAGGAGTCTCATAGCGTTCGCCACCTCCGCGTCGCCCGCCGCGAGCGCCTTCATCCTGATGGTCTCGAGCGTATTGTAGAGGAAATGGGGATTGATCTGGCTCGAGAGCATCTTGAACTCGATCTCCTGCTGGTCGTTCCTGATATTCTGCGCCCTGATCTGGGCCTCGTACTGTTCGGCCTCCATGCGCTGTATGTCGAATACCATCTTCCTGAGGTCCTCGAACGCGTCCGCGAGCTCCTCGCTGCCGCGCATCTCGTCCTTCATTTCCCTGTATTCTCCGCGGCTGGCCTTGCCCATCTCGTCGCGCAGGACGCGTACCTGAGACGTAAATCTCCGCGTAAATATTGTGACGATGATCAGCGGCAGTACCACGGCCGCAGCAAGGATCATATAGCTGATCCTCACCAGACGCCTGACATTGTCCATCGCGTCGGTATCGTAGGAAATGAGATAGAGCTTGTTCGCCGATCTCGAAAGCTTCAGGGTATTTACACACACGAGCGAATCGCGGCCGTTGTAATCGACCTCGCCCGCAAAGGAAAAGAATTTGTCGTCATAATCGATCTCGACATCGGGCTTTTTGCCGTACAGTGACTGCAGGCTGCCGAAAGCCACGGGCTGATCGTCGATCGATATCATCGTGGTGTACTTGGAATTGGTAAGTCGGCTGGCCAGATATGAGTTCCTGACCTTGATCATGATAACGGCTTCGTGTTCGCCGCCGACCAGCACCATCTTGCGCACGAGCACGAGGTTCCAGGTCTTGTTGGTGTTGCGGCTGTCGAGCGATTCGTAAGCCATCCAGAACGGGATGTACTGCTCCGAGGCCTTGGTGTACCAGTCGGACTGCCTGATCTCATCGGTGACCTTATGGAACTGTCCGTAATCGACCATATCCTCGCGGTCAATGTACACATATATCCCGTCAACGCCTGCGTATCTGGCCGCGTATTTGTCGAGCAGCGTGGTCTTTGACGCAGCGGTGAGCATCTCCTGCTCGTCCCTGTATTTGCCGCTTAAGAAGCTGATCAGGCTGTCGTTGTACACGATGCTCTCGGATATCGTAAATATCTGCGTCGTGATCTCGTAGATGGTCTGCCTGACACCGTCGTTGTTCGCGGCGAGCAGATCGGAATAGTATTGCTTCTGCCTGGTCTTTACCGTAGAAATGAGGATCGAACCGATGATCGCGAGCGGCAGAAAAACAGCCAGACAATAAACCATTATCAGCTGGCTGCTTAACTTCCATCTTCCCACGCCGCCCTTTTTGCGGGCGGCGGTTCCGTTTTTGTCCGTAGTTGTCATAGTTCTCCGGTATTATTCGGGCATGTAGTCGGTATACCAGGTGTGATTCTCAACGCTGTTGCCCGTTTTCTTAGTCTCGCTGATAAACTGATCGTCATCGAGCAGGAAGAATGAATTATCGGTCGTATCGTTCCATGTCACGTCGACATGATACCATTCACCGTCAACCTTGACTCGGTTCCATACATGGGCGCCGTCATAGCTCGTCATGATATAGTTCTCCACGCCGAGTATCTCGAGGCAGAGCTGGTAAGCCGAAGCATAGGCCTCGCACACGCCCTTGCCGTTTAAAAGTATGCCGGTTGCGTCATGGGGCGGCGTGATCTTATAAACGCCGTCTATTTTCTCAACAATGCTGTCCAGGCCCTTCATCGCGGCCCAGTTGTCATAATCTCCCATCGCGCAGATCCTGTTGTTGATATAGAGGAGCTGCTTTTTGAGGTCGGAGCTGTCCTTTACCGCATCGTCGACGATGCCCTGCGCTACTTCGAGGAGTTTCTTGACCGTGGCGTCGGCCTCATAGCCGGTATGCTGCAGAAGAACTGCGGCCTTCCAGCCGTCCTTGTAGATCATCTCAATGGTGAGGTTCGCGTACTTATCGGTCTCGTAAGCCTTGTAACCGTACATGTACTGGTTTCCGTAACCCGAGAACGCGCAGTACTCGCTGAACAGCTTATAGAAATTCTCAAACCAGCCGGTGATGGTATCTTCGTTGTTCGCGACCTTGATCGTGAATCTCTTGGCTCCGGCCCTTAATGCCTCGCGCGCATATGCGGCGAGCTGCTCATTTGAGGTAATGGGCGTATCAAATGTGATCTCCTCACGGTACGCGGTCTTTTTCTGAGGATTCCTGATACCGTAATACTCATCGGAAGTGCTGCCGGTATCACCTGTGCCGCTATTGTCGCCGGTATCGGAGTTATTGCCCGTACCTGAGTTGTCGCCTGTTCCGGGCTCGCTGCCGGTGCCGGAATTATCACCTGTACCGGTGTTATCTCCCGTATTATCACCTGTACCGGTGTTATCTCCCGTATTATCGCCGGTACCCGCGTTGTCTGCCGCAATAACGGTTACCTTGCATTTATAGGTCTTTCCGTTGTCGCATTTTGCCTTGATCGTGACAACGGAATCGCGGGCCTTGACCGCGGTAACGAGGCCGGTAGTCTTGCCGACCTTTGCGTATGCTTTCGAGGTT
>JAEEGH010005134.1_pt1 | contig 33115 bp, 16 predicted proteins | sample 9134181 | NCBI WGS metagenome assembly JAEEGH01 (sample SAMN16246544, study PRJNA631951) | gut metagenome | biome: gut microbiome; feature: rumen; material: DP-attached | host: Bos | place: Iran: Karaj | collected 2018-10
CGCCGCTCATCAACAAGGCCTTCAAGCCTAAAGTGTTCGGTGTTGTCAAACCCTCTAAAAACTAATCGCCATGGCAAAGAAACCATCCACTTTAATTAATATGCTCGTGGCCCTGCTCGTCATCGCAGCGGTGTCGGGCGGCGTGCTCGGCTTGGTGTATGGCGTGACCAAAGACACCATCGCCCAAGTCGACCAGAAGAAGAATGAGGCAGCCATCCAAAAGGTTTTGCCTTTGGAAGGTGAGATTACCTACAAGCCCGACACGATGCAATTCACTTATGAAGGTGTCGACATGACTTTCCCCTGCAACCTTGCTTTCGATGCCAACGGCAACTTCCAAGGTGCCGCTGTCAAGACCAGCGAAGGCGGCTTCGGTGGCAAGATCGACATGATGGTCGGCTTCCTCGCCGATGGTACCATCAAAGGTACCTCGGTGCTGTCGCACGCTGAGACCCCAGGCCTCGGTGCCAATATGACAGGTAAATTCGATGACCAGTTCGTCGACAAGAATCCAGCGTCGTACAAGCTGACCGTCACCAAGGACGGCGGCGACGTCGACGCCATCACCGCGGCTACCATCACCTCGAGAGCTTTCTCAAAGGCGGTCGACAAGGCTTACCAAGCCTTCATGGCCAACAAGGCACAATTCATGAACAACACTCCCGCCGTGGAAGAGGCTCCCGTTATGGAAGAGGCTCCCGCCGAGGAGAACAATGAAACGGAAGGAGGACAAAGCAATGAGTAACAATCTGCAAACCTTTACCAAAGGCCTCATCAAAGAAAACCCCATCTTGGTGCTGCTGTTGGGCTGCTGCCCGACCTTGGCAACGACCACCAGTGCCATCAACGGCATGTCGATGGGCCTGGCCACCACCTTCGTGCTGGTGCTGTCGAATATCTTCATCTCCCTGCTGAAGGGCTTCATCCCCGACAAGGTGCGTATCCCCTGCTTCATCGTGGTCATCGCCTCGTTCGTGACAGTGGTGCAACTCGTCATGCAGGCCTACGTGCCCGACATCTATGAGACCCTCGGCCTCTTCATCCCCCTCATCGTGGTGAACTGCATCGTGTTGGGTCGTGCTGAGGCTTTCGCCTCGAAGAACCCCGTGTGGCCTTCACTGTTGGACGGCCTCGGCATGGGCTTGGGCTTCACCCTCGCCCTGACACTGTTGGGCTGCATCCGTGAATTCCTCGGCAGCGGTTCCATCTTCGGTCTTACCATCCTGCCCGAGACGGCCAACATCCTGGTGTTCATCCTGCCTCCCGGTGCCTTCATCTGCCTCGGCTTCGTTATCGCTATCGTCAACAAACTCAAAAAAGAAAGTCACTAAGCCATGAAATACCTCATCATTATCTTATCGACCATCTTGGTCAACAACGTGATCTTCTCCCAGTTCCTGGGTATCTGCCCCTTCCTGGGCACTTCTAAGAAGACCTCCACTGCATTAGGTATGGGCGCTGCCGTCATCTTCGTGTTGACCCTGGCCACCCTCGTGACATGGCTGACGAACCAGTACATCCTGATTCCCTTGAAGCTGACCTTCTTGCAGACCATCGCCTTCATCCTCATCATCGCCGCTTTGGTGCAGATGGTGGAGATTATCCTAAAGAAAATCAGTCCGTCATTGTACACCGCCTTGGGTGTGTTCCTGCCGCTGATTACGACCAACTGCGCCGTCCTCGGCGTGTCGCTGACCGTGGTCACCAAGGAGTTCAACTATGGCGGTGTGGCCCACATGCTGAGCCTCGGCGAGTCCATCGTCTATGCCGTCGGCATCGCCCTCGGCTTCGCCATGGCTTTGGTCATCTTCGCCGGCATCCGTGAGCACATCGACCTGATGGAGCCTCCCAAGGGCATGAAGGGTACCCCTATCGCCCTGATTACTGCCGGCATTTTGGCTTTGGCATTTATGGGATTTACGGGAATTGTGTGATTTTTTGAACATTTTCCCTTGCATTTTAAAAGAAAGTCGTAATTTTACGGCTTTCTTTTTTGTTTGAGTTATTGAAAAACAACATAATATGAAACGTATCCTATCTACTCTTGTTCTACTAATGGCCTTACCCTTGTTCTCCATCGGCCAGGACTTCACCATCACCGCTTCCGACCGCGGTCACATCAGCCTGCATTTTGAACTCGGCGATTTCAGTATCGACACCATCAGGCACGAAGGTGAGCTGATGCACACCATTACAACAAAAAGCATTGTCATGCCCAGCGCTTATGGTCTCCCTGCTTTGCCTACTTTCAGCCGTTTCATTGCCATCCCGCAAGGCGCGAAAGCCATTGTGGAGGTCACGACGATGCGCGATGAGCGTCTGAGTGGCATCAATATCATGCCTTCAGAAGGCAGCCAATGCGAGAACGACGCCGAACTACCTTTCTTCAAAGACTCAAAAGTGTATGCAAGCAATAGTTTCTATCCGTCCGAGTCTTTCTGTGTCGCTGATCCGCAACAGCTACGCGGAGTTGATGTCATTCACCTGGGTATCTGTCCGTTCCAAATCAATCCTGTAACAAAAGAGCTCGCCGTTCACCGCGAAATCGACATCAACATCCATTTTGAAGGCGGCAATGGGCACTTCGGCGACGACCGTCTGCGCTCACCCTATTGGGACCCCATCTTGAGAAACAACATTCTCAACCACGAATGCTTGGAGCCTATAGACTATGACGCACGTAGACAGAGATGGTCGCAAAACCGCCTCATTGGCTGCGAATACCTCATCATCACCCCTGACAACGATGCCTTTTTCGCAGCTGGAAAAGAGCTTGCCGACTATCGTACCAAACAAGGCATCCTCTCCAAAGTGATGAGAGTCACCGAAACAGGAGCATTCAGCTTCCAAGCTCTAAAACAATGGTTCAGAAATATTTACACCAATTGGGATATCCCACCAGCAGCCATCTGCATCATCGGAGAAAGTGGCGAAGACTTGCATCAATATGTCCCAGGCTACCGAACATTGCATCCCAAAGACAATTACATCACCTCCGACAATCCCTACGCTGATATCAATAACGATATCCTGCCCGATATCTGCTTCTCTCGTATCCTCGCACAGAATGAGTCAGAGCTGCCCATTTTCGTCAGTAAACTGATGGAATATGAATACACCAATGTGGTCACTGACCTTTACTATTATAACCATCCCCTAACTGCTGCAGGTTGGCAAGATTCCAAATGGTTTCAAATCGTCATTGCCACGATAAGCGGTTATTTGACTCAACATGGGAAAACGCCTGAGCGTATCAACGAGGTCTACACTGGTACACAAGGTCCCAATTGGTCGACAGCTGCCAACACCTCATCGGTGGTCAGTTACTTCGGCCCCGATGGACTGGGGTATATTCCTGCCACACCTGATGAATTGGGTGGTTGGACAGGTGGCACTGCCGACCAAGTCATCAGAGCCATCAACCATGGTGCTTATCTCATCCAACACCGCGACCACGGCTGGAATAACAAATGGTACCAGCCTGAGATCTACACCACTGATTTCGACGGCATCTACAATGTAAACAAACTGAGCTATCTCATCTCGGTCAACTGTCGGACGGGTATGTACGACAGCTCGACCATCAGTTTCATCGAAAGTCTTCTGCGCATGAGACGTGATGGACAAAACGCCGGCATCGTTGGGGCCATCGGTCCCGTAGGACAGACTTTTTCCTTCGCCAACGATGCATTCCTTTGGGGCGTATGGGACTTCTTCGACCCCACCTTCCTTCCTGACTATGGCCCCAATGCCACCCATTCCGACTCGTGGATGCCTGCCTTTGCCTGTGTCGCAGGCAAATACTTCCTTAACACACAAGTCTTCCCCAACACCAACGAAAACGAGCGTCTCACCACCTTCAACACATTTCATACTTTCGGGGATGCCTTCATGAGGATTTTTACCGAGGTTCCCCAACCCATCAGCACCATGCATGATGAGATCATACAATGCTATGAGCCTTTCCACATCATTGCTCCGGAAGGGTCACAAATCGCGTTAGCCACTCATCTCGGAAGCCAATGGAACATCCTTGCCACCGCCACAGGAACTGGAGAAGAACAAACCATTTACATTTTGGAAAACGTCCCCGCCGAAACCATTCACCTCACCATCACAGGAGAAAACTTACAACGTTGGGAAGAAAACATCACACTTGAGCCTTTCAATGAGCCTTTCGTCGTGGTTGACAGCATCGCTATGAACAACAACGGACTCACGCTACACTATAACCAAACGGCCACCACCGATATCAATGTGACCAACATCGGATTGCAAGGCTGCAATGGTGGCATTGTCACCTTAAACAGCGACAATGAACAGCTTACCATCCTGCAAGGCGAAACCACATTTGATGCCTTGCCTGCCCGTTCCAGCCAATTTATCAGTAACGCATTCCAGATCTCACTCAGCGACGACATACACGACCGATCCCGTATCCCGTTCTCCCTCACCACCCATTTTGATGATGAAACCTACACACGGAATTACGACATCGAAGTCCTGGCGCCCAACATCACAGCAGAGTTGATCGAGATAGACGACGCAATGGGAAACAATGACGGGAGACTTGATCCTGGCGAATTTGCCAGCCTAACCTTCCGCTTGACCAATACTGGCCATTACATCGCCGAAAGCCCACGTTTCTCCTTAATCAACCATGAGGGCTATGTCCGTGTCATCACACCCGAGACTACAATAGATGAATTGGAGATAGACGCTTCTATTGATTTAACATTCGATATTTACGTCGAGTACGTCGCGGGCGAAGTGCCTTACGTTCACCTCTTTCTCCACTCTGCTATCAATGGCCTCAGTATTGAACAAGACATCACCAGTCAGATAGGTTATATAATGGACAGCTTCGAAACTGGCACATTCGATTCAGGTTATTGGACCAATGACCCAATACATCCTTGGACCATCGTCTCCTCGCATGTCTACGATGGGACGTACTGCGCTAGGTCGGCCAACATCGACCACAATGAGACCTCACAATTGACTTTGACCTTCACATCGACTAGGCCTGGAGACATTTCTTTCTTCCGAAGTGTGTCGAGTGAAGCCAACTATGATTTCCTCTTTTTCTATATTGATGGTGTGGAGCAGGAAAGTTGGTCGGGTGATTCCTGGTGGAAAGAGTTTTCATATGAGACCACACCTGGAAGACACATCTACAAATGGGCTTACACCAAAGACTATTCCGTCGATGGCGGCTCAGACTGCGCCTGGATTGATTACATCACATTGCCTCCTTATCTCGATGAGACTGCAGAGATAGCAGAAATGCCTCTGACCTTGCACCCCAACCCCACAACCGACCAGATCACCCTTGGTTTGGAGCAGGAGGGCGACTTCGACGTCAACGTTTATGATGCTAACGGCAAGCTCATCTTTACACAACGCAACACCCCTATAGTGTCGTTCAGAGGCCGTCAAGCGGGACTGTACCTCATTGTGGTGGAACAAAACGGCCAACGTTGGAATGGAAGAATCATCAAGATGTAGGCATTTATCATATTTTTAAAGGCCAATACCATCCATCGAAGCAAAAAAATAACGCTTCAGCAGAAAAAAAACTTCCTAATTCCAAAAAAGTGCGTATCTTTACGCGCTTTTTTTATTAAATAGGTAAAACTCAAAATACTAACAACTACCCTTATGAATACCAAGTTCAATACTCTTCTTGCTGCTTTCTTGCTGCTTTCATCCATGGCATTGCAAGCTCAAACGCGCGAATTCACCTTCAACAACACAGCTCAAAGCGAAGGCCTCATCGTCGAGCAGAACACCCGTTCTAATCTCACCATACGCCACACACTGAAGCAGTTACAAATTATCAGCATCACCGAAAACGGTTATACAGGCGATATCGTGCAAGGTGGCTCAGATATCGCTCTACCTGCCAACCCTGGCGAGCCCAACTTGCCAACGTTCAGCCGCTTTGTGGCCGTCCCCAATGGTGCCACCGCACATTTCGAGATGGGTTATCGCAGCGTGACTACCGTTCAAAATGTCGACCTACTTCCCGCCGCGCCTATCAAGTTCGACACCGACGACAGCCCCAACACCTACGAGAAGGATTTGAACATATACAACAGCAACGCTTTTTTCCCCGAACAGCCCGTCACAATCTCTGAGCCGTTCAGCCTGCGCGGCGTGCAAACTGTAGCTGTTACCGTAACACCCTATCAATACAACCCAGTCACCAAAGAACTGCTTGTCTACGACGACTTACAGTTTGACGTACGTTTTGATGGTGGCAATGGTGAGTTTGGCGACACTCGCCTTCGCTCACCCTATTGGGACCCCATCCTCATGCAAAACTTGGTCAACTATAACCAGCTGCCCGTCATCGATTACGAAGCCCGAATGCAACAATGGGTGAACAACCGTCCCGAAGGCTGCGAATACCTTATTGTCATCCCCAACAATGAAGGCTTTCGTCCTTACGCCAACCAATTGAAAGACTACCGCATTAAGCAAGGCATCCTCACTGAGGTGAAGAGCTTAAGTGATATGGGTTGCACCAGTACCAACGACATGAAGACCTATTTCCACAACGCATACAACAGCTGGGACATACCGCCTGTGGCCGTACTGCTGCTCGGTGACCACAACAGCAACATGAGCATAGGCATTCCCGCAGAATACACTTTCCACTCTTACGACTATGGCAACTGTATCACCGACAACGGCTATGCCGATGTCACAGGTGACAACCTACCCGAGATGGCTTTCTCGCGCCTCGTGGCTGCCAATGTCAATGAAGCCCAGATGATGGTGAGCAAGCAATTAGAATACGAATATACCAATCCCAACATGGATGCAGCCTCTTACGACCATCCCATCACTGCCTTGGGTTGGCAAACTGAGCGTTGGTTCCAAATCTGCTCCGAAGTCGTAGGCGGCTATTGGCGACTGCAAGGCAAACACCCAGTGCGCATCAACGCTATCTACTCTGGTTATCCAGCCAACACTTGGTCGAGCAACCAGAACACCCCGATGGTAGTCAACTATTTTGGACCCAATGGACTGGGCTACATTCCCGCCTCGCCTTCTGAACTTGGCGGCTGGACGGGTGGAACAGCTGGACAAGTGGTGCAAGCCGTCAACAGTGGTTGCATGCTGCTCCAACACCGCGACCACGGCTACTACCAAGGCTGGGGTGAACCCGACTTTAGCACCAGCAATGTGACCCAAATGAATAATACCGGCAAACTGACCTTCGTCAATACCATCAACTGCCAGACTGGAACCTTCGACCACAACCCAGAATGTCTCATCGAAGCTTTCATGCGTCGCACCTCCAACAACCAGAATGCCGGTGCCGTGGGCTGCATTGGACCCACTCAGACCTCCTACTCCTTCGTTAACGACGCTTACGCATGGGGCATGTACGACCAATACGACCCGCAATTCATGCCTACTTATGGTCCATACGCCAACTACGAAGGCAACTGGAGACCAGCCTTCGGCAATGTGGCTGGCAAGTACTTCCTCGCTCAAAGCAACTGGCCTTATAACGTTCAAAACAAGGCCATCACCTACAAGATGTTCACTGCCCACTGTGATGCCTTCCTGACACTTTACACGCAGGTACCCACCACCATGGCTGTCAGCCATCCGTCACAAATCACACCAGCCACCACCAGCATCAACGTTAACGCCCCTCAAGGTGCAATCATCGCCTTGACGCATGACAACAATATCCTCGCCGTAGCTACTGCCACTGGCAGCACACAAAGCATCACTTTCCAGGCACAACCTTCAAACACAGACATTACCATTGTAGCTACTAAGCAGGACAAGCTCCGTTATGTGGGCACCATCCATGTCATCAGTGAGCCCACACTCACTGTGACTGAAGTCGTTCCACACGACGCCAACGGCAACCAACAGCTTGAATACGGCGAACTGTCTTCACTAGACATGGTCATCAAAAACGTTGGCAACCTGGCTTCATCGACAGCCAATGCCACCCTCTCCACCAGAACTTTTCTGTATGTCACCATCAACGAGAACGCCGCTACCATCCCGGCGCTGAATCCCAACCAAACCGCCAATCTTAATGAAGTTTTCGGCATCACTGTTTCTGATGCCGTGCCCAACGGGACCGACCTTGAGTTCACTCTTACCATGGTCAGTGAGGGTCATACGTGGATTTCCAATTTCACCCTCAAAGCTTATGCACCCAACTTGAAAGTCTCCGACATCATGACCATCAATGACGACATCGTCAACAAAGGCAATGGCAACGGTCGTCTTGATCCAGGCGAGAATGCTGAGCTTACGTTCTCTTACATCAACAACGGCGGCTCTTCGACCAATGACGTGACTGCAACCTTGACCACGAATACGCAACAATATATCTCCATTAGCACCCCCGTTGTCACTACAGCTACAGTCAATGCCGGTGAAACCGTTGAAGTCACATACAACATCAGCGTGGCGGCTACCATGCCAAGAGGTGAAGAGGCCACATTTACATTAAATGTTACAGCTGGCAACTACACTAACGAATGCAACTTTGCACATCGTGTGGGTCTCGACATTGCCTCCTTCGAAAATGGCCTGGAAGACTTAGATTGGCAGAACGACCCCAACCATCCATGGATCATCACAACCACGGAACCACACTCGGGCCAATACTGCATACAATCGGGCACCATTGGCCTCAACACTACATCAACATTGAGTCTGCCGTTCATTGTGGAAAATGAAACCGACGAAATCCGTTTCTACAGAAAAACCGACTGCCATACCAGCGATCACCTCAAGTTCTACATCGATGGTACCGAAATCCAGCAATGGAACGGCGAACTCAACTGGCGCGAGGTGGTATTCCCTGTCACTCAAGGAGAGCACGTGTTCACCTGGACCTACGAAAAAGATGGTAGCGGCACTGCTGGCAGCGACCATGTGTGGATTGACGACATTCTTTTCCCCCTGCGCCACATCTCCTTCGCCTGCAACGCGGGTGCCGACCAGAATATTTGCCAAGTAGCAGCACAAATGGAAGCCAATGTCATAGGCCACGAGAGCATTCTTTGGATGACTAACGGTGATGGCAGCTTTAACCAAAACGACATCGTCAACCCGATTTACACTCCTGGCGAACAAGACCTGACGAGTAAGAGTGTTGTCCTGACGCTCACTGCTACCAATGTGGAAGGCGAAACACTCAGCGACAATGTCATCATCAACTTCCACGAATCCGCCAGTATCATCATGGACAAGGAAGCCGACATTTGCGAAGACATGATCTTCCAAGCCAATGCCTTAGTTAACGAGGCAGGCAGCGTCAGCTGGACGACTAGCGGTGACGGCAGCTTTGACCGTCCCGACAACGTCAACGCCAATTACACTCCTGGCGAGCAAGACAAAGCTAACGGACAAGTCACACTGACTTTAAAAGCCCTTTCAGAATTTGGCTGCGGCGATGCGGAACAAAACCTGATGCTATCCATACACCAATTTCAACATACCGAGTTTGACTTAGCCGCATGCGCTCCTTATGCATGGAATGGCATTGTATACAACGAGGAAGGCGACTACGAACAGACCTTGCAAAGCATTTATGGTTGCGACTCCACCGTGGTGATGCACTTCACTTTAATAGATCCCAATAGCATCCAAATCGAACAAACTGATTTTATCGCCGAAGGCTGCGACAGCTATGTCTGGAACGGTACGACATATTCAGAAAGCGGCGACTTCGAACAAATATTTGCCAATGCTGTGGGCTGCGACAGTCTTGTCATCATGCATCTGACCATCAACAGCGAGCCCGTAGTTAACACTATCGTTGGTGAGGCTGATGTCGATGTCCGTCTCGTCCCTTCTAGCACCTATACAACAGACGTCAATCCGTCCTCGAACTACATTTGGGACATTAATCCAGAAGAGGCTGGCAGCCTCAACACCGATAACAACACCGCCACCATTGTTTGGAGCGAAACTTACAAAGGAGAAGTCCTCCTCAAGGTGGTGGCTGAAAACGAGTGCGGTCAAGCCGAAACTACACTTTCCGTCAACGTGAAGAACTCTACTGATGTGAACGAATTCAGTACCAGTGCCAAACTTTATCCCAATCCGACCAATGGCATCATTAACATTGAGGCAGAAGGTCTGCAACGTTTGACCGTGATGAACACTTTGGGCCAAACCCTATACGATCGAGAGGTGAAAGCTGACAATACTCAGATTGAAATGGCACAATTCGGCGTGGGCACTTACATCGTTCGAATCTATACAGAAAACGGAATGACCGTTAGGCGCATAAACGTGATAAGATAACAAACCATAATGAAAAATAACAAAACCTATCAGATATGAACAAGCACTTCAAACTGTTATTGGCCGTCCTTGCGGCAATTCTCATTCCTCTGAGGAGCATTGCTCAGCAACCCGTCCAGACCAAACTGACGGAGATCAACATCCACAATGTGGAGACCATTGAGGAGCGTGTCTTTCTCATTCATTCCATTCAGGAAAACGAGTTTTTCTCCTATAGGCTCAGCGAAGAAGAAGGCATGATAGATATTTATGTATCAGATAATTACACATGCAAAGAATCAAATGCCAATGCCGATTTCGATGCTTTCCTTGATCAACTTGATGTAGAATGGATGGCTTATAACAATTTGGACAAATCCGAGCGTGGCCGGCTGTTTGTAGAGTGGCGTTACCAGTTGGACGACCCTGTTTTTCTTATGATCAATGAGGACTTCTACAGCCGACTGCGTAGCAACAACCTCTGTGACAGTGCCTTGCCTTTCTGCACTGACAATGGTTTATACCAATTTCCCGCTGGCGTAGATGCTGGCAACTTAGGAGGTTCTCAGACCATACCCTATTATTGTTCTGGCTTTGTCCGCCCTACTGGTACCAGCACAGGTTGTCTTTCTACGACACCCAATCCAGCTTTCTATTACATGCAAATCGATCAACCTGGCAATCTAAACATTTACATGTATAGCACACCAAGCCATGACATCGACTTCGATTGCTGGGGACCTTTCTCAGACATCACTACGGCCTGCAGCCAGATTTCATGCAGCAACATGGTGGATTGCAGCTATAGTGCCAACGCTACTGAAAACTGCTACATCAACAATGCCCAAAGTGGACAATACTACATCTTACTCATTACGAACTATTCAAACCAGACTTGTAATATCTCGTTTTCAAATATCGGTACTGGCACCACCAACTGTGGCATCATGCCTCCTTTGGTGGATAACACAGGCCCCTATTGCGTGGGTGAGACCATCTATCTGACCGCCAACGGGCAAGCAGGCGCCACATACAGTTGGACTGGCCCAGCCGGGTTCAGCTCCAACCAACAGAACCCTACCCGTCCGAACTGCACTATGAACATGGCTGGCACCTACACCTGCACCATCTCTGTGGGAAGCGCAACGAACAGTGCCGAAACCGAAGTGGTTATTTTTCCTCAACCTACTGCCAATTTCAACTTCACTACCGTTTGCCAAGGCAATCCCACCCAATTCAGCAGCACCTCTACCACCAACCCCTCTGGACAGCAAATCACAAGTTACAACTGGAACTTCGGGGATGGACAAACCTCAACACTACAGAGCCCTTCGCACACCTATGCTAATGCTGGCACCTATCAAGTAACCTTAACAGTAGCCTGCGGTAATGGCCTTTGCACCGACCAAATCACCAAATCCGTCACCGTTTATGCCGCTCCTGTGGCCAATGCCGGTCCTGACCAAACCATACCATACGGTAGCACGGCACAATTGAGCGGCTCAGGTGGTGCAGGAACGTTCAACTACCATTGGGAGCCCGCCAACATGGTGACCAACGCCAACGCCCAGAACACACAGACCGTGTCTTTGACCCAAGACCAGACCTACACCCTCACTGTCACCAACCCACAAGGCGACTGCTCCAGCACCGACCAAGTGACCATCCACATCAGTGGAAGTGCCATGACCGTAACAGCCAATGCTACTCCCAGCAGCATCTGCTTAGGTAGCAGCACCCAATTGCAAGTCAACGCAGGCGGCGGCACGGGCAACTTCACTTATTCATGGACACCCACCACCAACCTCAGCAATCCCAACATCTACAATCCCATCGCCACCCCGACACAGACCACCACTTATACTTGCCACGTCAGCGACGGTCAAACCACTCAAGATGTAAGTGTGACCGTCACTGTCCATTTTGCCGGTTCCAGTGAGGAAACCCATTATATTTGTCCCAATGGAACATACGAATGGCATGGCCAAACTTACAGTGACGAAGGCGACTACGAATTCCCAACAGTGACCCAATACGGTTGCGACAGTATTGTCACCTTGCACCTGCGTCATTATCCCACTTACGACGAGACCCTAATTGAGGCGGCCATTTGCTTCGGTGAAAGTTACAATTTCTACGGCACCACTTACACCGGCTCCGTCCAAACCTCACACACCCTGCAAACCATCCACGGCTGCGACAGCATTGTCAGGCTGGACCTCACGGTGTATCCCGACAATGGTATCACGGATCATCCTGTGACAGTATGCCCGAGTCAGCTGCCTTTCTATTACGAAGAAGACCCCAACCAGATTCCACTCTATGCTGGCGATCATCTGTTCCATCTGCAAGACATCCATGGCTGCGATAGCGTTGTTGTCGTGCAACTGACTGTCAGTGAATATTATATTCCACCAGTTCAAACTGAATACGTGTGTTATGTTGACGAACCTTCCTTCACATGGAATGTCAACGGACAAACCTACCATACTGAAGGTTTGTATGCTGACACCATTCCTTATTCCGATTGCGAAGGCATTTTCAGCCTCGACCTGCATTTCCAGCAAGTTCCGGAAAAGATTGTTGAGGAGATGGTTACCTGCGACAGTTACACCTGGCCAAGAACAGGTCAAACTTACACGGAAACAGGCGAATATTATCATCACGTTTCATTGGAGCCATTCCCCTGCCAACAAGAGTACGAACTGAAGCTGACCATCAACACGCAATCGCTTCTCCCCGACAAGCACATCTCCGATTCATGTGACTTTGCCCAGATTCTTTGGTTCGGGCAAGACACCACATTCACTGCAAACACAGTGTATACCTTTAGAGGTCAAACCGATGAAGGCTGCTATCGCGAACAGACTTACTACATCGAAAACATGCACTACACTCCCAACCCGAACACAATCAAATGTTCCGATGGTTCTGTGATTGTGTTTGGCTTGCCCGAAGACCCCGACGCACCAGTTCACGACACAGCTATGTGTGCCGCTGTGGTCACCAATACAGAGTTTTTCTCCTTCCAATACACCTTCTACATTGAGGAAACTAACCGAGAATGTGTGTGGAGTTCCTGCGATTGGACCATCAGCAAGCCTTCGTGGGGCATCGAATTCAGCCCTGCGCCGACGTTATCCCTCAACGGAAAATATTACAGCGAATGTACGGTTTATGTAGCCGACCGCGATAACGATTATGTCGTGCTTACCGCCAAGGTAGACAATGGATGCGGCAGCAAAGAACGCAGGTTCTACCTCAAGTCCTCCTTCTTGGATGTTGAAGAAAACAGCTATGCTGCGGCCAATGTCAACATAGTGCCCAACCCTAACAACGGACAGATGCATATCGACTTCCAGAATATGGAAGGCAGAACTTCCGTCAAAGTGTTCGACATGACTGGCAACCAAATTGACACCTTCGAAACTACCGTCAACTCAAACCACTACAACTACGACTACAACATGAAACGCTATGCTGAAGGCATTTACTTCTTCGTCGTTTCAAACAGCAATCGTGTGATTACCAAGAAAGTCGTCATCATCCAATGACATTGGCTACACAATAATACTTATTTGCACTGAGTTATATACTAGACACTACTGAAATGAACAGATTCATAAAAGCCGTATTTGCCGTTTTGATATTGACGGCAATGCCCTTGAAACAATGGGCACAAACACCTTACAGACCATACGCAGATGAAGGCATTGTTTTGAACTTCTTCGAAATCGACAACATCGATTTCAGAGCCTTCTTGCTTTATAACATCAGCCAGGACAACCGATTCGTGCTGGTTCCCGAAGACGAGTATGGCCAATTCATCCTCACCTCGAATGATGAAGACAGCCATTTCGTGGATGAATTCGAGAGCTTCTACCAGGATGTCTCTGCCGACTTCGATCTGCTTACCAAGAACGACATCTACGTCCTTATGAATGTGTGGAAAGAAGCCGTTGCGCCGCGGCACTTCCTCTCCATCACCATGGATGTCGCCCTCAGAAACAGCCGGTCCGACAACGAACACTGTGCCAACTCTCTGCCGTTCTGCACCACCGACCTTATTGAGTTTGAAGCTGCATGCACCACTCAACAGGCCGACGAGCCTGGCATGGACGATGGCTGCATCGGTAACTCTTACAATCCTTCCTTTTACCACATGAGAATACATACGGCTGGACAGTTCATCATCCACATGGATGGTCATGACCCAGATAATATTTATCAAGGTAGAGACATTGACTTTTGCATGTGGGGTCCCTATGATGAAGAAGAAGTAGCATCAGGTTGGGCTTGTTCTCACTTGACCTCCGACAAGATTATAGATTGCTGCTACTCGGCCGACCCCACTGAAGATGTCTATTTAGGGTATCCCGCAGGTGATCATCAGCATACCACAAGCCACGGAACAATTAACTATCACATGCCTGAAGTCGGTGAGTACTACATCCTGATGATTACCAACTACTCGCGCGATCCTTGCGTAATTTCCTTCACCAAAACTCCTGGATCTGGTCCAGGCGAGACCGACTGCGACATTCTTCCCGGTATTGTGAATAATGATGGCCCTTATTGCGAAGGCGAGACCATTCATCTGACCGTCAATGATCAAATGAATGCTACATACTCATGGACGGGTCCTAATGGATTCACCTCAAACGAGCAAAACCCCATAATTCCGAATTGCACTTTGGAGATGGCTGGCATTTATACTTGTATCACTACCGTAGGCTCACAAACCACCTCTGCCTCCACCGAAGTGGTGATTTACCAGCAGCCCACTCCGAATTTCACAGCCACCACTGTCTGTCAAGGACAAGCAACAGATTTTACAGGTTTGGCCTCGGGATCAAATGTCGCCAATTATGAATGGGTCTTCGGTGATGGCGACACCGGAAGCGGTCAGAACGTCAGTCATATCTATGCTCAAGCCGGTACCTATGAGGTGACACTTACTGTCACGGCGGAAGACGGCACTTGTCCTGGAGAAATCACCCAAACCGTGACCGTTAATGCCCAACCCGTGGCCGATGCTGGTCCTGACCAAACCCTTCCTTATCCTGGCCTATCGGCTCAATTAAGTGCCTCAGGCGGCGGCAGTGGCTTCACCTATCAATGGGAGCCTGCCAACATGGTGGTGAATCCGAACAATCCAAACACCCAAACTGTAACTTTGTATGAGAGTCAAACCTATACGTTGACCGTCATCAATCCACAAGGTGAATGCACCAGCTCAGACCAAGTCACCATTTATATTGGTGTAAGTCCCTTAAATGTTACAGCCGAGGCCAGTCCCTATAGCCTTTGTGAGGGAAGCAGTACACAGTTGCAAGTCAATGCTAGTGGCGGTTCCGGCGATTTCCGCTATTCATGGGCACCAACCACAGGCCTTAGTGCCTCCAATATCAGCAATCCCGTTGCCACCCCAATGCAAACCACCACTTATACCTGCACTGTATCCGACAACATAACCCTTTCAACGCAAAGCCAAAGCGTAACAATCATAGTCAATCACCCAGAATACTTACCCACCGACACCATTCGCACAGAATGCGATGCTGTTTCCATCCACTGGGACGACGGATTATATGGGAAAGACACGATCATCTACCAAAACACCGAGTTCACCTTCTTTGGAATAACCGCTTTTGGCTGCCATCGTGAACAGACCTTCCGAATTGAAAGTATGGAATACACCCCTAGCCCTGATAAAATCCAATGCACTACCGAAGGAGCAATCGTGTTTGGTGCTCCCGATGCTGATGCCGACACTATTGCTGTAGTCACCAACACTGAGTTCTTCTCTTTCCAATACACCTTCAAGGTTCAAGAAAGTGGCCACAGCGAATGCGTTTGGGACGACTGCGAATGGACGATTAGCAAACCTTCTTGGGCTATAGAGTTCAGTCCTAATCCTGTGTTGTCTGACGGGTGTTATAGTAGCGAATGTACGGTCTATGTAGCTGAACAAGATGACAATTATGTGGAGCTGACCGCTACCATGAGCAATAGATGCGGCAGCGAACAGCGCAAATTCTACCTCAAATCCTCATTCCTAGATGTTGACGAGAACAGTTACACTGCGGCGAAGGTCAACATCGTACCCAATCCCAACAACGGACAGATGCGCATCAACTTTGACGACATGGAAGGTCTGACCGTTGTTAAAGTGCTTGACATGACTGGCAACCAAATCGACGCCTTTGAAACCAACGTCAACACAAGCCACTACAGCTTTGACTACACAATGAAACAATATGCTGAAGGCATCTATCTCTTTGTCTTCTCCAATAATAGCCGAGTGTTCACCAAGAAAGTTGTCATCATACAATAAACTATAAAACATCTTCAAACAATGAATAAAACATTGCGTCTTTTGTTATTCACCGGCCTTGCGGCCATTTTCTGCGCTTCGTGTAGTAAAGTTGAAGAGATTTTTCCGGAATCCTTCACTCCTAACGACAACAAGCCATTTTTTGTTGAAAAAGTCCCCATAGAGGGCGGTATCGTTGCACTCGACAGGATGACTGGAGGTGTACCAGCCCATCTCAACCCTGAGTCGACGTCATTGACATTTCAAATAGGTGATACGCTTATTCTTACAGCAACACCAAAAAACGGCTACACCTTTATTAATTGGGTACGCAACGGAGTGCCTGTTTCCACCCAGCCCAAGTATACATTTGTTTTGGATGGAAAAGACATCGAAAACGGACATGTCAAATATCACTACGAAGCCCGATTCGGACTCGACTATGCTTTACAAGTGATTCCCAGCATTGATGAAGTCATGCCTGCTGAACTGATCAAAGTTATGGGACCTTATCTCCACTTCGGCGACAACCCTCCTCGAATAGACACCTGCTTTAGTGCAATAGACTTTATCGTTTTGGACACATTGATTCAAAACGACCCTACGGAAGATTACAATTTTTCAGAACAGCCGCAAACCTTCCCCTATCCCAAAAACACCTTCCTGTTTGAGGGACAGCACCGATGCATTATAGAAAAGCATTATTATGAACGTTGCAACTATCCTGAGTATTTCTATTACTCAGCTGATGCAGCAGACAACATTTTTGTCATGGGTCACGATAACTGCTTCACCGTTTATTTCAAGCAGACGTGGCGAGCATGGATTCATCCAGATTTGGCTGGCCTTGACCATCTCAAAAATTTGACGCGAACCGAAAGCATCATTTTATGTGGCAAGATGGGTAACGAAGGTGTTGAAGATTTCCATTGGGGCATGTATGTTGAAAGCTATGACCCCGCCAACTACCCTTATATTGGAGCCGATCCAGGGCATAGTGGCCAGCCTGGAATTCACGACATTATGGTCTTCAGCTATAAAGATGATGATGGGAACAACGTAGTATTACCTTATGATCCAACATTCCAAAAGCACCAATAATTATACCGTTCCACTGTTCTAGCACAATACAATAATGAAACAACATCCTTATAACCGCATCAAATTGCTTTTTGCAACTTCATTTATCCTATTAACTCTCACTGCCACGGCACAATTCAACAAGCCCTTAACCTCACCTCGAGACAGGATAGAATCAAGTAACGCCAAGTGGAATATCGGCATTCTTGGTGGCCCTAACCTAACTACATGGCTGCACTTCCACAGCCCAGATGTCTCTGATTGGTATCTGAAAAATTACAATATTTTCGACACTATAACCAACAGTTTAGGCTATTTTGGAGGTATTGGTGTGGAGCGTATGCTTAAAAACAATATTTCTGTTGGGCTTAATGTCGTCTATGCACAGCATAGCATACAATTAGGCTTTGTGAACGAACATTTCCCCATAGGATGGGACCAAAGCCAGGGCCAAATCAATTTCGGGCGGATTGTTAAAAGCTTCAAAGCCAACTACCGGGCCATTGAGGCCTATGTTCCCGTCACCTACTACATGGGGCTGTCCTCCAAGAACAATATCATCCCTTACGTTTACGCTGCACCACGGGTATCTTACCTACTGCCTGATTCAACAGCCCAAATGACTCATATCACTTCGTACTACAAAGAAGACGCGAACAACACCCTCATCTCCTCTAGCACTAATTCTACGCCTTTCAACAGGTCCACTTATCGGAAATTCAATGTTGGTGCCACGGTTGGCGTTGGTTCCCTTTTCAGAATTAATACGAACAATTATTATTTCCTTATCAAATTTGACGTTTCAGCCAACATGAACGGCATTCCTACCTTCAAGAAAGGAGAAATTGACAACAACGAGTTTAACTACCTACGCTTCAGTACCGATGCCCATGCCACCCTAACCTTTATGCTACCCATCAAGAAGCAGCTCAAAGGAGCTTGCATGGATTGGGGGGAATACGATTAAGATAATTGTTAAAGCAACCGCCATGAAACCTCTAAGAATTTTATTGACTTTGTTCTTTGCTTGCCTTTTCGCTTTACCTGCCTCGTTTTCACAAAACACGTCAACCCAGGGTAAGGAGTTTTGGCTCTCGTTTATGCACAATGGATTCAGGGACCATTCATTGGGCGGTTGGGTTATCAACCAAGTGCTGATTAGTGCCAAACGAGACTGCACGGGCTCGGTATCGAACCCTTTGACAGGCTGGTCGCAAGAGTTTTCCATTAGGGCCAACAATATCACTACCATCGAAATACCTGAAGAGCAGGGCTATCATAACAGCAACCAACACGAACTCATCCTCGAAAAGGGCATCAAAGTGCAAGCAAGCGACACCATTTCGGTGTATTGTACCAACATTGCATACGTATCTTTTGATGCATCCTTTGTATTGCCTATTGAGAGTTTGGGGGACGAATACATCATCCAGAGTTATGACCAGTCACGAGCGGGTTCGGCTAATGCTTACGTATACAACAATGAGACTTCAGCCTTTGTCATAGTAGCAACAGAAGACAATACGGAGATTGATATCACGCCTTCCGTCAGAACTTTAGGTGGCCATGCTGCCAACCAAACTTTTACCGTAACAATGCATGCCGGCGAGACCTACCACGTCAGGTCGGAACGCTTGACAGACCGCCCCATCGACCTCAGTGGAACCCATATACTCGCACACGACTGTAAGAAAATAGCCGTCTTCAACGGCAACACCGTGACATGCATCCCCATCGACCAAGGCAATGGCTATGACCATGTGTTTGAACAGGCCATGCCCTTGCGCTCATGGGGTAAAAACTTTGTGGTGACCTGCTCCAGAAACCGCAGACGCGATTTCATCAAAATCACCTCAAGTGCCAATGAAAACATCATCACCATGAATGGTGAACCGATTGATACGCTGATGGCTTATCAGTCACTCACTTTCCCCATGCTGGAGGCAGAAGGCTCTTGCTACCTCCAAGCCACCCAACCCAGCGCCGTATACCTTTATAACAACTCAAGTTACGACCGCTATTTGGGAGACCCTTCCATGGTATGGATTGCCCCTGTGGAACAACGCATCAATGATGTGACTTTTTCTACTTTCGATCACCCCAACATTGAAATCGAAACGCATTCCGTTAACATCATTGTCAACACGGAAGACATTGCGAAAGTGTATTTTGACGGTACACTGATCCCGCCTTTGAGTTTCCGGCGCGTCAATGGCAACAACGAATACAGTTATGCGAGAATGGACATCAGTCACGGTGTGCACCGCATCACTTGCGAAAACGGATTCAATGCCCATGTCTACGGCTTTGGCGACGCCAAAGGATATGCCTATCTGGTAGGTTCCAACGCCAAAAACCTCAGCTCAAGCCTGACCATCAATAACGAGGCAATTTTACCCGATGAAATCTATCCTTTCTGTGCCCATCATGAGATAACCTTCTTTGCTGACATCAACTATAGCGACTACAACCTCATATGGGACTTTGGTGATGGCAACACCAGCACAGAAAATCCAGTAATCCATACCTACATAGAGCCACGCATCTATAACGCTTCCCTATTCATCAGCACCAATGAGGGCGGTTGCTCAGGTTCGGCTAGCGACACCACCTATTTCTATATAGATGCCACCCAACAATACTTCATTCAAAGTGATGAAGTGTGTGAAGGAGAGCTATATACCGGCCATGGCTTCAACAACATCCACATCAACAACGACACCATTCTGGCCCGTGTGCAAGACAATCCGATACATAATGAATGCCAAGACTCAGTACTAGTTTACATCACTGCCCATCCCAACTACCACATCCCCATCAACGATAGCCGTTGCTGGCACGGTCAACCAGGCATCTACGATGACCACGGTTTCAGCTTCGAATACGACCACCCAGACACCTACGACCGTCAACTCAGGCTGCAAACCATCCACGGCTGTGATAGCATCATTAATCTGCGCCTCATCGTGGACAATCAGATCACTTACGAGTTTGACACTAACACCTGCAACACGTTCGTGTGGGACGATATTCCATACTCCCAAACCGATGACATTGTACACACTTATTCCTCTTCAACTGGCTGCGACAGCATTGTCACCTGCCATTTGAAGGTTGGTGGCGTCACCTACGGCGACATTTTAGTCAAGGACACTTGTAATTCTTTCCGTTGGTTTGACTCCACGTACCAAACAGCAGGATTCTATGAGCATAGGTTAACCACTCCTTTGGGATGTGACAGTATCGTTTATCTTAATCTCTCTCTAACCTATTCTCCCTCCCCAAAAATCCACAACGCCAACAACAACGCAGTAGTTTTTGGTGACACCATTGCCGTTGTCACCAACACCGAGTTTTTCTCCTTCCAATACGACTTTTACGTGGAAGACACGCTCAAACACACCATCAACTGGAACGCATGCGAATGGAGCATCACCATGCCCTCATGGACGCTTGAGCCTTACACCATAGAAAGCGAGCCTGACAAGTTCTATTGCAAGGTTTATGTTGCAGAACGAGTAGATTCCCTCGTCGTATTAAGTGTAAAAGTTTTCGGCGACTGCGATACGATTTCGACTGAGTTCTATCTTAAATCATCATTCCTCAACCTTGATGAGCAAAACATCGTTCCATTCACCTTCAGCATCATACCCAATCCCAACAACGGACAAATGAACTTGTGCTTCGACCACATGACAGGCATGGTGAACGTTAAGGTTTACGACATACGTGGCATACTCATTGACCAGTTCCAAACCTCCAATTCTATAACGCCTTATCAGATTAAAACGTTTACAAAAGGCTTGTATTGCTTTATCGTCACCGACAAAAAAGGTTCCATGGCAAAAAAAATTGTCGTCAAATAAAAACATAATCATTCCAGCCATGAAACGACACAAACTCTATTTGCTACTACTTTTACTCTCATTGTTCACGACGAATAGTAATGCCCAAGAAATATCCACACAAGGGATGGAATTCTGGGTTTCCTTTATGGGAAACGGCTTCAAAACCAACGGCTTTCCTGCTTATGTCCTCACACAACTGATGATTAGCTCGAAGCACAACTGCTCTGGCACAATCGCCAATCCCCAAACTGGATGGAGCCGTGATTTCACAGTGACGGCCAACAACATCATTTCCATAGAAATCCCTGAATCACAAGGCTACAACGAAACCTCTTCATACGAGACCGCAAGTAACAAAGGCTTACAAATCATTACAACTGACACCGTTTCCGTGTATTGCACCAACATTGCAACTAATTCCTTTGATGCCTCATACGTACTCCCGATCCAAGCATTAGCCGATGACTACATCATCCAAACCTATGAGCAGTCCACTGCGTATAATTCATTTATGTCAGACATTTATGAATACCTTAGCAGTGCCTTCCTAATTGTTGCCACTGAAGACAACACAATTATAGACATCACCCCCTCTACAAATACCTTAGGCGGGAGACCTGCCAACGAAGAGTTCAGCGTCACATTACAAAAAGGCGAGTCTTACCAAGTGCGCTCAACCTTGAATGGCAACCAGCGCGACCTAAGTGGAAGCCGCATCACCTCACGCGACTGCAAGCCAATCGCTGTCTTCAATGGCAACACGCTCACCACCATCCCCAATCTCGAAAGTGGCTACGACCACATCTTTGAGCAAGCCATGCCACTACGATCTTGGGGGAAAAAGTTCGTGGTAACACAATCTTCATCGCGTCGGCGCGATTTTGTGAAAGTCACCTCATCGGCCAATGGCAATATCATCAAAAAGAACGGAATAGAAATAGCCACGCTCCAAGCCTACGAATCATACAGCTTCGAGCTCAATTCCGACGACAAGTCATGCTATATCGAGACAACCACACCAAGTGCCGTCTATCTCTATAACACCACTAGTTCAGATGACCTAGAAAATTCTCACAACGGTGATCCTTCCATGCTGTGGATTTCACCCGTAGAGCAAAGGATGGCAGAAGTCACTTTCACTACCTTTTCAGGAGATGAAATGAGCAGTTCATCCATTGACCACCAATATGTAAACATCATTGTCGCTTCTGAAGACATCAACAACGTGGTTTTCGACAATACACCGATTCCCTCCAGCCAGTTTGAAACCGTAAACGGTAACGTGGAATACAGTTTCGTCAGAAAAGAAATCAGCCACAACGTACACCACATTGTCTGTCCGAATGGCTTCAATGCCCATATTTACGGCTTTGGGAATAATAGAGGATATGCCTATTTGGTCGGATCGAAAGCCACCGACCTCACCACCACACTCCTCGTTGATGACGTGGTCATCCATCCCCACGACACCATCAGCAACTGTACACTTGATCCTATCACCTTTACCGCTTTCATTAATCTCAACGATTATTACCTCCATTGGGACTTCGGAGACGGCACCACAAGCACTGACAATCCTGTCGTCCACACCTACGAAACGCACGACCTCTTCACCGTCACCCTTTCCGTGACTTCAGGAGAAAACCCCTGTGGAGGCTCATCTACCAGTAACGCCTCCAACTTTTACGTCGATGCACGTCAAGAATCGGACAAGAATTACACAGACGAGATCTGTGCTGGACAACTCTATTCAGAACATGGCTTCAACAACGTCCTTATTACACGCGATACCATCTTGAGTCGCGAGCAGCCAGGCCCTAATCCAGACTGTATAAGTATTGTCAATGTGGCCATCACATGCTTTCCTGTCAGCGACAGCACCATCACCGACCGAATATGCTATTTAGGTCCAGACACATACACCGGACACGGATTCAGCATATATTACGACCAACCTGGCATATACACAGATTCATACGTTAGTCCCAACCAATATGGCTGCAACAGACAAATCTTCATGAACTTGGAAGTAGGCGACCTCGACGAGGAAGAGCCAATAACTGACAATGAGCATTGCAATTCCTATGAATGGCACGGCATCACCTATACCGAATCAGGACAATACACTGACACCATCCTCAATGCAGACGGATGCTATACCATCTCACATCTCAATCTTAACCTTGACCATACCCCCACCCCGAAAATCAGTTGTGCCAGCCACAATGCCGTAATCTTCGGCGACACCCTTGCCGTCATCACCAACACTGAGTTCTTCTCTTTCCAATACGACTTCTGTATTATTGACTCACTCGGACACATCAATGAATGGGAATACTACGGGTGGCATATCTCCAAACCCACGTGGGCAATTGAGCCTTACATTAAGGATGATGAGCCTAACAAACGTTATTGCCGTGTCTATGTAGCCGAACACAACGATGATTATGTTGAGCTGAGCTGTACCGTATACAACCACTGTGAAGAAGATAGCATAACCCGTAGTTTTTATCTCAAATCTTCTTTCTTCGGCCTTGAGGGGCAAGAAATCACTCCTACTGACTTCAGCATTGTCCCCAATCCCAACAATGGCGAGATGGATTTGTACTTTGAGAACCTGACTGGCAAGATATGCGTCAAGGTGTATGACATGCACGGCACTCTCGTTGACAACATCGAAACATACAATGATTTAAACTCCAAAACTTTGCGTTATACATTGAAGCAAAACACTTCAGGTATTTTCTTCTTTATCGCCACAGCCAACGAAGGCACAATAACAAAAAAAGTCATCATCAAGTAGAAATTATCAATCATCAAAATAGTTTTTAAATGAGGAAAAAATTACTAAAGAGTCTTGCTTTGGCAGCATTGACTTTCATTGCAAACATGACCATGGCCCAAAGCTTCGACTTTCCCGTCAAGGGGAAGCAAGGCTTCAACCTAGCAGAAAAGACCCGTGATGGCCTACGTATCAGTTACAATGTGGGCCAAGTCAATCTCAGCCAACTCAACTATCGTGGTGAGGAGATGTCGGAAATCAGCATCAAGGCAATCACCATCCCCAGCGAGGCCGGCAAGCCCAACTTGCCCGCCGACAGCCGCATGATGGCCATACCGCAAGGCGCCACTGCCTCTTTGCGTGTGGTCAGCGTTGAGAAAGAGACCCTTCACAATGTCAACATCGCCCCTGCCCTCCGCATCCAATCGGAGAACGAAGAGCCCGACATGAACTATGTGAAGGACATGAGCGTTTACGGCAAAAACGCCTTCTATCCTGCCGAGCCTTTCGTCATGGGCAACAGCTACATCCGTGGCGTCGAGTCGGTGACAGTGTCCATCACTCCCTTCCAGTATAACCCCGTCACAAAAGACCTGATTGTGTACACCAATGTGGAACTCGCCGTTGATTTTGAAGGCGGCAACGACCACTTTGGCGAAGACCGTCTGCGCTCGCCTTATTGGGACCCCATCCTCGCTGCCGAGCTTTTGAATTACGACCAATTGCCCGTCATCGATTATGAAGCCCGTATGCAGAAATGGCTACGCGATAATGAAAAAGGTGCCGAGTACCTCATCATCACGCCTAACAACGACGCTTGGACTGAATATGCCAACCAGCTGAAAGACTACCGCACCCGCCAAGGCATCCTCACCGAAGTGTATCGCCTCGATGAGATGCCAGCCAACAGCACCAACCAGATGAAGGCTTGGTTCCACAATGCTTACAACACATGGGAAATTGCCCCAGTGGCCATTTGCATGCTTGGCGACCATGGCAACAACCTAGGTCAATATGTGCCCGCAGAGACCGTACCCCATCCATACGGTAGCTGCATCACCGACAACGGCTATGCTGACGTGGTCGGCAATGACAACCTCCCTGACATCGTATTCTCCCGCTTGATTGCCGAGACTCCCGCCCAACTGCCCGTCTTCGTTGGCAAACAAATCGAATACGAATACACCAGTCCCAACATGGACCCTGACTTCTACACCCGTCCTATCACCGCATTAGGCTGGCAGACAGAACGTTGGTTCCAAATCTGCTCAGAGGTGTTCGGTGGCTACATGCGCCAACACGGCTACAACCCCAATCGAATCAACTGCATTTACAGCGGTACACCTGGCAACCAATGGTCGAGCAACCAAAACACCTCGATGGTGGTCAACTACTTCGGCCCCAATGGTGTAGGCTACATCCCCGCAACGCCAACTGAACTTGGTGGCTGGACAGGTGGTACGCCCGAACAGGTAGTGCAAGCCGTCAACCAAGGTTCTTTTTGGCTGCAACACCGTGACCATGGCGAGGAACATGGCTGGGGCGAGCCAGCAGTGAAGAACTCTCATGTAGCACAGATGAATAATGTCGGCAAGCTGCCTTTCGTCATGTCCATTAACTGCCTCACAGGTAAATACAACTACAATGATGACTGCTTCGCTGAAGCCTGGATGCGCCGTACCTATAATGGTGAAAACGCTGGTGCCGTGGGTGTGCTCTGCCCCACCGAGACTTCCTACTCCTTCGTCAACGACGCCTATGTCTGGGGTGTTTACGACCTCTTTGACGGCGAATTCATGCCTACCTACGGACCATACGCCGACAACACGGGCAATTGGATGCCCGCTTTCGGCAATGTAGCAGGCAAATACTTCCTCGCACAAAGTTCTTGGCCTTATAACATTGAAGATAAGGATATTACCTACACCATGTTTACCGCCCACTGCGATGCTTTTCTGCGCATCTACACGCAAGTGCCCCAGGAAATGGAAGTCGTGCATCCTGAAATAGTCATTGCAGGCTTTGGTGAAATCAGCATCACCGCTCCCGAAGGCTGCATGATCAGCTTGGTGAAGGAAGCCCAAGAAGGCGGTTGGGAGATTCTCGCCGTTGCCGAAGCCACGGGCGATCCGCAAACCATCGAGTTCCTCCCACAAGTACCTCCGACCGAAATCCACCTCGTGGTGACCGGCCAAAACTACCTGCGCTATGAAGCCGTCATGGGTGTTATTCCCGCCGATGGTCCCTACATCGTCTTTGACAACAAAACCATCCACGACTACAACAACGAAAACCAGCAACTCGACTTCGGTGAAAACATCGACCTTGACGTCAGACTGAAAAACGTTGGCAGCGACCCAATGGAGCCTTTCGAAGCTGTCCTAGAGACTGAATCGGAATACATCACCATCACCAATGGCACTGCACAGTACGAAGGCCTGGAGCCTAACGCCTCGCAAATGGTGCAAAACGCTTTCTCGTTTACAGTAGCCGACAACGTACCCGACAACATGAGCAACCATTTCACCATCACCGTCACCAATGGCGACGATGTCTTCGTCAGCAACATCACCATGAAGGCCTATGCCCCTATGTTTGACCTCGGCAGCATGAGCATCACTGAAGTGAATGGCAACAGCAATGGACGCTTGGATGCCGGTGAAACCGCACGTCTTAGCTTCCCCATCGAGAATAAGGGACATGCCAACGCGGGATCCACTGTGGCCATTATGCAGATGCTCTCGCCCTACATCACATTAGAAGAAGCCACAGTCAACTTTGAGAACATAAACGTCGGGGAGACGCAGACCGCTGTTTACGACATCAGCATCAGCGAGGATACCCCGATGGGATACGCTTGCACCTTTGCCATCAATGTGATTTCGGGCCAATACACTGCCCAAAACGACTACACCGCGAAAGTCGGACTCATCATCGAAGACTTTGAGACCGGTGAGCTGGGTGAAGGATGGACCAACGATGCCAACAGGCCATGGCGCATCGACAATGAAGATCCTTATGAAGGACAATTCTGCATGAAGAGCGGAGGCACAGGCATCAACAACGTCACCTCTTCCTTGATCTTGAGCCATGAAGCCGGTTCAAACGACACCATCTCCTTCTATTATAAGGTATCGTCGGAAAGCGGCTACGACAAGCTCCACTTCTATATCGATAACCAAGAAATGGGCAACTGGTCAGGCAATGTGGGCTGGACCAAGGCCTCTTATGCAGTATCGGCAGGTAGACACAACTACAAGTGGGCTTACACCAAAGACGGCAGTGTCAACAACGGCAGTGACTGCGGCTGGATTGACCTCGTTGGTCTGCCCGCCGCTCGTGTGATGGCTGGCACCGCTGGCAACGACGTGACCGTATGCGAAGGCAACGATGCCCAAATCATCGGTTATGCCATCCACCACGACAATTTGCAATGGACCACCTCGGGCGATGGTACCTTCGATGATGCCACAATCGCCACTCCTATATACACGCCTGGCGCACAAGACATCGCCAACCATCAAGCCACACTGACCCTCATCATCAACGGTGGTGGCGAAACGATAACTGATGAGATGACTGTGTTCATCACGGAGAATGTCGTTCTTGAGCCAGCTCTCGGTGGCATCCATTATTGCGCCATACAAGAGCCTCAAACTGTAGCAGTCCATGTGGTCTCGGGTGATTACACCTCTTTCGTATGGACAACATTAGGAAGTGGCGAGTTTGCAGATCCAAATGAAATGACAACCACCTACACTCCAAGCGCCGAAGACATTGCGGCAGGCAGTGTAACCCTTCTCCCCACCGTCTATTCAGAAGGTTGTGGTCCAATCTCCCATGAGTATTATATCGAATGGAGCCCGATGCCACAAATCAATCTAGTCTCTAACGCCCTTGAACTCTGCGAAGGCGAAAATGCCATCATGTCATTCAGCCTTGAAGGCTTCGTCCCAAGCAACAACTTTAACGAACCCGATTTCACATTGATCATGGATGGCGTTGAGTATGAACTCACAGAAGATGCCACAACACTTGATTTGGGCATTCCTGCCGTTGGCACTACCGTCCACAACATCAACGCCATTTATAGCTGTGCATGTCAAACCATCTTTGAGGAAGGTGAGCTCACCTTCACCGTCACCGTAAATGCTGCCCCGACGATGACCATCGGCGATGTGCCCGCCAGCATCTGCGAAGGCGAGAGCATCGATGTCGAATTCAACTTTACTGGCATGGCTCCCTTCACCGTGGAAGCCACGGGTATGGACGGCTTCACGGCTGAAAGCGACAATTACAATTTGAATCTCACCCCCGCTACCACCCTCAACGCCACCCTCACTAAGGTGACCGACGCCAACGGTTGCGAGTCCGCTCTCGAACAAGCCATCAACGTGGTGGTGAATCCCGTGGCCGCCCAACCCGAAATCAGCGGCGATGCCGATTTGGATGTGCGTCTCACGCCCACCACAACCTACACCGTCAGCAATGACGTGGAGGTCGGCTTCAGCATCGAGCCCGAAGAGGCTGGCACATTGGTGCCTGCCAACGACGGCAAGTCGGTGGTAGTCACTTGGAGCGAGACCTACAAGGGTGATGTCGTAATGACTGCCACGCCTGTCTCAGAATGCAATAACGGCGAAGGCACGTTCAACATCAACGTGAAGAACTCCACCGACGTGAACGAGTTTGGCGTGAAGGCCAGCCTCTACCCCAACCCGACCAATGGCAACATAACCATAGAGGCTGAAGGCATGCAACGCCTCACCGCGGTGAACGAGCTCGGCCAAGTGGTTTACGACACTGAGGTAAACGACAACACGACTAGCTTGAACCTCAGTCAGTTCGGTGTGGGTGTCTACATGATCCGCATCTACACGGAGAACGGCATGGGCGTCAAGCGCGTGAGCGTGATCCGTTAACGTATTCAATTCATCCAGCGGCTGCCGTGATACGACAGCCCTACAGCCTAGACAGAAAACGGCTGGCCCCATCGGGTCAGCCGTTTCTCATTACAAAGGTATGAAAAAGAGATTTACTATCTATTAGACGTAAAACACGTCAAAAAGTTACAGTTTGTCGTAGTTATTTTAGAAATAATACCCAACGCTGAAACTACCAGCATGCAGTCTAGCCTTTGGGGCGCCTTCGTTGACGAACATCGGGTTAAGCTGATAACGACGGCCGCCCGAGATATTCACCTTGCCGAGACGGAAACCTATAGCCCAGTCGATGCCGTATTGGTTGGGATCAACGCTCAACCCGGGTTCTCCCCCGAACTCTGCATTAAAGACACGCCCATAGAAACCGCCTGCTTCAACATAGACATCCATGCCAGGGGCTCCACCGATATAGACGAGGAGGCTGACGGGAACCAGGACCGACTGCTGACGATACGGCAGATAGGAATTGAAGAGGTTGCTTTCATCAGGATATTTCGCCCTCAACAACTCATATTGTGCTCCTGCTTTCAATGTGAAATGAGAGTTGAGATTGAGCAGCGCCATGAGACCGGCATTGACGCCATAACGGTTCTTGCCATCGAAACCCGCATCGGGGAAGGCGACGTTACCGTTGACCAACGACACCGACGGCATGATTTCAAGCGTCTTTCTCTTGCCGCTATGGATGGGGGATATTTTCCCCGATGGGGTAAAATTCTCATCAGTGGCAAAACGCATGGTGACGTCTGCCATATAATCAGCAACCTTATCCAAACCTTCATAGTCAATGAGTTCAGGATCGTCTTCGGGTTTGTGGTAGGGCGACTTCAGTCCAGTGGTGACGTACAAAGTGGCCACGCCTCTCTGTGCAAAGCCTTGGGTGTCGGTGGCACCTAGGATAGAGGTTTCGAAGTCCTTGGGCTTAATGTCGATACGCATCTTCTCGGCCTCTTCGGAGAGCATGCGTTTTCCGTTCTTGATGGTGGCCGCGCCCTGCAGGCGTAAGGTCTTGCCTTTCTCGAGCCAGCCCACCATGTCGATGCTCATCATCAGCTTGACCTTCGACAAATCCAGTTGCTTCGCAAGATGGTTCGATCCCCACAGGCCTATCTCCTCGGCATCGAAAGCGGCAACGATGACGCTGCGTTTCAGCTGACTTTGTTGGCCTTTGAGGATACGGGCCATCTCGATGATGGTCGCCGTACCCGAGGCGTTGTCGTCGGCGCCATTGTAGATCTCGTCGTTCATGACGCCAAGATGGTCGTAATGTGCCCCGATGATGATGTACTCGTCCTTCAGAACAGGGTCGTTTCCAGGGATGACGCCGATCACGTTCTTGTAGGTTTTACCGCTCCGTTCGAAAGGTTGGTACCAGCCCCCGTCATAAAAAGGCTGGATGCCGATTTCCTCGAACTGGGCGACGATGTAGGCTGCCGCCTTGGCGGCGTCTTCGCTGCCTGCTTTACGACCGCGCAAGGAGTCGCCCGCCAAGGTATACACATGGCGAGTCAAACGTTCCTGCTGGGTTTGGGCGAAGGTGCTGCCGCTGACGAGCAGCAGCAGACAAACAATTAATAATCTATTTACTCTCATAACATTAGGGTTTATTGAGATTCCCCTTCGGGGAATGGAGTGCTGCCGGTGTTTTTTTTAACGCGGCGGCTGGTAGATTCTACGCATTGAAGGCGCTTCAAGCCGCCGCATATTAAATAATAGCAGTACTCCATTCCCGCTTGCGGGAATCTCCTACATCTTTATTTCCTCCAGTCCGATTCCTAAAAGCTTCATCTTTTTAATCACCTCAGGCAGTTCCTTCTCGAGAAACTCTTCGCGCATCTGCTTGAGGACGATGTCTTTAGCTTCAGCAGAGATGAAATAGCCGATGCCGCGTTTGTTGTAGATGATGCCCGCTGCCGTCATGGTCTCGTAAGAGCGCATGATGGTGTTGGGGTTCACGCCGAGTTGGATGCCGTAGTCGCGCACCGAAAGGATGCGGTCGTCGGCCTTCAGCTCGCCACGCAGGATCTGTTCATAGATCTGAGAACAAATCTGCAAGTATATGGGTTTGTGTGCGTTGAATTCCATGGTTTAGTATTTTTGGGTTTTAAGCTTGAAGAAGATACCAACATAAAGGGCGATGGTCAGCAGGGCATTGACGATGATGCTTACGATCATCAGATTGCCGTACGTAGAACCGAGATCAGCAAGTGAATCGAAATTCTGATTCGCCATGAGGGAGAAGAACTTGGGCGAGAACATCACCATTTGCAGAAGCGTGGAGACGATATAGGAGAATCCCATCATGATGCCGAAGCTCTTTCCCGTCTTGTGGGTCTTGAAGAGCAGGTTGCCCATCATGAAGAAGCCCGTGGTGAAGAGGAGACCTACGATGTAGTTCCATCCTTCGCCATGACCGATTTTGTCCATGAGGCCGAAAGGATCCACATCACCAGGGTCGCCGCCCAAATCCATGACGAAGTCCATCGTCAAGCCAGTGAATCCGAGGCTTTCGATAAACTTCTGGAAGCCGCCGACGGGAATCAAGGTCAGCAAGGAGTCGATGCCATACGACACCAACGCTACCACCACCGGGGTCATGACGCAGTAGAGCAGATAGCTCAGGTATTTCTCCAAATTGGAGACGGGCAGCATGGCATAGCGCACGCCTTCGCGGGGCAGGTTGATGTCGCCAAAGGCCTTGGCCGGCACGAGGATGCACGACAGGAAGACGGCCACATAGATGACCATCCAACGGATGAAGGTGGGCATGGTGAAGCCAAACACCATGGTCATCAGCCAAGTGCCCACATTCAAGCTGCACAAGATGGCTACTGTGATGCCGAAATTGCGGAGATACTTCTTGCCGTCCATGGCGAGAAGCTTTCCGAAACGATTGATACTGAATGTATTGTTCATGGTTAGTATTTTTGCGATTTGATTTTACGATAAGTGCCAACATAGAACCCGCAGGCGATGACCAGCATGATAGCGCTGAAAATCCATACATTGGCTTTACTGTCAGTGCTGAAGATGACATCAAACAATTCCCATCCATTCGTCAACTGTAAAAATAGAACGAGGACGAATACAATCAGCAGGAACCATCCGAAGGTCTTTCCTGACTTGCGTCTCTTGAATAGCATGTTGCCAAACATGAAGATGGATGACTCGGCCCAAACCGTAGTGACCAGCACAACAACCAACAATATAAAGTCGCTGAAACTGATATTCCTCAAGAAATCTTCATGCATAGCAATCTCCTTGAAACCGCCGAAAGGCAACAAGGTCATGAGGCAGTCCACCAGCCAACTGCCCACCAGAGTCACAGCGGGGGTGACAAGCGAGCAATAGAGGAACATGCTGAAGAACTTCTCCAGGTTGGTAGCGGGCAACATGGCAAAGCCCACACCCTCACGCGGCAAGTTGACCTTGCCATAGATGCGCGACGGTGCCGACATGATGGTTATGGCAACAATACCGAAGATAATAATCTCGCGTGCCTCAACGGGTATCTCAATGTTGAAGACCAGACTCGTCACCCAAAACATGACGGGCATGCTGATCCACACCAGCAGCGTGATGCCGAAGTTGCGGATGAAGCGCTTCCAGTCGTAGGCTAGCACCTTATTGAAACGTTTTAACTCAAATGTGTTATTCATGGCGCAGTCCTTTCTTAGCCAAAGATTTGCTTGATGGTCTCCTTGTTTTTCATCACGGTGTTGAACAGCACCTCGATGCTGATCTTGCTGTCGTAGTGGTTGGGGTTGGGCACCACGTTGACATAGCCGCCGGGAATCATCTCGCTGTAGAGCGCGTCGTCGAGTTTGTCCAGACCATAGTCGAAATAGAGGCGGTCGGTGATCTCGCG
>JAEEGH010005136.1_pt1 | contig 33095 bp, 10 predicted proteins | sample 9134181 | NCBI WGS metagenome assembly JAEEGH01 (sample SAMN16246544, study PRJNA631951) | gut metagenome | biome: gut microbiome; feature: rumen; material: DP-attached | host: Bos | place: Iran: Karaj | collected 2018-10
CTTCGTTCCTCGCAGTGACGCGAAGCGACGCATTGTTTCTGCAAAAATAATAAGAACCCCCGAAACGAATTCGGGGATTCTTTGGTTTTTCAATAAGACGCGATTAATCGTGTCCCTACAAGGTTTATCTCACCACCAATTTCTTGGTCACAACAGCACCATTCTCCTCAATGATATTGACAAGATAGATACCCTTGTGCCATTCGGCGGCATCGATGTTCACCACTTGGCCCGTCATTGCGAGGGACGAAGCAACGGCTTCGTGCACCTTTTGTCCAACGAGGTTATACACCTCCACTTTGGCCACATTCGCGCCTTCCACGGTAAACTGGCCTGTGGTCGGGTTGGGGTAGAGCTTGGCTTCGGAGGAGAGTTCGGTGATAGCTTCATGCAACCCAATCGTGAAATGGTGCGGGTCAAGTTCGGCGAAGACAGGCTGTGTGTAGCGGTGCTCCGATTCATCAGCGCCAAACACATAATAATTGATGGATGATTCGCCTTGGTAGCCCTTGATGTAGCCTACATACTCGTCAGGGTTGCCCGTGGCAGTCATGTGGGCCACTTGGTAGGCACCGCCGTCAATACTATAATAAACAAGGAGAGAATCCTTCTTTAAATCGGCGCCACTGTAAGCGATGAACTTGGAAACAACAGGGATGGAGTCCTGCCATTCTTGCTCACCGTGAAGCACATTACGATGGTCGACGAATAGCATGTTGAAGTCCATCACGCCACGGGTGCGGCAGTGCAGGGCATCACCTGGTTGCCAAGGATGGCTGTCGCAGCCACTTACTGGTACAATATCATAACCTGGCATAGCTCCTTGATAGACCGCTATTGCATTCTGATCGAAGATGCTGTCATCTCTTATTGGCAAATATACGGTCTTATTGAGAATAAGGCTGTTGGTATAAGGAGCGACACTATTCCATCCATCCTCGGGTATGTCAACGCGATAAACCCTATAAGGGTAACCCCAGCAACAATTTGTAGTGGCAAAATGGTTAGCAACTTCTTCAAAATCAGAATAAACAGGGTCGTTTTCGGGTGTTTTGGCAATGAGTATGATGTCAGGAGCAAGAAATTTACCCCAGCAATCCACGTGAGGATAGTGGTTGTTTGGACTAACGAGATGAATAGGGTCAATACCTAGATAATTACGCATTATAGTACGAAGGTTTTCTTCATCATTGTTGTTTGCTAACAACACGCGATTATCACTAACACCATGTCCACGACCATCTTCCATCATGTTGCCGCCTTCATAATAGAGGCTTGTCTCATAGATGGGAATATTCCAAAAATCGGAAAACACAAAAGGAATACTGTCGTCTTTAGGACGCCATTCAGGATAGTATAGATTATCAACAATGGCAGGCTCCTTGTCTTCAAAGATATACCAAGGTCCATAGTCTCGAATAAAAAAGTCGTCTGTGGGTGCATTGACAAAGGTCACCCGATTCATATCGACGCCAACATCAACGAAAGTTTGGTATGCGTCATTTTGACAACTGTCCATCACAATGCAATATACATGACAATTATTGGCAAAGTCAGCGACCAAACTTTCAGGAATACCTAGAGGATAGCGTATCATCACCCCTTGCATTGGCTCAAATTCTGCCACAAAACGAGGTTCTCCTATTGGAGGATTGGTCTCCAAAAAATGGAAGCTACTTGTTTTTTTATTCAAAAGACCTCTTCTATGATTGAAAATGTTATTTTGCGCAAAAGAAGTAACCACAAAGAATAACGATAATAATACGGAAAGGATGGTTTGTTTCATAGTAATAGTTAGATTTGCTAGCAAAAATACCAAATAATCCCGAAACACGTTGCTGTTTCGGGATTATTTATTCGAATTATAGAGACAAGCCATGGCGCGTCTCTACCACATAGATTATCTCACCACCAATTTCTTGGTCACAACAGCACCATTCTCCTCAATGATATTGACCAGATAGATACCCTTGTTCCATTCGGCGGCATCGATGTTCACCACTTGGCCAGTCATTGCGAGGGACGAAGCAACGGCTTCGTGCACCTTTTGTCCGACGAGGTTATAGACCTCCACCTTGGCCACATTCGCGCCTTCCACGGTGAATTGGCCTGTTGTCGGGTTGGGATAGAGCTTGGCTTCGGAGAAGAGTTCGGTGACGGAGAGGATGTCTTCGTTAATGTGGACAGCAATCTCAAATATACCATAGTCTGTTTCGATTTCGATGCTTGTTTGCACATATCCTTTTGCAAAATCCTTCAAACTCACGAACATAAAGGCTTCGTCGCCATTGAATTCCAAATCGAAAGGTGGAGTGGGGTTTGTTTCAATATTCAGATAATCAGTGTCTTTCTCGGCAATGGAAATAACCTTGATAATAGGAACAAAAACAGATTTATTGAAGAAACTTGATTCAATGACCAAAGTTGGATCATTAAAATACATTTCATTTTGATACACTAAATTCACCATCCCTTGTTTGCTTATCATAGCAGTCACAAGCTTTTCTCCGATAGAGGTCTGAACCTTTATCAAACTTGAAACATAATCATCAGATGCACGGTTCGTTTTTAGCGGAAAACTGAAAAGGAAACCAACCGAAATGGATTCCCCAACTTGCAAGTTGTAGGGAAGGTTGGGAGTGTCAAGAAGCAAATAACCGCCTTCCTCAGTTATGGCGTTGATCTGAACCGTGGCATTGGTTTGGTTTTCAATGGTAAAAGTCTGTTCGTCGCCATTATGTTCAAACCACAGCGTATCAGGCGTAACAATCAAATTTCCGCTTGGCTGATGTGCCTCCATAGTGAAATGGTGTGGGTCGAGGTCGGCAAAGACGGGCTGCGTGTAGCGGTGTCCCGACTCGTCGGCACCAAACACGTAATAGTTGATTTCCGACTCGCCTTGATAGCCTTTGATGTAACCAACATACTCGTCGGGATTGCCCGTAGCAGTCATGTGGGCCACTTGATAGGTGCCACCGTCGATGCTATAATAGACAAGGAGCGAGTCCGTCTTGAGCGGTTCGTTGCTGTAGGCAATGAACTTGGAAACCACGGGAATAGAGTCTTGCCAAGCTTGTTCGCCGAAAAGCACCTCGCGGTGGTCGACAAAGAGCATGTTGAAGTCCATCACGCCACGGGTGCGGCAGTGGAGGGCATCGGTGTTTTCCCAGCCATTCCAAGTGTTGTTGGCCACACCGATAATCTCATAGCCGGGCATAGCTTCTTGATAGACCTGAAGCGCTTGCTGGTTGTAAGTGCCGTTGCTGCCAATCGGCACGTAGACGGTCTTGTTGAGAATCAGGCTGTTGGTGTAAGGTGCGAGGGTGTAGCCACCCGGTTCCTGCACGCGGTACACATGATAAGGATAGCCCCAGCAGCAGTTGGTTCGGGCAAAATAGGCGGCCACTGAGTCGTAGTCGGCGGCATGGGAGTTATTGGAAGGCAACTGGGCAATCAAAATCTTGTCGGGAGCGAGGTATTTGCCCCAGCAGTCCACATGGGCGATGTAGTCGCCTTGCGGGTCGATGGTGATATGGTACGGGTCAATGCCGAGATAGTCGCGCATTTTCTGACGAACGTTGGCTTCGTTGTTGCCGTTTTCTTGCAGCACGAGGTTGTCGCTCACGCCGTGGCCGCGACCGTCTTCCATCATGTTGCCGCCCGTGTGTTGGAGGTTCATGCCGTACATGGGGATGCTCCAGAAGTTGGCGAACACGCCCGACATGTTGTCGTCGTTGGGGCGAGGACGGTTGTAGATGTTATCGATGATGGCGGGCTGGCGGTCCTCAAAGATATACCACGGGCCGTAGTCGCGCACCCAGTAGGAGTCGGATTGGGCATTCACGAAGGTGAGGTTGTCCATGTTGACACCCGCACTCTGGAAGTCGTTTTGGGCCTGGTTTTGGTAGGAACTGCTGACGATACAATACACGTGGCAGTTGTCGGCCAGTTGTGCCACAAGGCTCGTCGGGATACCCAAAGGATAGCGAATCATCACGCCTTGCATGGGTTCAAACTCGGCCACGAAGCGCGGCTCGCCCGTCGGCGGGTCGGTCTCGACAAAGTTCATGCCACGCGAGGTGTCGTACATCTCTTCTTCGGAAAGATAGTGCCATCTCATCCAGTCGGGTTTCTTCTCCTGGGCCTGTATGGTAGCGGCCATTAGGAGCAATAAAGTAAAGATTGGTAATGCTTTTTTCATCGCTTTGAAATCGTTAGATTCAACGTAGTTAAAATTTTGCGCAAAAGTAGTAAATTGTTTTGAAAGAGCATGATTTGTTCTCCAAATAAAGCATCGGTGTGAGTTGGACAAAAATGTCATCAAACAAAAAATGTAGAGACGCGCCATGGCACGTCTCCACAATCGTATTCGTAATGTTTGGCGAGATTTTATCTCACCACTAGTTTCCTATAATACGTCCCCTTGCCCTCCACGGTGATGCGCAGGGTGTAAACACCTGCGACTTGCGGGGCGGTTACGGTCTGTAGAGACGCGCCATGGCATATCTCTACCACCTGGCCGAGGGCGTTGATGATTTCGATTTGCATCTTGCCAAGGTCTTCCGTAGGAACGGTGATGTTCAGCATCTCCCCTCTCGCAATAGGATTCGGGAATACATTAATGCGGCTACCAAACTCGTCCATGCCCGTCAGGCTGCGGAAGCGGATGACGTAAGGCTCGTTGGCGGAGCCAACGATGGCGTTGTCGCTGAAGTTCAGCATCTCTTGGGCACCATGGATTTCCTCGCCTGTTGCCGCGTCATAGAGGCTGAAACTGAGCGTGGTGACGTCCTCGCCTGCGATGGTCAAGAAGGCCATGTAGCGGTTCAGTGGCTCAACGTACATCAGACGCACGCTGCCGCGGCACTCGCCGTTGGCGAAGGCGGCCAGCTCGTAGTTCTCACTGTTAAGTTCCTCATTGTCGAGTTCAATGATGGCCGTCACCGTCATGTTGTCGGGATAGGCGTGCAGGTCGGGTACCCAGTGGTTGTTCTCCGGGGTGACGTTCTCCGCGAGTGCTTCTCCCTTCGAGCTTGTGGGATAGACCAGCGTCTGGCTCCCGCTGCCGGTCGACTTGTACAGCAGGCCCATGCCTGGGGTGATGGTCGACAACGTGCCCATCCAGCCCATGCCTTCGTAATAGCTCGCATATCCGTTCAGGCCTTTCAGCTGGTCCCCATTGGACGGTGTGATGCCCGACATGGCTTCCCCGATGCTCATCGCCGTGCTCACCGGATAGCCTATCCAGTTCCAGCCGGGGCCGATGGTGATGGGGTGTGACGCCGAGGTCGTCTCCGCTCCCGTCATGTTGATCACACATGGGGCGTTGGCCTTGATCTTGTATGATGACTCGTTGCCGATGCCCGACAGGGTGCCCATCCAGCCCATGCCTTCGTAATAGTTCAAGTACTGTCCCTGAGACTTTATCTGGATGCCGTTCGCGCCGAGGCTTCCCTCAAGCTGGGCGAGGCCGTCGATGTCATTCTGTTCGACGTAGGTCGAGTACCAGTTCCAGCCGGTGGTAAAGTTGGTCGTCTGGGTAATGTCGCCTCCTGGCTCGCTTGCAGTGAAGTGGGCCACAAGGTCGGCATCCTCGGTCACGGTGAAGGTGTAGGTCGCACTGGTCGAGACCACGTCGCCATCCTTCGTCCAGTTGGCGAAGGTGTAGCCAGTGTTGGCCGTGGCGGTCAACGTGCACAATTGGCCTGACTGGTAGGTGCCTGCTCCTGCGACCGTGCCGCCTTCCGTCGGGTCGGCCGTGGCGGTGATGCTGTAGGTTATTATCGGCTCGTTCGTGAATTCTATCTGGATCTGGTTCTTCACGCCCATCAAAACGCCGTTGTAGGCGGGTGCCGTAGGGTCGAATGCGGCTTCGTCGCCGTAGATGCGGATGGCTTGGTTGCCCTCGGCGTCGAACACAAGGCAGGCCATCTCGTTCTTCCCGTTGCCTATGTCGCCCGTCTGGTCTTCCACCACGACGGCGATGTTGGAGGTGCCGTCATACGGGAATGGCGTGTCGAAGTTCACCCACGTCCAGCCGTCGGCAATCAGGGTCACGCTGCCGCTGAACACGCGGTCGGATGGTGTCACCGCTATCCAGTCGTTCATGTTCTCGAAGGCGGCCTTGGCGGTGTGTACCATATAGACATTGTAGCTGCGCGTCTTCTCGCTGCTGCTGTTGTAGAAGGCGAGGCTGCTGATGGTGCCGCCGCTGCCCAGCTCATCGGCAGTGTAGATCTGCTCGGTGAGCGAATAGTTGTACATGGAGCTGCTGGGCAGGTTTGCATCGGTGGTGGTAGTGTTACCGTCGCCGATGTAGACGCCGAGCGAGAAGTTGGCCACGTACTCGGCATCCTCGGTCACCTCAAAGCTGTAGGTGGCGTTGGTGGAGACCTCGTTGTCGTCCTTGGTCCAGTTCACGAAGATGTAGTCTGTATTGGCCGTGGCTGTGAGAATACAGGTCTCGCCGCTATTGTAGGTGCCGCCGCCAGTCACCGTGCCGCTTTCCGTCGGGTTGGCCGTGGCCGTGATGGTATAAGACGGGACACCACCAAGGGTATAGGTGAATGTGGTCTTCGGCAGGAAGTTTTGCTGCGCGGGAGTGACGGCTGAAAGGCTAAAGCAGTTTTGACCCTGAACGCTTGCGCTAGGAACAGTCTCTCCAAAGAAATAGGCCGGATAGTAGCTGCCTGTCTCTATCTCGTCAAAACCGATGAGAAGGTTGCCACCATTGTAGGTGTAGTTGTTGTCGAAGCTGACCTCCATCTCTGTACCAGTACCGTCCAAAACGCCCGTGAAAACCGTTGTCGCGGTGGAAGGATCGATGAAGGTGCTGATGGCGGTGTAGTCAACCTCGGTCATGTAAACCTGGAAGACACCGTTCCATGCCCCAGAAGCTGGATTGGAGAGGTAGAATGTCATCTTACTGATTTCGCCGTTGACCATGTCTGTCAGTTCTTCGGCGGGCATCACGAACTGGCTTCTTTGATAACAATCGACATAAAAGCCGTAAACTGGAACGTAGCTGTTGGTGGTCGTTCCGTCGTGTACGGTCAGTTCGTTGTCTTCACTTTCGCTGAAGTTGGCCACATACTCCGCACTCTCGGTCACGGTGAAAGTATAAGAGCGGGTGTTGGAGACCACGTTGCCGTTCTTTGTCCAGTTTTCAAAGGCATAGCCCTCGTTGGGCGTGGCCATCAGGGTGACTTCATCACTTTGATTGTAGGTGCCGCCGCCGGTGACCGTGCCACCTTCCGCCGGGTTGGCCGTCGCGGTGATGGTACAGGGTACTAACTGACCACTGCCTATGCCCAATTTGATTTGGTTCTTCTCAGCCATCCGCGTGCCGGTGTAACTTGAGGGAGCCATAGGGTTGTAGGCGGTATAGTCAGTGTAGGTGCGGATGGTTTGGTAGCCGTCAGCGTCAGCATAGAACACACGACAGGCCATCCCACCACTACAACTGCCCGTTTTGTCGCATGCGATGAGGGCGAGATTGGAAGTACCGTCGTATTGGAAGGGTGTGTCGAAGGTAATCCGCGTCCAGTCGCCTGCCACCATAGTCACGGTTCCGCTGAACACGCGGTCGCTCTCCACCACCGGAATCCAATCGCTATTGTTTTCAACACTGGCCTTGTCGGTATGTACCAAATAGAAGTCGAAGTCGCGGGTCCTTTGGTCACCATCGTTATAGAAGGCGATGCTGTTGACGGTTCCAGCTTGGCTTATCTCATCAGCGGTGTAAATCTGTTGGGTAAGCGAATAGTTGTATAAGGAGTATGATGGCAGGTAAGAGCTGGTTGACGTGCTTTCGTCGCCGATGTAGATTTCCGTTTCCTCATGAGCGCCCCTCCTTAACTGAATAACGTTTTTCTTGTTCACCAAGACTCCCTCGTAGTCCGACTGTATCGGCTCATAGGGGTTGAAGTTAGTATTGCTGTAATTCTGGTTGAACTCGACGGGGCTGCTGTAGATGACGTTGGATTGGTTCGTTTCAGTGGTGAACGAAAAGCAAGACAGGTTGGTAGGACGGATGCTGCCCGTGTTGTCGTCCACGATGAGGGCGAGGTTGGAAGTGCCGTCATACTCGAAAGGCGTGTCGAAGGTGATCCACGACCAGCCCTCGCTCAACAGAATCATGTTTCCGCTGAACACGCGGTTGTCTTCGGTGGCCGAAACCCAGATCCTGGGGTTCGTGAAGGCTTGTCGGGTCGTGGGCTGCAAGTACAGGTCTACATTACGCATCTGTCCCGGGCCGTTGTTATAGAAAGCTATACCCGTGAATGTTGCTGCTCCGCCAAGCTCATCGGCGGTGTAAATCTGATTGGTCAAGGCATAAAGTTGCGTTGAAATGGTAGGCAAGTACGTGACATTTGTGAGGCCTGAGCCTCCGATGTAAACGCCGTTCAACGGCTCGAAGTGGGCCACATATTCGGCGCTTTCGGTGACGATGAAGGTGTATATTTGGTCGGTGGAAACCACAACGCCGTTCTTCGTCCAGTTGGCAAGATCGTAACCTTGGTCGGGATAGGCTATCAGGGTGCAGTGGGCTCCATTATTGAAGGAACCGCCGCCCTCCACATAACCTCCGTTGCCAGTGACCGTGGCCGTGATGTTCAACATCGGAGTGAAGTTCCCGTTCATCTTAATTTGGTTCTTCACGTTCATCACCGTGCCGGAATAACTTGAGGGGGCCATCGGGTTGTAGGCGGCATTGTCTGTGTAGGCTCGGATGGCTTGGTTGAAGTCAGTATTGAACACGCGACAGGCCATCTCACTGCTCCAATCGCCCGTTTTGTCGTTTACGACTAGGGCGAGGTTGGAAGTGCCGTTGTATTGGAAAGGTGTGTCAAAAATAATCCACGTCCAATCGCCCGCTATCATGGTCACGCTTCCGCTGAAAACGCGGTCGCTCTCAGCCACCGTAATCCAGCTATTGCCATTCGCGAAAATGAAATTGCTGGTATGAACCAAATATAGGTCATAGAAACGTGTCTTTACCTCTCCGCCGTTATAGAAAGCGATGCTGTTGATGGCTCCTGCTTGGCCAATCTCTGCAGGAGTGTATATCTGCTGGGTAAGCGAATAGTTGTAATAGGTGTATGATGGCAGGTAAGAGCTGGTTGACGTGCTTTCGTCGCCGATGTAGATTTCATAGGATTGGCTGAAGTGAGCCACATAGGTGGCGTCGGCGGTCGGAAGGATTTCATAGATGGGGTCGGTGCCGACCACCGTGCCGTCCTTCGTCCAGTTGACGAACGACCAGCCCGGGTTGGGCGTGGCAGTAAGGGCATAAGCGGCCGTGCCAGTGATGGGGTAAACGCCACCGCCTGTCACTGTTCCGCCTTCCTCGGGATCGGCCAAAACCGTGATGGTGGCGGTGTTCGGATCTTCCTCCTCCACGCTCACCTCGTCAATGTACCAGTCGTGACCCTCAATGCCGGTGTACTTGAAACCGATGTAGACATTCTGTCCCTGATAGGCCGAGAGGTCAACGGTGACGGTCTTCCAACTGCCTGTGGGGTTGCTCTGCGTCCACACTTGGGTGAAGTTGCTTGGGTTGGTGCCAGTGGTGGAAATCCACACGCCTTCATAGGTGTAGTCGCTGTAATAGCTTTCTGCGGTCTTGAAGGTCAATGTGGAAGGGTTTGAGGACGGAAGGGCAAGCTTCGGGCTGATGAGCCAGCCCTCTTGGTTGCTGTCCCAGTTGAGCGTGTGGCGGACGCAATGGTTGCCGCCGTTGGGGACGCTGTGCAGCCTCGTTCCGCTCCTTTCCCAATAGGACACCTGGCCGTTGTTGCTGTTGTCAACGTCGAGCTTGATCCAGCAGGGCCAGTCGGTCTCGCCGTTCTCGAAGCTCTCGTAGAAAGGCAGTGGGCGGGCTGCGCTGTTGGTACATTCCGGCTCCGTGACGAACATGCCGTTGATTCTTTCGCAGGCGACGGGTGTGTAAGGATCGAAACCGTCCTTCCAGATTTTACCAACCCATTTATGAACAATGGTATCAAAAACATAACCAGCGCTATAAACACCGCTACTATTGGCGGACACCGCATTAAGGCTTTGGCCAGCGGTATATAATCCCACTCCGTTTTTCCACACCTTACCATGACCTTCTTCATCAAAACCAGAAACATAGATGTCGCCAGCATCAATGTAAATGCTATGAGCATAGCTGACCAGCATGGTTGCATTTGGGCTGAGCGTGTAAAGCTCCTCGTCATTTTTCCATACCTTGGATACATAGGCATCGGTGTCAAAGTCTTGAACGAAGCCTGTGGTATAGACATCTTCATCGTAAACAAAGACATCCCTCGGAGTGACTCCAGAACCCAACTGGTAAAGCTGTTCGAGGTCTTTCCATACAGAGCCAGAGCCATATCCTGCGCTATATTCGACTGTCGTGTACAAGTGACCATCCTTAAAACAAGCGCTTGTGGCATAAAAATCATAGCCACCGTCTCCCAAAAAGGCAAAAAACTGGTCATCTCGCCAAACTGCGGCCTTCCATACGCCGTTGACTTTCTTTTGGCCAACAGAATAAATATAACCGTCGCCTTCGCAAATGGCATTGATTCTGGCGTTGGCCTCATTATAGATGATCGAGATGCTGTCCGTGTAGTTGCTGACGAAAGCCTTGTCATCCGTGGTGTTGTTGTAGACCCAATACACCTTGCCGTTTGTGGCAACAAGCACGTCCTTACCTTCAAGGTCGGCATTGTAGATGGACTGCCAGTTACTTATCGTTGTGCCGTTTTTGTAGAGTGCCGCCGCTTTCTGTGTGATTCCGTTTTTGGTGTAAGTGTAATAGCCCGTGGAATAAACATCCTGGGCCACACTTGCGCTGGCCATCGCCAGCATAATCATCAGTAGTAGTAGATTCTTTTTCATTTTATTTAAATTTTAATTTGTTGATATTCAAAGGCTACAAAAATCAGGGCAAAGATAGGAAATTATTCGGTTGCGCAAAGGGAAAAGGAAACAAATCTAACGTGACGCGAGATTTGTTTCCAAGAAAACAAGTGGCCGCCCCAAAATGAGGCGACCACTCGAATGATGAAAACATCTATGAGCTTTGTCATCTCACCACCAATTTCCGGTAATACGTCCCTTTGCCTTCTATGGTGATGCGCAAAGTATAAACACCAGCAACGGTCGGGGCGGCAATGGCCTGTATGGTCGTAGCACGCAACGTCTCTATCACCACGCCGAGGGCATTGACGATTTCAACACACAGTTCGCCTGTATTGTCCGTGGGCATAGCCATGTTCAAAACCTCACCTCTCCCGACAGGATTCGGGAACACGCTGATTCGGCTGTCGAAGTCGTCCATGCCCATCATGCCGCGGAAACGGATGACGTATGGCTCCATCACGTTGCCCACGGTAGCGTTGATGCTGAAGTTCAGCATCTCTTGGGCACCATGGATTTCCTCGCCTGTGGCCGCATCGTAGAGGCTGAAGGTGAGCGTGGTGACTTCCTCACCCGCGATGGTTAGGAAGGCGATGTGGCGGTTCAGTGGCTCAACGTACATCAGACGCACGCTGCCGCGACACTCGCTGTTGGCGAAGGCGGCCAGCTCGTAATTTTCACTGCTAAGTTCCTCATTGTCGAGTTCAATGATGGCCGTCACCGTCATGTTGTCGGGATAGGCGTGCAGGTCGGGAACCCAGTGGTTGTTTTCCGGGGTGACGTTCTCCGCGAGCGCTCCTCCCTTCGAGCTTGTGGGATAGACCAGCGTCTGGCTTCCGCTGCCGGTCGACTTGTACAGCAGGCCCATGCCTGGGGTGATGGTCGACAACGTGCCCATCCAGCCCATGCCTGTGTAATAGCCCGCATAGCCGTTCAGGCCTTTCAGCTGGTCTCCATTGTACGGTGTGATGCCCGACATGGCTTCCCCGATGCTCATCGCCGTGCTTACCGGATAGCCTATCCAGTTCCAGCCGGGGCCGATGGTGATGGGGTGTGCCGAAGAGGTCGTCTCCTCGCCTATCATGTTGATCACACATGGGGCGTTGGCCTTGATCTTGTATGAAGACTCGTTATTGATGCCCGACAGCATTCCCATCCAGCCCATGCCTTCGTAATAGTTCAGGTACTGTCCCTGCGACTTGATCTGGATGCCGTTTGCACCGAGGCTTTCCTCAAGTTGGGCAAGGCCGTCAATGCCGCTTTGCTCAATGTAGGTCGAGTACCAATTCCAGCCAGAGGTGAATGGGGTAACCTGCACGGTAGCATCGTCTAAGACGAATCGTGCCACGCAGTAGGTGTCGCCCGTCACGGTGAGGGTGCACACTGGGTTGGTGGAGAGCATGGCATCGTTGGCGGTCCAGTAGAGGAAGGTGTAGCCAGCATTGGCGGTGGCCGTCAAGGTAATGGCAGTGCCATAGTTGTAGGTGCCGTTGCCGCTTTGGATGGCGGTGCCGCCTGCCGTTGGGTTGGCCGCGACGGTGACGGTGCAGACATTCTGTCTGAAGTTGGCCACAAAGTCGGCATCTTCCGTTATGGTAAAGGTATAGGTCGCGCTGGTCGAGACCACGTTGTTGTTCCTCGTCCAGTTGGTGAAGGTGTAGCCCGCGTTGGCCGTGGCGGTCAAGGTGCAGGTTTGTCCGTAGTTGTAAGTGCCTGCGCCGTTGACGGAGCCGCCCGCAGTCGGGTTGGCCGTAGCGGTGATTTCGTAGGTAGCCGTAGATGCCGCGCAGCTCATGGCATAATAGGCGTTCTTGTAAGGCAAACGCTGGGGGCCGCTGTACACCACGCGCACTTCATAGTGGCTGTTGGCGGTGCCTTCTGGGTCGGTGAAGCTGTCGTGGCCGGCGGCAAGGCCGAGCCACTCGCCGTCGCGGAACACGGCCACGCCGTAAGGCGCACCCACTGGCGCCGGCGCATCGCTGTTGTCCATGATATAGGCACGAACCATGAAGGTATAGCTGTATCCATTATTAATATCAATGTCTCTCCACGTCTCACCATCGTTGCTGATCCAACGTCCGTTCGGGTCGCCTGTATTGACACAAACTGCAGCAGGAATATTAGAGGCATCTTCCGTATAGAAGACCACCCATACATTCTTGGAGGGGTCAATTTCCATCGGATTTTCAAACTCGAATTCAACGAACTGGTTGGCTCCGGTGAAGGTAACCTCCCTTGAGCCTACCGGATTGGCTGGAGCGGTCTCGCCGTCATTGTAGATGGTGACGGTACCCGTCATGGATGCGCGGTCGTAAGCGGCAACCTTTGAAACGGCATTGCCCGCATAGCTGCCAGCGGGAATCATGATGCCCCAATATAATGGATGACTATACAAAGTACCTATACTTTCACAATTGTAACCGTTATCATAGTAGTACCAGCCGCTCTCTATCGGTTCGGCGGGGGTGGTTTCAGGAGTGTCCCAAGTGAGGGTCACACCCTGGTCGGTGACTTCGCTGTTGAGATTGGAGACACCCTCAAAGTTGCTGCAAGGCTCATAGAGCCAGGTGCAAGTGGTGTTACCCGAGAGGCCGGAGGCGTATTGTTGCGCCACGGTGAGGCGGTACACCTCGCCCTCGGTGAGACCTTCGGTGGGCAGTTGCGCGTAGTTGTTGGGGGTTGTGCCAGTGTAAATCACGTTGTCGTCCAAGTCGCTCAGCGTCAGTTGGAGGTCCTGGAAGTCGCGGGTGCCGCTGCCGACACCAGCATTGAGGGTCACATAATCCACGGCGACGCCGAGGCCGTTGGGATTGTAGAAACCCTTGAAGCCAATCTGGTAGTTGGCGGCAAAGCCTTCCAAAGGGAGGAACATTGGCCAATAGGAATAATGGCCTATTTCGGTGTAGTACAGCTCGTTCCATTCGCCGCCGTCAACGCGGTAGTACACGCCGAAATAGTTATAGTTGTAATCAGCACTGCTATTACCACGATTGGCGAAATAGAAGTTGAGCGAGCCTTCGGTGGCACTGCTGAGGTCCATCTCTGGGGTGACAAGATAGGCATCGCCTGGCGAGTTGGGGTCGAACAGCATGTTGTAGTTGCCATGAAGTGCGTTGCCGCCGCCCGCATCACCCGTGGCGACCATCCAATAGCCGTCGCCTTCAACGGTCCAGCCGGCGGGGATGCCGCCTTCAAAGTCCTCGGAGAAGCTGTAGCTGAAGCCGGTGACGTCAGGCGCATCCTGGCCATCGCCGTTCCACATCGCCCAGCCAGTGCGCGACACGTAGAGGTCGCTCACTGCCTTCTTGCCGAAGTTGGCCACTAATGCAACATCCTCCGTGACAGTAAAGCTGTAAGTGGCGTCGACGCTGACCACCGTGCCATTGCTGTCGATCCAGGACGAGAAGGCATAGCCCGTGGCAGGGATGGCCTCTAAGGTGCAGGTGATGCCGTTCTGGTAAATGCCTGCGCCTTCCACGGTTCCGCCCACTTCGGGGTTGACCGTGGCGGTGATGTTCGACATTTGGGCAAAGCCCCCGTTCAGCTTGATTTGGTTTTTCTTGTTGTAAAGCGTGCCCACATAGATGAGCGACGTCAACGGGTCGTAGTTCGTGCCGACGTTGTTGCCGACGCAGAGGGCTTGCTGCGCCTCGGTGTCGAAGGTGAGGCCATACACCAGCTCGGTACTGTGGCCCGTGTTGTCGTCCACGACGAGCACGAGGTTGGAGGTGCCGTCATAGAAAAACGGCGTGTTGAAGACGATTTCGGTCCATTGGTGCAACAAGAAGTCAACGCTTCCCCTGAACACACGGTCGGCCTCGGTCACCTGAATCCAGTCATAGCCGTACTCGAAGACTGTCTTGTCGGTGTGTGCCAGATAGATGTCGAGAACGCGAAGTGAGGATGTGTTGTCGTAGTTGTTGTCGTTGTAGAACGAGAGACTGCTGATGATTCCGCTGCCGCCAATCTCGTCGGCGGTGTAAATCTGCTCGGAGAGGTAATAGTAATTTGACGCATGGGTAGGCAGGTAGGTGCTGGTGGCCGTGCCGCCGCCGATGACAACCTCCTGACTTTGGCCGAAGTGAGCCACAAAGTCAGCGCTGTCGGTCACGGGGAAGGTGTATGGGTTGTCGGTGGAGACCGCAACGCCGTCCTTCGTCCAGCCGATGAAGTCGAAGCCCGAGTTGGGTGTGGCCGTCAGGGTGCAGGTCGGGGTTTCGATGCCGGCATATTCGCCGAAACTGATGTCATCGACATTCAAGTAGTACATGTCGGTGACATTAAAATGGCGGATGGCCACATAGCCGGTCTGGCCTACATACGCGCCTAAGTTGACGGTGTATTGCGTCATCGTTGCGGTAGCAACGGTCTCGGGCAGCACTTGTATGAAGTCAGATATGGAGTTGCCAGAGGTGGAAACATACACTGCGAAGTGTTCGGAAGGCCACGAAGAGAGTTGGCCACAAGCCCAGAAGCTCATGACATCACTCAAAGTCATTTGTGGTGAAACGAGCCAGTTGTCAGGCGTGAGTGGGCCAACATAACTGCTATAGCTGGCAGATGTAGCGACACCCGTTCCAGAATGAGAAAGCCAACCATCCTGGCTAATGTTATACCAAGTATATCCGTCACCGTCGGCATCGATGGTCGTCCAGCCTTGCAGGGCGCCGTTCTCAAAGTCGTAAACTGTGGTGTAAGTGATGTTGTTTAAGTCTTTGTGGTTGCTGTAGAAAGTCTCGCTGTAGTAGCTGTCGCCGTTCACCTGGCCGCCTTCTTCGGGGTCTACTGTCGCCGTGATGGTCAACGGCTCCGCGATGCCGGCGCGCCTCAGCTTGATTTGGTTCTTATAACTCTCCAAAGTGCCGTTGCCGCCATAGTTTATCGGGCTGATGTCGTGGGAGCTACCGTAAGTGCGGTGCAGGGTTTGTGTGGTCGTGGTGTTGAACTTGCGGCAATAGATGGAGCCTTGCACGCTGCCTGTGTTGTCGTCGACGATGAGGGCGAGGTTGGAGACGCCGTCGTAGGCGAAAGGCGTGTCGAAGGCAATCCAGCTCCACTCGCCTGCCGCTAAGGTCACCTCTCCGCTGAAGACGAGGTCGGCCTCGGTCACGGTCATCCAGTCGTGCCCGTTCTCGAAGGCGGCCTTGTCGGTGGGCACCAAGTAGATGTCGAAGGTACGCGTAGCCGTCTCGTTATTGTAGAAGGCGATGTGGGTGAAGGTCTCGGCGCCACCCAATTCGTCGGCGGTGTAGATTTGCTCGGTGATGAAATATTTGTGGGACGCGGTGGTTGGCAGCGTGTTTGAGGTGCTTGTGCCGTAGTCGCCGATGTAGGTGTCATGGGTCAGGCCGAAGTTGGCCACATACGTGGCATCCTCTGTAACGGTAAAGGTGTAAGTGGCGTTGTAGGAGACCACCTCGCCGTCCTTTGTCCAGCAAACGAAGTCGAAGCCTTCAGCGGGCGTGGCCATCAACGTGCAAGAAGTGCCGCTGAAGTAATCATTCCAATCCCAGCCGTAGCTGTCGAGTGCCGTGCCGCATCCGTATGGGTTGGCCTCCGCAGAGATTGTGCAATAAGATTGGTAAGAGGCTTTTTTCAAGGTGATTTGGTTTTTCTCCGACAGGAGCGTGCCGGTGATGGCCCCTGCGTATTGCGGGTTAAAGGCTTCGGTGTTGCGCGAAGCGTAGAGTGTTTGGTTGCCGTTGGCATCGAACACGCGATGGCTCAAGCTAAAGCCCGACCAGCCCGAGTGGTCCTCCACCACGAGGACGAGGTTGGAAGTGCCGTCGTAGACGAAAGGCGTGTCGAAGTCAATCGTGGTGGTGACATCGGCGGTAGTCACCGTGCCGCTGAAGACACGGTAGGCATTGGTTGCCGCAATCCAGTCGGTTTGGCTCCCGAAGGCGGCCTTGTCGGTGGGCACCAAGTAGATGTTCCATTCGCGGGATGTCATTGAGGGCATTTGGCTATTCTTGAAGAAGGTGATGCCGGTGATGGTTCCGGCTGCGCCTATCTCGTCGGCGGTGTAGATTTGTTCGGTGAGCGAATAGCTGTAATTGGTGAGGGCGGGCAGGTAATCGTCGGTGGATTCCAAGTGTCCATTGCCGATGTAGATGTCCTGTGGCGTTCCGTAGACGGCCACCAATTCGATGTTTTCGGTGACGGTGAAGCTGTAGGTGGAATTGGTGGCCACGTTGGTACATCCCCCGATAGTCTCGTCATACGTCGCCCAATTGACGAAAACCAAGCCGTAGACTTCAAGGTTGGGAGCCGTCAGGGTGCAGGTGGCACCAACGCCGTAGACTTCGTTGAAATCATAGTACCAGCCCATCGGATAGTCATAAGCAGAAACGGTGCGATACTCGCCGAAGGTTCTGTCCAGCTTGATTTGGTTTTTGGAGCTTTTATAGAGGGCGGTGTAGCCTGCGGGTGCCGTCGGGTCGAAGTTGGTGGTATTGTTGGCGTAGTACAGGGTCTGGGTTGCATCGGTGTTGAAGACGGCGAAACCATGCTGCGACCCTTGGTTTCCCGAGTTGTCGTCAACCGTCAGGAGGATGTTGGAAGTGCCGTCGTAGAAGAAGGGTGTGTCGAAGGTGATCCACGTCCAGTCGTAGGCCGTGAGGGTCACTGTGCCGCTGAAGACACGGTCGGCCTCGGTCACGGCCTCCCATCCGTCCCCTTCCCCGAAGGCTGCCTTGTCGGTGGGCTGCATGTAGATGTCCCACGTACGCGTGTCGGCGTCTTCGCAGTGGTAGAAGGCGATGCCGTTGATATATCCGCTGGTGCCGCCTATCTCGTCAGGGGTGTAGATTTGCTGCGAAAGCGAATAGTTGTAGCTCAGGTAGGAAGGCAGGTGGAAGATGGACGGGTCGCTGCCAACGGTCACCTCTTGCCTTACCTCGAAGTAGGCCACAATGTCGGTGTCCCCGGTTACGGTGAAGCTGTAGGTCGGGTCGGTGGAGACCTCGATGCCGTCCCGCGTCCAACTGATGAAGGCATAGCCCTCGTTGGCTGTGGCCGTCAGGGTGCAAGAAGTGCCGTAGAGTTGGTACGACGATGCCGGCAGCCCGCTGACGCTTCCCCAGTTCCCCGGCTCTGTCGCGACAGTGATGAGGTAAGGCAAGTTAGGCGGCCAGCCGCCTAACTTGATTTGGTTCTTCACCGTCAGCAGGGAGCCGGTGTAATTGGCCGTTGTCGGGTCGTAGTTGTCGCCGCCGTTGATGTAGAGGGCTTGTTGCCCTTGGGTGCTGAAGTGGCTGCAATACATGATGTTGCCCGTGGTGCTGCCCGTGTTGTCGTCGACGACAAGCACAAGGTTGGAGGTGCCGTCGTAGTCGAAGGGCGTGTCAAGGGTGATGGGTGTCCATGCGCCGGCGGTCAGGGTGACGCTGCCGCTAAAGACGCGGTCGGCCTCGGTCACGGCCACCCAGTCAGTCGCGCTCGCGAAAGCCGTCTTGTCGGTGGGCACCAAGTAAAGGTCCAAGTTGCGCGTGCAGGTGGCGCCGTTGCTGCCGTTTTGGAAGGCCACGTTGCCGATGATTCCGGCGCGGCCAATCTCGTTGGCAGTGTAGATTTGCTGCGTGAGCGAGTAGTTGAGCGTCGAGGTCGTTGGCAGGTACATGCCCGTGGCCGTGCCGCCGCCGATGGTGACATCGGCTTGCACTGCACCGAATTGGGCCACAAAGTCGGCGTTCTCGGTCACATTGAAGGTGTAGGTGGCGTTAGTGGAGACCACCTCGCCGTCCTTCATCCAGTAGAGGAAGTCCAAGCTCCCTGTGGGCGTGGCCGTCAAGGTGCAGGGGCTGCCTATGGTGAAGACACCCGCGCCGGCCACTGTGCCGTACATCTCCGGATAGGCCCGTGCCGTGATGGTGGCCGGATCTGGCACAAGGTCCCTGCCCAACTTGATTTGGTTCTTCACATCTGGCCTGATTCCCCCGATTGGGGGATTAAACGGGTCGAAATTATTGTTACTGACCCAATAAATGGATTGACCCAAAGCATCGAGCGTGAGACATTCCACCTCACTTGAACTTGAGTGAGAACCCGTGTTGTCGTCCACGATAAGGGCGAGGTTGGAGGTGCCGTTGTAGGGGAAGGGCGTGTCGAAGACAATCCACGTCCAGTTATTGTGCAGCAAGGTCACGCTGCCGCTGAACACGCGGTCGGCTCCGGCGGGTATAATCCAATCGTAGTTGTCTTCAAAGTTGGCCTTGTCGGTGTGCGTCAAGTAGAGGTCAAGGCTGCGGGTCTGTTGATTGCCGGTGTTGTAGAAAGCGATGCTGTTGAGGTATCCGGCGGAACCGATTTCTTCAACGGTATAGATTTGCTGGGAAAGCGTATGCCCATACCATTTTGTATGAATCGGCAAATAGGAAGAAGTTTGCGTGCCGCCGTCGCCGATGTAGACTTGTTCCGTTGGCTCGAAGGTGGCCACCAAGTCGATATCCTCGGTCACGGTGAAGCTGTAGGCGGCATTGTTGGAGAGCGTCAGGCCGTTGTCTTTCTTCCAGTTCACGAAGCGGTAGCCCTCGTTGGGCGTGGCTGTGAAGGTGCAGGAGGAGCCTTCAATATAATAGGTGATGCTGATGCCGACACCACCCGTGAAGCTGAAAGTGGTCTTGGGCAGGAAGTTGCATTGATTGAAATAGGCGTAGGCAGCACTCAAAACGCTGGAACCACTGGCTGAAGCACCAGCAACCTCTTCACCATACCAATAGGCAGAGCTCCAAGAACCTGCTATGGTTTGGTAGACCCCCACGAGAAGGTTGCCGCCATTGTAGTGGTAGGGCGTGGTGAAGTTGATGGTTACTTGTCTCTCACCGCCTTCAGCATCAACGCTGCCCTCGTACACGACGGTAGCTTCTGTCATGCCGGTGTATTCATTCAGCGTGGTGTTGGACACTTCCTTCAGATAGATTTGGAAGGAAGCCGTTCCCCAAGAATTTGTGTTGGTCTCGTTCTTGTAGAATGTCAGACTGTTGATGTCTCCGCCATTCATGAATCTCAGCTCAGCAGCAGGATAAATCATCTCGTTTCTTGTGAAGTCGTCCACCCATAAGCCGTAGAATGGAACCTGATTGCTGGTGGTAGTACCATCATGTACAGTCAGTTCGCCAATCTGCTCAGTTATGCCGCCGCTTGAGGCGATTTCGCCGCCCGCTTCGGGGTTGGCGGTGGCGAAAATGTTTCTCCGCAATCCGAAATTAGCCACCAAGTATCGGTTGGAAGTCACCGTGAAGTTATAGGTGGCGTCGGTGCTGACCACCATGCCGTCTTCGGTCCAGTTCACGAAACCGTAGCCTGGGTAGGGCGTGGCGGTCAGGGTGCAGGTCTCGTTTTCAACGTAGATGCCTGTGCCGCTTATCGTGCCGCCCTCGGTAGGGTTGGCCATCGCGGTGATGGTGTATCCTAATTCACCATAGCAAATGGCGTTAATGCAAAAGCATGACTCGGGCGAATAATGCACAACACCGTCCTTCCAGATTTTGCCCTGCCCATAGCGAGAACCAGCACTATAAACGCCACTGCTGGTGGCTACCACTGCATTCATAGAGCGATCACCCTCATCGTCAGAACATGCTATTGAATAGTGTACTGTCCCGTTTTTCCACACTGTCAGACGCGATATTGGATTACCATCCTTTCCCTCCCCGTAGCCATCTTCATCCATGCCCGCAACATAGATGTCGCCGTCATAGATGCAGATGCTGTTGGCGTAGCTCTCAGTGCCCTCGTGTGGAAGCGTGTAATGCACCGAGCTGTTTTTCCAAACCATGGCAGATGTTTCACCAGCTTCATCATACTGTCCTGCCGTGTAGACATCCCCTTCGTATATAGCGACAGATTCTGCCGTCGTTTGAGATCCAAAACTCTGCCATTCTGCGCCGTTTCTCCACACTTTGCCATAGAAATGCTCATAAAAGTTGTCGGTATATTGATAGCCCACGGCGTACACATTGCCTTCTTCGTCAACACATCCGTCTTTGGCATAGCTGTCTCTATTGAGGATGTCAGATAAATAGACGGGAGTGGTGCTGCCGTTTACCCAATATGCCGCTCTCCAGACGGCATTACCTCCCTCTCCAAACTTTACATTGCCAAAAGAATAGATGGTGCCGTCGTTGCCTTCGCAAATGGCATAGATTCTCGTGCCGTATCCGGCATCAAGAAGGTAAGTGCCATCCGTGTTGTACACATAAGCACACCAAGGACCGTAATTATTTTCAACTACTTCTCTTACATTATACGCACAATACACCTTACCGTTTTGGGCGACAAGCACGTCCGTACCTTCTCCATACCATTGTTCTGTCGTAAATGCTTGTATCATGGATCCGTTTTTGTAGAGTGCTGGTACTGTAAGTCCGGTCTCGCCGATGTTGTAATAGCCCATAGAATAGATGTCCTGGGCCATGTTCATGCCAGCCATGGCCAGCAGTGTCATTAAGAGTAGAAATGCTTTTTTCATATTATTTAAGTTTTATTTTGTTGATATTCAAAGGTTACATAAAATCAGGGCAAAAATAGGAAATTTTTCGATTAAGCAAAAGAAAAAGGAGACAAACCTATTGTAAATCGAAAAAGACCAAGACGGTTCCGGACTGGAATCTTACAAAAATTTTACATAAATTTATGATTGAGGACCAATGGTCGCCTCTTTATGAAGATGTGATGCTGACAGACATTGCTGTTTGATTCTACATCAACTTCTGGTAAAACTGCCACCATTTGTCGGGCAGTTCGTTACGCATGGCTTGGTCGTAGTCTTCTTTCGAGCAGGGGATGAAATGGTGTCGCTCGATGCGCTGGTCGGCGTTTTGCAGAAACGACATGTCCATCCACCATTTGCCTGAAATCTTGTGGCAGAGGAAAACCACATCTTGGCCGTCGCCAATTTGAACATTATAGCGCGTGAAGTCAGTGCTATCCACGGTGGGTACGTCGTCTTGACGGTTGGAAAAGCCCTCAATGAAGTACCAAATCATCTCGGCGATAAGGTTGGCCGTGCGTGAGTTGATGTCGTAATGCGGATTATACTCAAAAAAGCCAATGGACGAGAGTTTATAGCTCAGTCCCGCATAGCGCGTCATTCGGCAGGCTTCCTCGCCGTTGAAGCCGTTGGGAGAGGCATTCTTCACGCCAGGAGCATCGGCGGCACGGACTGCCGCGATGTCGAAACTCAAGAGGTTGGCGTTGCGGATGAGCGGTTCGGTGAGTTCGATGTTTTGTTTGACGCTGCCCAAACGATAGGCATCGAAGAGCAACTGTTTCATCAGTTCAATATTCTCTGTATCAACGTAATACGACTGGTAGCCGATATTGGTGAAATTGAACAGGAAATTGGGCTGGTGCAGGATAATGTGACTCAAATAGGAATGCGAGTTAAGGGCTTCCTGGTCGTTGCCGATGTCGAACATCGGGTCTACGGCGGCAATGTTAATGAGCTTGCCCGTGGGCTCATACACTTGGTACATCGTGTAGGTAAGGTCTTGCCCCGCCCCGATGATGATAGGCACAATCTTGTTCTTCAGCAGTTCCGTAAGCACTTGGTTGACGGCAAAATAAGTGTCGTTGATTTCCTTCCCGATTTTCACGTTGCCAAGGTCAATGATGCGCAGTTGCGGCCAATGGTCGAAAAGTTGGTAGAGTGCTTTGCGGATGTAGTCCACACCGTCGACACAGCCTTTGTTGTCGATGGCGCCGCGTTCTTCCTTGACGCCGAGAATGGCCACGTTGGCTCCTTCAAGGTCGGGAAATGTTTCATTGGAACGATAAACCGCGATGGTCTCACCCAAGGTCTTCTTGCCCGGACGAAACACCTCGCTGAAACACTTGTCAGGAACAGGGTCGAGGAAAATGCTGATGTCCATGGTAGTTTGCTTCTGGCTATTGGCAACTGGCCTCTGGCTATTGGCAAGCTGCCAAAAGCCAAAGGCCAGAAGCCAGAAGCCGATTACTTATACAGTTTCTGCCAGTTCTTATACTCGCGCTCGCGCCAAGGTGCGTTGTGATAGGCATAACTGACAATGGCGGGGATGACGGTGGTGCCTTCGGCATAGACCATCTGCTGCAACTCCTCGCTCACCTTGCCCCACGAGCCAGCCTCAAGCAGCGTCGATGACGAGCAGGCGCCGTCGCGCACGTCGGCCACGGTGATTTGGATGGCATATTTGTGCATGGGCACTTCATGACCGAGAATTTCGGCACAAACAACCGTGTCTTGAGCAAAGTTCTTGGGCGTGCCGCCGCCGACCATAAACAAACCTGATTGCGGGCTGTTCATCTTGATTTCGGTGAGTTCAAGGAAGTCGGCCACGCTGTCGATGCTGACGTAAGGCTTACCAGCCTTCTTGCGAAGCCACTGGTGCTTGCCGATGCCGAAACCAGCGCTACTGTCGCTGAAAGCGGGACAGAAAATCGGCACGCCACATTCGTAGCAGGTCTGAATAAGGCTCTCTTTCTTCACGCCATGACCGTTGGCCAGCCATTTGCCGACCTCATAGAGGAACTCGCGGCTGCTGTAGGGACGGCATTCCAAGGTGTCAGCCACATCGCAGGTAGCTTGGTCACAGGCTTGCAATTCTTCCTCGTCGATGAAGGTGTCATAAATGCGGTCGATATAAAGTTCACGCAGCTTCGTGTCGGGAATGACGTTCTCCTTCGTGCCAATGTAATGCTTGTAGCCCAGGGCTTCGAAAAGGTCCATGTCAATGATGGAGGCACCGGTGCTGACAACGGCATCAACCATCTTATTACGAACCATCTCCACATACACCTGCATACAGCCAGCAGCCGAGGTGGAACCAGCGATAGTAAGGATATTGGTGCAATCCTTTTCCGCAATCATCTGGCAGAGGATGTCGGCAGCGCGGGCAGTGTCACGCGAGGTGAACGACATCTTGCGCATGGCATTAATCAATTCCGTTGAGTCGTACTTCTTGATGTCGATATGTTCGACAACGTCTTTCAGTAGGTCTTTTTTCTCCATTTCAATATTCAATTTAAAATTTAAAGATTCAAAAATTCAAGATTGCAAAAATAGGAATTTATTTGGTTTGATTAAGATTCGTCTTTCTTAATGTTGAATAACCACCTTCCTCGTCACCACCTTGCCTCCGACAATATGGACAAAATAGAGGCCTGAGGGCAGTTCGCTTACGTCGATAGTGCGTTGACCATCCACACTGAAGTTGCGTACTTGGATGCCTTGTGAATTGATGATGTGAACGCTGGTTTTACCCTTGTCATAATTTGTGGAGATGGTCATGTTGTTTTTCGCTGGATTAGGAGTGATGGTCACCTCGAACGGTTCTTCGTCCACATCAGGCAACTCCGGAACGTTCGTCAAGATGTCTGTGTTGTGGCTGTAGGTAACCAATTTACCTGAAACCCTTAAAATCGGGTTTTCTGAATTCTCACAATACGGGCAGCCGTTTTGTCCGTTCACACAGTCGGGATAGTTGGGATGGCATTCATCAACATAAGTCGGGTCGAACTCATAGAGTAGTTCGGCGGAGCCGTTGGCAAGATAATCGTCCAAGCTGTAGTTCCACACTAAAGCGATGCTGCCCGGGCACCAACCAGAGCGATTGCCGGGCCAAGTGCCGTTTTGGGGCTGGCATCCCGCGGGGTTCGGATTGCAGGTGCGCCACAGATATTGGGTGTAGGCAACAGCGCCGTCAATCTTGATGTTGTGGGTGGCGGGATAGAACTCGGCGGCATTGCCAGTGTTATAAGCATTACCCGTACCAGCTGTATAACTGCTCCAGTTGTGGCCGGTGGTCACGAGGCGCAGGTTGGCTTTTTCCACGCAGGGGTCGAAATTGACCTTACGGGTCGGGATGGGGCAAAGGTCGGAATAATCGCCGAAGACGTAGGTGCCAAACCACAGTTCCTGCATGTCCACGTAAGGATACTCTGGCGTGCCTTTGGTGTATTCGAAAACGGCAGTAGGAGCGACGCCAGAGCCTGAATAGCTCTCCATATACAGCTCAAATTCAACGAGTCCTTGCAGGATGGAGGTGAAGTCGGTCACGTCGAGGTTGTCCTCGCACTCTACGCCGAAGGGGGTGCAATAGCGGTAAAGCTCTACCCATTCACCACGGTAGTTCTTCACGCGGCAATAGCTCACACGGTCGTATGGGTCGCAGTTACCGTTCACACAATCGTGCATGTAGTGCATGTTTATGGCATTGAAAGCATTGACATGGGTCGGGAAAGGAAATTCGCCATAGTTGTTGAACACGGTGGGGCTTACCACCACCTCGCCATTGAGGGCACTGACCGTAATGTTGTCATAGTTGGTGGTCACCTCAAACGAATTGGAGGCTGAGGTGACTTTGCCGCCGGTTTGCGTGATGCTCACTGTCATGTTATAGGTACCTGATCCAGAAGGTGTCCAAGTGGTGTACCAGTAGCCGTTGTCGGGGTTGTCGGGATAATCAGTTTGGAGGAACAGCTCTTGTCCGTCAACGTCGCATTTCACCTGCTCAAATTTGAGGATATTGCCGTGTTCGACGAAAGCGCTGAGCACCACCATTACGGGGTTCTCGAAGTTGGGCATATACACCTTGGTGCCTTCGTAGGGACGGCGGATGGTGATTTCGGGAGTGTACAGGTCAGGGTCAACGGCATAGAAGGTACGCGACACCGCCGGAGCGGGTTGCCAATTGGTGCCGTCGCCAATTTGTGTGGCTTTCACCTTTACTGGGCCGTCTTCCCCCGTGAGGGTAAGAACATTGCCTTCAATTGTGGCAGGACCTGAAACGACTTCAAAACTTACGGGAAGACCCGAAGTGGCAGTGGCTTGCAGGATGATAGGCGCGTTGTAGACCAACTGGTCGGGGATTTCGGCGAAGTCAATGAATTGCGCTGCCAGTCCGCCAGGGAAATGGCGCACGGTGAAGTTGTCAAAACCGCCAAAACCGCTGTTGAGCATAAAGATGTGATGCCACGTGGCAGGGTCGAACTTGTCGCCGCTGCCAGGAGTGAGTCCCGCGTTGACGCCTTGGCATTCCGGCACGGCTTCCCACTCGCCGTTGGGGTCGTCGTAAACCATGTAAAGCGTAACGGCACCAGCGCCATTATTGGCGTCAAGGTCGATGGAAATCTTCCAACGATACCAATGGAACTCCTCTCCGTCAAGTTGAAGCTCGCAGGCGAAAGTGTTGTTGGGTAGCACCACGCCGTTCTTGAAATAGGGTCTGTCGGGGGCGTTGCCTGTCGTCAACAAATAAATACCGCCGTCGGGAGCGTTGCTGTTTTCGTTAGGATAAATAGGCTCATAAAGGGCGCAACTTGAGATGGCCTTGCGAACGGGAGGAAGGACCGAACCGTCGCCATCACCATCGTAGCCGATGCCAAAGAAATCGCCCCACCACATGCGAACCATATCGCATTCAACCTCGATGACACCACCCGAGGAGAAGTCAAAACCGTATTGGGAAATGTCGTGCGTGGCGATATCGCCAAAGCTGGTGCCGGAGGAGTGCGAGAACACGCCTAAGGTTTCGTCAAGGGTAGCCAGCTCTGGGTCGTGGCCTGTCCATGAGTAGTGGCCTAAATAATCGGTGTACATGGGTGGGAAGCCACCGTTGCCAGCACTATGAGTGCGGACATACCAGCCGTCTTGGCCGTTCAGTGATACGTTTTCACCGTAGTTATTGAAATTGAAGGAAACTTCGGTCTGGGCAATCGTTCTGAAAGAGAATGCCAGTAGCAATAAGATTAGTGATAGCTTTTTCATGACTTTGAATTTTTTATTATTAACTTTTAACTATAAACTTCTAATTATTAACTGATTACTCGTTCCACCACACCTTTGTCTGCCTCGTGTCGCCGTGTGACATTCTAGCGAGTTGTGTGGTATAGTTTTCATAATTGTATTCTATCTCCTTTTGAGGGTATTCCATACGGAAAGAGGTCAGCTTGGCATGGTTGGTGGTGGTGGGTGTCGCCATGGTGCGACGCGCCAAAGCCCAAGCTTCCCACGGTTGACGGAAGAGGTTGAGCCAACGCTGTTGGTAAATCATCTTCAAGTAGAACTCGGGACTGCCGTCATATTCTGGATTCATCCAAACGGCGTAGGTCATCACGCCAGAGGCCATCTTGTTGCCCAAGGCCCAAACGTCGAGATTGCCAGCATAGGTGGTGTATTGGGGATAGATATAAGTCCAGCGGGCGGTGTTTAACGGGATGTGAGCCCAGAAGATGCACGACTGGTAAATGGCTTGGTAAAGCATTTGGTCGACCTCATTGCTTGAGAGGGTGATGCCACCAATGCCACGCGCACCGATTTCAGCCTTCATGAAGAGCACGTCGGCGTAGGTGACGAGGATTTGCGGCACATACCTCTCGTCGCGGGTCAAGTAGTAGTTGAACGGCGAATAGAGGCACGACGGGCCTTTGAAGGTATAGCTGCCGTCGCGGCTCTGGGCGTAGGGCGTACCGCCTTCTGTGGGTGTCTCTGTGGTGCGGATTTGCGGATAGGCGTGCCAAGCACCATCGGGGAAGCTGTCTGTCTTGTGGTTTGTGTCGAAGAAGATGAAGGCGCGATAGTCGAAGATGCCGCTGCCGTCCATGTCGTCCGTGGAGGAGATGCAGCCCCACACCGTTTCGCCCATGCGAAGATGTTTGTGTTCGCGGAACGACCAGTTGGTGTCCCAACTTGTACCCAACATACTGGGCCATAAGCAGATACCACCACCTGTTGCTGAACCACCTGAAGAGTTAAGCTTTGAGTATATGTAATTGTATGCTGAGACCAACAAAGGAGTGGCATATTCCGGATCTTTGTCATACATGCGCAAGCCGTGGCGTAGGATGAGCGAGTTGGCAAACTCAGCCCAAAGTACATAATCATTGTTGAGCAGTACATCATAAGGCAACTTGTAATATTCGTTGCCTAAGGAAGTGGTTACTGAGTCGGCATGTAGCACGTCGCGCGACCAAGCCAGCTCTTCCAAAAGCGATTTGTAAATGCTTTCCTGGGTGTCCCATTCGGGTTTCATCGCGGCTTGGGAAGTGGCGTTTTCCCAGATTCGACCAGCCTGAGAATAAGGTATGTCGCCGAAGATATCCGTGACCTTAAAGGTCTGATAAGCCTTCATGATGTTGAGTTGGGCGCGAACCTTGTCGCAGACGGCTGTGTCAGCCTGCTCCACGCCATAATCATCGAAACGCTTTTCCAATTCACGGATGTTGGACAACATGAGATAGTAATCCGACCAAAGGTTCGAGGTTCCGATTTGGGAGTTACCCCAAGACTCGGAAGTCAACGCCCCAAGCTCTGTTTCAGGATACCAGATCTCGTTTTGCAGATAAAACTGCTCGTTCATGCTCTGCTGCAGAGAACTCACCACGCCGTTAAACAATGCTTCGATGGTCGTTCCCGTTGGAGAAAACGGGTCTTGGTTCATCTCTTCGAATTTCTTGGTGCAGGAGGCGAATGCCAATGCAATTGCACAAATTATGATGATGTTTCTTTTCATGGTGATTCGAATTAAAGGCTGACTTTTAAATTAAGCATAAATGACCGCGTACCGGGATAAGAGGCATATTCGAGGCCTTGGGCATTGCCCGAACCTTGGGTGCCTTCAGGATTGATGTTGTCGGGCAGGGTCTTGTAGAAATAGAACAAGTCGCGCCCCACAAGGGAAATGGAAGCCTGCTTGAAAAGGTTCTGCTTGTCCAACCACTTGCGCGGGAAGTCGTAGGTCAACGAAAGCTCGCGCATCTTGATCCAAGTGTTTTCCACGATGCCCGGGGTGCTGAGGATGTTGCCCCATCCTCCGTAGTTGGGCATGTATTTGTAAAGATAATGCACCACATGCTCGTTTTCAACCGCTTCACCCGTCTCGGTGTTGATGCAATATCCTGGCAAAACGACACCATAGTTGCCCACAAAATTACCATCAGCATCATAATAAGGCAAGCCGTTGCCATCACGTTCGTAAAGCGTCGCCAAACTTTGGCCTGTCTGCATGCCCACCACGTAGGAAGCACAATAGATTTGGCCTCCCAACTTGGCATCAACCAAGGCATAAAGTGACCAGTTCTTATAGGAAGCCCTCAGATTGATACCACCCGTCACCAAAGGGGCGCAGTTGCCTATGGGCACACGGTTTTCGGTTTTCAAATAAGTGGTGCCCGTCTCGTTGAGCAAAGGCATCGGTTTGCCGTTGGCATCATAGAAAGGACCCACTGTGGTGCCGTCGGGCATCGTGTATTCATAAACATAGTCCCATCCATAGATGGTGCCATACTCCTCCCCTTCTTCCACGGCGATGGCTGGGCCATTGGAACCCCAGATTTCGGAGAGCAGATACATATTTGAACCAGCCAAATCGACAATCTTGTTCTTGTTACGAGCAATGTTCAAGCCCACCTGAACGCCATAGTCTTTACCTTGGGCAATGTCGTAGGTCATGATGGCCTCGATGCCCTTGTTGGTCACCACACCTGTGTTGATGGTTACATTGTTCGCACCCGACGAGGGAGCAAGGGGTGAGGAAAGGATTTGGTCCCAAGAATAGATGTCGTAATAGGTGAAGTCCATATTGAAGCGGGCGCCCAATCCCAGGTCGAAGCCTACCTCAAAAGCTCGTTGGCGTTGTGGTTTCAGCTCCAACGGTGGCACGATGGAAGGCAAAGTAGCCGTAAGTTGATGGCCAAAGGAGCCTGTGTTGTAGGTGTAAGTCAGTTGATATGGCTCTGTGTCGCTGGCGGTCTGCGCCCACGAGCCTCTCAGTTTCAAATAGTTGACAGGCCCCCACTTCCAGTTCTTGAAAGCAGAAGTCGGGACAAAACTCAAGGTGGCCGAAGGATAGAAATAGGAATTATTGGTTATCGGCAAGGTTGACGACCAGTCGTTGCGGCCTGTTACATCCAAGAACAGCCAATCGCTATAACTGAGGTTGAAAAAAGCATACAAAGAATTGACCTGCTTCTCCCACAGCGACTCGCCAAAGATACGCTCGGTAGCGTTTGCGTAGTTGTAAATCGTATAAAGGTTAGCGTATGCCCAATTGCCAGAAGTACCGTTTATTCCATCACGATAGCCATAGTATTGTTCACCACCAGCCGAGAGACGCACATTAAACTTCGAACCAAAAATCTTGTCCTTGTACGCGGTAAGCAGGAAATCCATGTCGCGAGTTAGTGAGGTGGATTTACTCTTGGAATAATAGCCTCCCACCATGCCGTCGGAGGTGGTGGGCTTGTGCTTGGTGGTGTAATTGTCGGCGGTCCAGTCCAAAGCCACTTTTGCGGTGGCGGTGAGCCAAGGGGTCACATCATAGAGCAACCGTACCGAGCCATACATTTTGTCACGATCAAGGGTGGTATTGTTGTTGTAAAATGTCCAAAAGGTGTTGCTGTTGATGTAGGGATAGGGATAGCCGTCAAATTGGTTCATCGTGCCGTCCTCGTTCTCGTAGGTCGTGGTCTCGATGCCTTTCCAACTGCGAGGCCAACTGTAAAGCAAGCCCTTGTTGAAGTTGCTGTTCGATTCACCGATTTCGGGCGAGTTAAGACGATAATAATCCAAATAATTGAACGCCACGTCAACCTTGATTTTCTCCGACACATTAATTAAGGTACCCACATTAACCGTGGTCTGTCTCATATTACAGTTGTCAATGATGGCATCGGTGCGTGAGTCGGTAAAAGAGACACGCACACTGCCAAAGTCGCCGGCATTCTGGAAGGCCACGTTGTGGTTCATCGTGTGACCGTTCTTGAAGAGCATTTTCAGGTTGTCGGGCTGGGGCGAATAGTCACGCACCACGCCGTCCCACCAAAGGACGCTCTCACCATTCATCTCAGGTCCCCAACTTTGGGCACCGCCATAGTAGCCGAAGGTGGTGTTGGTAGGCTCACCCGCCGGACCATTATCGACGCTGTAAATGCCCGGATATTCATAAACTTGGTTGCCGTTTTCATCGTACATCCCCTCAATGGGTGTCAACGTAGGCGTGTTGAAGGTGATGGGACCGCCAGCGCCATATTTGTTTTGCACCCTTCGGTAAAGGTAAGGTGTAGTCAATTTAAATCCCGCCGAATAGCTGATACCCAAACCTTTTTGTTTCGATCCTTTCTTGGTGGTGATGAGCACCACGCCGTTGCCGCCACGCGAGCCGTAAAGGGCTGCCGCCGTAGGACCTTTCAAGATGTCAATGCTCTCGATGTCTTCTTGGTTGATGTTGTTCAATGCTGTACCCCAGTCGCGGCCTCCGCTCCATTCGGTGACGCCGCCTTCATTCGTCATGGGCACGCCATCTACCACAATGAGCGGTTGGTTGTCGCCAAAAATGCTGTTGTTACCACGGATGGTGATACGCGACGAGCCGCCATCCACACCATTGGGGTTGATGATCTGCACACCCGCAGAGCGACCGCTCAAGGCACTGATGACACTGCCTGAGCCTGATTTGGCAATCATCTCGCCGCCGATTTCCTCGGTGGCATAACCCAATTCGCGTTTTTGGCGCTTGATGCCGAGAGCCGTAACCACCACGTCATCAAGCATTTGTGCATCCGTTTCGAGGGTCACATTGATTTTTGTCTTGCCTTTGATGGCAATCTCTTTGGTTTTATAGCCCACATAACTGAAAATCAGCACATCTTGGCTGTCGGCAGAAAGGTTGTAGTTGCCGTCCATGTCGGTCACTGTTCCCGCCGCGGTGCCTTTCACCTGAATGGTGACACCTGGCAAGCCATAGCCGTCGTCACTTGAAATCACTTTTCCACTTACCGCAATCGTTTGCGCAAAAGCGGCAAAAGGCAAAAATGCCAATAGAAAGAAAAATAGTATAATTTTCTTGTTCATAATGAATAAGTTACGTTTTATAACAGGATTATTTCCCTATGTTTTAGGAAACAAATGTAGGAATTTTTCAAGAAAGAGAAAGCGTTTACCGATTTTTTTGGAATAAGGAAGACCAAAACATCCTTCCTTACATCAAAATCTCCTCCAGGGTTTTCATCGCCTTACGGACAGGAAGGTTTTTGTGCAGAATTTGGTAGGCCAATTCTGCAATGGGCATCAGCCTACGTTGCTCGTCAGTCATGGTCGACACGATTTGAGAGGCAAAATAGCCTTCGGCCACCATTGTCATCTCATTTAGGGCAGTTTTGACCGTGTTACCTCGTCCGATGAGCACCCCCAACTGGCGGTTGCGACTATGGCTCGAATAGCACGACACCAGCAAGTCGCCGAAGAAGTTGGACGGCTCAAACTTGGTGAGGTCGTTGACGCTTTGCGGATCCAGCAAAAAATACATTTCCTTGATGCAATTCGCCACCAAAACCGAGATAAAGTTGTCGCCATAGCCCAAACCCACGGCTATACCAGCCATGACCGCATAGATGTTTTTCAGCACAGCGGAACGCTCCAAATAGCGCATGTTCCTCACATAGCTCACCTTAAGAAAAGGCGTCTTCAGCAGTTCGCCCACAGCATGGGCCTTGCCGATATTGGGGCAAGCAATGGTCAGATATGTCAGCTTCCCGTGACCTACTTCTTCAGCATGGGTCGGGCCGCCGATAAAGCACACTTGCGCGCCTGAAAGGCCGTAATGCTGTTTCAAATAATCGGTAACAAATTGGTTTTCATCGGGAATGATGCCCTTAACCGCCGAAACCAAGGTTTTTTCATGCAAAGAAACCTGCAAATCGGAAATATAGCACTTCAGATAAGCCGCTGGCATAACCAAAAGGATGATGTCGGCCTGACCAACAATTTCATTCACATCGTCATAGAGCGTGATGCGGCTCATGTCTAATTCCACATCGGAGAGATAGCGACAGTTGCGGCCTTCGTTCTTCAACGACTCAAACACTTCGGGATTACGCACATACCAACCTATAGACATTTCATTCATTGTCAATACTTTGACAAGTGCCGAAGCCCAACTGCCATGACCGATAACGGCGCAACGCGATGTTCCTTTGACGGGATTATCCATTCCTTTTCAATCAAAAAATCGTGCAAAGATACGGGATTTATCCTTGCACGGCGAGTTTTTCGTTGAAAATGTCCCTGCTTCAGAAATTGACGCTGAAGGTCAAATTGAAGTTTTCAATTGTACATCCACTGGGTTGGCATAAATCCCCAAGAAAATCTCCTCCAATTCCTCGCGGTTCATGTCGGGATAATCGTTCATCCAGTCCATGTACTTGAT
>JAEEGH010005138.1_pt1 | contig 33094 bp, 32 predicted proteins | sample 9134181 | NCBI WGS metagenome assembly JAEEGH01 (sample SAMN16246544, study PRJNA631951) | gut metagenome | biome: gut microbiome; feature: rumen; material: DP-attached | host: Bos | place: Iran: Karaj | collected 2018-10
ACGAGGCGTTACGCGATACGTCTCTGAGAAGCTCGCTTCTGTGGATTACCGAAGGTACGGATCTGGACGCACTCACGCTTACCTGTAAAAGCGGAAAAGATACCCACGTGTATAATTTCTATAAGGGACGTTACCTTGTAGAAGATACCGAATCCGATACGACACGCTGGTCGGCCGGGTATTACGATATCCAGAAGGATAATCTTCTCCTGTTGCCCGTGTATAATTATGGCCCGGTTTATGCCCTTACGACAGCCCACGTTGAACAGGACTACACCATTGAAATTGTTGCCGGTGAAACTTACGGGTGCAAAAAGTCTTCGAATAAGTATTCCGAATTCAGCCGTGAAAAACTTGTCGGCGAGTGGAACGCCCTGGTCGAAAAGTCGGAATGGGTGATGGACTTGAAAGAAGACGGTAGCTATGTGATTGAATCTCGTGAGTCTGCCAAGGAAGTGGCTCAGCGTAAAGGCGTATGGGATGTCTATGGCGACCAGCTGTTACTGAGCCCTGTCGGTGTCAAGGGAAAAATCAAGAGCTTCAAGGAAGGCAAGAGCTTTACCTTCGAACATGCAGAAATGCCCGAAATGCCGACGGACTGGACGATTGCCGTCAAAAAGTAATTTGTAAAAAAACTCAGGAATCTTGTTTTAAATGCTCCCTAACGGGGGCATTTTTCGTATACGAACGGATTGTGGTCTCCTTGCACCTTGAAAATGCGGCGATCGCGTTCGCATTCCTTGGGGGTGACCGGGTACATTTTGTCCCAGGCTTCGAACAATTGACGGTCCTGTTTTGACAAATTAATTCCGTACGTCTTTTCCATGTAGAAATGCGCACGTGCGATAATTCCGCGCGCCTCTTCGCGGGGTTGAGCCTTTTTAAGTTTGAAGTCGACAATCGTCTTGCATTTGCCGTACATGGGTTCAGGGTTGTTTGTCCATTGGCTGTACATAAAATTGTTTCGGTCCCCGTTGATTTCGCCGATTGCGGGGTAGAGATTATGCAAGTCGCCTTCCATCAGCTTGAATGTGGTGTCGTTTGCACTGCAGTTCTTGCGGCCCCCTTCTCGCCAGCAGCGGAGGTGTTGCCCCATATTGTGCGCGGTTACGATATGTTCCCATTCGATGGATTCTGCGCGCTTGAAACTTTTACGGTTCGGATTTTCGCGCGGTGCAAAGTCGCATGTCGAAAAGTCGACATGTTTCTTGTCCTGGTAGCGGCATCCGCAGTAAAGCGTTTCCTGGAGTTCTCCGTAGTAAATGCGGCGCATCTGCTGCGATGCGTTTCTGTAATTATAGTGGTGCGGAGCCTCCTCGGGGTCCACACGCGACCATGCGATGGTGACAACTGCCACCAATAGTATTATTGCTCCCAATGTTTTCATGTATCAATGTGTCCGGGCGTAAGATTACTTACGCATGCTTCTTCCGAATCCGCCTCCGCGGCTGTTGCCGGAACTCCGGCTATTGCTGCGTGAGTCGTCGTAGTTCTTTTGACTGCTTCGGGTAGATGTTGTCTTACCGTAACTTTGGTCCCGGTTTGGTTCGGCATAGCGGTTTTGCCAGTTGTTGTCCGCCTGCTTGATGGTCATGACCTGGTTGGGGTATGCCGAATGGCGTTGGACATCGACCTGGTTGTATGACTTTTGCGGGGGAACGTAACTTTGGTTACGGGGCGCCGTATGGTGATTCATCGGCGTCTTAGCCGGTCGCCTTGGCGGTTCCGCATAATGATCGTGCCTGGAGGGTGGCGGCTGGTGGTAGCGAGGCGGGTGATGCGGACGGGGCCTGTTGTGGTACCAGCGGTAATCGTGAACGTAAATCAGATGCGTGTCCCATTCGAACCAGCTGGAACCCCAGCCCCACGTGGTGTACGTGCCGCCGAGCCAGACTCCGCTACGGTATCGCAGCCCCGGATATCCGTTGGAATAGACGTAATAGACCACATGCGGATTGTACACGGGGACATACACGTATTCCCTTTGAACCGGTTCGATGACAATGGTCTTTTCCTTGATGACCTTGACCTGGTCGTTTGTCCGAAGGTGCCCGTGTTCGTAGGCTGCGTTACGCATACGCTGCACGGCATCCATCACATCTTCTTTTTGACTGGCAACCGCGTCGCCCAGCTGGTCTGTCCAGACTTGGTACTTGGCCATGGTGGCAAGGACTGTGGGGAACGGGATCAATGCCTGTACGCTTGCATCGTAGGGGAGGTCGTGGAGCTTGATCTGTTCGGCGAGGTCTGTGCCCTTTAAATGCTTGTGCTGGTTTGCCCAGTCGGATGCTCCCGGAATTTCGTCGCCATGAACGGATGCGGCAAGCACTTGTACCAGGAGTGGGTCAGGGTAGAGCGCGATGGTCGAAACGAGCGTGTCGAGCTCTGCCGGCGTAAACTGATCGCTTGCACGGGCGGTGTTCGGCAAGCACAGTATGGCCGCCAACAAAAACCACAGCCAGACGTGTTTGGTTGCAAACGGAGCGGCTAAACTTTTTTGAGCCTTTGATTCGGTAAACATGATTTACCTCCTGTAGCCAAGTGTTTCCAATATTATACAAAATTTCGTTATGAATTGGATGCCTTGAAAGGTGTTTTGGATGCAGATTGATGTATTTGGAGGAATCTTTTCTGTTTTAGGGCGTTCCCCGGCTTCGATTTGTCATCCCCGCGAAGGCGGGGATCTTCGACAGTTGTCGAAGGATCTGGCCGGGTCGGGTGCTGTTCGCCTTCGGCTCATCGAGCCACAGTGTGTCTCGCCACAAAGGTGCGACGCCCCCTAACGCAATATCGGATTCAGAAGATAAGCTCGTATCGCTCACATGGCCTCGGGCTTCGCCCGACGAATGTTCGCTCAACGACTTATCTTCTTACGCCTTGTTCATCATTTTTGAAGCGCCGAAATTGTAAAAAGAAAAAAATATTTCGGCAAAAAGGCTTTGGTGGGTCAAAAAATACGTGTATAGTATAGACAGACGCAAAAAATCTGTCCGCCTTTTCGAAGGCCCTTTGTAAACCTTAAAATTCGCAGGCGAATGTCTGCGGAAAGGACACGCTAATGTCTGAAAAAGAAAATATTGAAAACAATACGCCGAATGCGGACGGAGATTTCGGTGTGGCGCCGGAAACTCCTGATTCTGTTGAAACACCGGACTCCGTCATTCGCGACATCGCCCAAGAATTTAATGTCATCGTTGATTCCGTGAAGGATGGCGAGAGCAATTTTTCCCATGACAGGTTCTTGCGTTACGCCTTTGCGGAACCCCGCCGTATGGCAGAACTTCTGACGCTATTCTCGCGTCATAACCTTTCGCTTAAGACGTTCCTCGACACCATCGATCTCAAGACTCTTCGCGGCACGAAGGAGAATTTCTCCAGCGACAAGCATACCGGCTCCGCTGACCTTGTATTTGAGGCAGATATTAAGGCCGGTGGCGTCACGGGGCTTTACGTAGGAATCATTGCTGAACACAAGTCCACCAACAAGGATAACGTACTCCTCCAGATTTCGGAATATTACCACCATCTGTTTCTGGAACGCAAGAAGGATGTTCCCGTAATCGCGTTCATCGTCTACAACGGAAAGGACCAGTGGAATCCGCTTGCCCAGGAACGTTTCGCAAACTATCCTGAATACTATCGCGACATCGGCTTTCCTTTCAAGGTGGAATTCTTAGACGTGGGGCACGCTATCGACGATGCTGAATTGAAGAATATTTCGCCGTTTACTCTTGTCGCTCTCACTGCGATGAAGTATATTTGGGACGAAAGGAAATTCGAGATTACCTTCCCCGAGGCAGCAAAACATCTGCTCAAGATGCATAATACCGACGAGGGAAAGGATTTTATCAAGCAGGCGCTTTCGTATTTCTTCTGGAAGTGGCCCCACAAGAGCGAGGAAATCAAGATGGATAGTCCAGAAGCCATTGCAAACAAGGGTTACGAATCATTCGCTGAACACTTCGTGAATGTTGGCATTGAAAAAGGAGCCAAGCAGGAACGCGAGAAGAACGAGGCTCGTATCTCAAAAATTGAGGAATTTCTGCGTTCGAATGGCGTTTCAGAAGAAATTATTTCCGCAAGCCGTGCGATTAAATAAGCTGGTCTAGACTTTCAAATTATTCGGCTCCGCGATTGCGGAGCCGTTCTGCTACGCATACCCTACCTGTTTTGTTGAAAAAGGAATATATTAAGCAATACAACAAAAGAGAGAAAATCAAGATGGATAGTCCAGAAGCCATTGCAAACAAGGGTTACGAATCATTCGCTGAACACTATGTGAACGTAGGTATTGAAAAAGGGGCTAAGCAGGAACGCAAGAGGAACGACGCCGCGAATGCGGCCCGCGATTCCAAGATGGCGGATTTTTTGCGCTCAATCGGAGTTTCAGAGAAAAACGTAGAAACGGCCCTTGCAATTAAGTGAGCCCTCTGACACTTTCTCAAGAAGTTAAAGAACCGGTCCCTAGGGCCGGTTTTTGTGTGTACCCCGACTAAGGTCCCTGAGCATGTCGAAGGGCCGATGTGCTGTTGAAGGGAACATGTCATTGCGAGCGTAGCGAAGCAATTTCTATTGACATAGCCCCTTCCTGGCTTAGATGTTGTTCCCCGTGTAATATTAGCTTCAGAAGATAAGCTCGTATCGCTCACATGGCCTCGGGCTTCGCCCGACGGATGTTTGTTCAACGACTTATCTACTTATGCGTTATTCTTCGTCCTTAATGCAACGGACTGAAATTCCGTAGTACATTTTCGTGGCCCCGGAGCGAGAATAATGGGACTCATCATTTCTTATAATCTGAAAGCTCCTGGCTTTATTGCCATTGTACTCATGGGAGTTCCAAATGCCAATGAAAGAACCGACTTTGTTGAAACGGCCCTCGCTATAGTAGCCGGCAGGAACCGCAGAGAATCCGTATTTGTCGTATGTATATGGTGCGAATCCCGTCACCGTCAATTCTGTCCCCCCCCACATTGTGGCATTATACAGGATTTCCTTATCACCAGAATTAGGAATGTGCCATCCATTGGGGCAAATTCCACGCACCTTTTCCGGCAATCCACATTTCGCCAAGTCATCTTCTTCATTATCTTTATCTTCTTCGTATTCTACTCCAACATAGCCGCAGGCTTTTCCCAGTTTAGCCCAATAAACAGAATCAATCGTGGCGCTCCAAGTATAAAGTCGACCAAATAATGCACAGCTATCAGGATCATTCATACACCAATTTTTTCCTAACATGCTTGGGTAATTCACGCTATCAGCATAGTTCAAATTTTCAGCCATCCACATTTGGGTTTTAATTCCAATCGTTTTATATTCATGGCCATCGCGTTCGTCTATCAGGGAGCCTTGATTTAGTTTTTCAGTTGTAAAAGTCCAACCATTTTTAGTACATTTGTAATAGGAGTAATTCTTCTTTTGACTGACTTTGGGTAAAATGTAAAAGTCGTTCTGGTTAACACTCGTGCAGGTGGAATCATTTTCCACTTCTAATTCTGTTGCAACCCTAAATACGCTATTATCACATACGTATTTTGTTGTCGAGTTCACATTGCCATTGAACATCTTTCCATCCTGAGAACACTCTCGTTTATAAGTGTCATATTGAGTTTCTGTCGCTATATTCCACTTGCGAGGACTGCAAATGTAATAGGTTTTGCCTACTTTACCAACAGAATCCTGGATTGCAGTTACGCATCCGCCAAGTTCCTTTTCAATGTTATCTGCAACACGCCAATCCGTCGCATCATATACATAAATCGTATCCGTAAGAGCGCCTTTCTTTATTTCACCATCAACGCCATCTTCCCAATCTTTATTATTCTCATGGTCGTAGGTGTCTTTTTCTAAAGTGGTTGCATTACGCCAAGCTTTGTTGCCAATCTCGTAAATGTAGTAGATCGTCTTGTTTACTTGTCCTGCACGAATTTCACTATCAAATTCTCCGGTGCCCCATGTCGCCGTATCCTTTTCAATGTCTGTAGCCGTGCGCCAGCTCTTTGCATCACAAATATGCCACATCTTGTCGGTACCCTTACCTACGGTATCCTGCCGTAGCGCGGTACATCCACGCAATCGTAGGGTGCAATCCGTTTCATTTCCACTGCGCCAAGTTTTATCTTCAAATACATAGCAGTTCTTTGTATTTACAGAACCATACTTGCTGTCGCCATCTTGCCCTGCTGCCCAAACCCTATTCTTTTTGTAATCGTAGGTATCTTTTTCGAGATCCGTGGCGTGCCGCCAGGCGTTCTTGTCTGTTTCATAAATGTAGTAGACGCTTGTGTTGATTTGCCCTGAGCGGATTTCACCGTCAAATTTGCCTGCGCCCCACGCAGCGGTATCCTTTTCGAATTCTGAGGCTTGCTTCCATTGCTTCGATGAACACTTGTACCAAACGTTATCGGAGCCGAGTCCAACAGTATCTTGCCTTAATGCTGTGCAACCACGCAGTCCAAGCGAACAATCCGTAGCATTTCCACTACGCCAAGCTTTATCTTCAAATACGTAGCAGTTGGTCTTGATGACATCGCCGTAGCGAACATCCCCATCTTTGGCTTTCTTAACCGTTTCCAACCATTTGTAAGTATCTTTTTCGATGTTGGTTGCTGTTCGCCATTCGCGATTCTGACAGATGTAATGAATTCCTGCGGTTTCTGCAACTTCGTCAAATCGTTTTTCTACGCATCCACCTAATGCGGCTTCTACATTGCTGGCATGACGCCATCTTTGGACATCGCAATCGTAGGCGTAATCCTTATTCACGTTGCCGAAAACAATTTTTCCGTCTTTGTCACATTTCTGCTGATAGGTGTCATATTCCGTATCGTACGCAACGCGCCAAGCACCGCTTTCGCATATAAAGTAGGTGCTGTAATTTCGACTGAGTGCGTTTTCGTTTTTCTTTACTTCTCCTTCGCTTTTTTTGTTGCAGGTGCCGAGACCGTAGTTTTGCCACCAGAAATTATCGACGTATTTTTCGAAGGCGGGAACTCCAACGGAAAGGCCCCAGTTTGTAATTTTTTCACGTATGTAAGACAAACTCTGGCCTAGGCTTTTGGCTGCGGCCCAGTCGGCGATTTCTGTTGCTGTTTTGGAATCATCCCACTTGCCGTCTGTTTCCATATCGGCTGCGTAATCGGCGAGGCGTTCGCTGAAGTCCGCTTCGTTTAGGTCGCCCTGCATAAGAACACTTATGGCAAGGAGTGCTGCGGCGCCTTCATCTTCTCCAAAGATGTTTAAATCTTCAGCGCTCTTGAATTCACCGTCAATACCGAATGACGCAAGCACCTCGCGCTCAGCCTGCTTCTTGGCTGCGGAAACCGTCACGGAATCGTCTGCTGCCAAGTACAGCGAACGTTCATATTCCAGATGCGTGAGCAGGTTCACGTTCACTTCGTCGCGGTTGCTTAAATCGGTAAGCGCATAGAGTGTCACTTGCGATTTTGATTTTTCGCCAGAAACCTCGTTGCGGTAGAAACCGTTCGCTTTAAGAAGTGCATATTGCGAAGCGAGTTTTGCCACCTTCACCGAGAATTCGCCCATATCGTTCTTGATTTTACCCTCGTAGCTGTTACCGGTCTGCGCGAGGGTTTCTCCGTCGAGCTCCTGCACAGTTACGCTGGAACCGTTTACGAACGGGCCTTTCTGCGACACGCCAGAAACGGTCTTGTCGGAAATTGCGATGACTTCCTGATCTTCAACCGTACCGCCGGCATTCTTGTTGTCGTCTCCGCAGGCGGCGAGGAATAAGCCGATGGAGATTGCCGCGCTTGCTTTCAGCAAGCTCGCTGCATAATTGTTTTTGTTGAGATTTCTCATTTTTTCCTCCGTTCGTTAGAGGGGTTGCTTTCTTTGTAAACTTTTGAGATGTTCGTCATGGGGAACAGTTGCATGTTCAGACGGTAAACTTCATCGGTTTGGGCGGTCTCGGAGGCGATTGCTACGATTCGACGCCGACATTCGGCAAGTTCTGCGACAATGCGGTTGTAGTTTTCATGCGTGATGCCTAACGTAAGTCCTGTGATGTTTCGATCATCGGCACTTTCGTTCTTTAAGGCGTCTACGGCGAGTTCGGCCATTTGGAGCTGGAGGTCGTGGGCGATGGTGCGACGGATGGAAGACGGACTCATTTTCAATGAGCGGTCGATTTGCCTAAAGTTCCCATTTTCGTCTTTTTCGAGATAGCCAGCCTGTTGCAGGAATTCGAGAATGTTGCCTACTTCGCTAGTCGATATGCGGCGCCGTGTTGCGCTTGCGATTTGTCTTGGCGTTGCCTTTGGCATGGCGGGGGCGAGTTCGCGGATGAGCGGGTTTTTCCAGGACTTGAATAACTCGCGTTCGTCGGCAGCGACGTTCCTCTTTTTATGGATCTTTGCGAGTTCGGTGATGGCTTCAAGTGTCTTTTTCTTGCTTTCGATATTTTTGGCGTTGTCGTATTGAACGAGTAGCTGGAAATAGGTTGCTTCGAAGCCTGCAAGTCTCATGGCTGCGGCGACCTGTGGTGCCGTGCTTTCGCTCAGGTTCTTTTTGCCTTCACATACATATTGCAAAAACACCGGCGACGAAATATTGGCAAGTTTCGCGAATGTAGCCCAAGAAAACCCGACGCGAGCCTTGCGCTCGTCGTAGAAATCTCGGATATATTTCCGATAATCTATGTATTCAATAATCGGTGCCATCGTATTGAATATATGTTAATTTTTATTAAATTGCAATAGTTGGAATATGAAAAATGTTTGTTTTTAACTCAATATGGCGAAATTTGAAAAATAAACGAAAATTTTTAATACAATTTGGAATATGACGGCCTTGCGAACATCCTTCCCCAAGTGTTTCTGTTTTTATCTATAATGGATAAGATTGTTTTTACACGGTTTTTAAACGGTGTTGTTGTAATACACAACACATAAACTAAAATTAACACAAATTTTTACACACTTGGAATTATTTTTATGATATAAAGTGGAGGATTTATGGGCTATTGGACAAAAACGGTATCTGCGGCTGCGTTTTTGGCGTCCTTTACGTTTGCGCAGACCTATGATCTGCCGATTGTGTTCATTGACACGAAAAACAAATGTCTAGACCAGAATGTCACCGAAAAAATACCCGCCACGATGAGCGTGCTGGACGCGGCAACGAACAACGTTGCCGATAGCGCCAAGGGTACGCACTACGACATCGGTATCAAGGTTCGCGGCCAGTCCTCGGCCAAGTTTCCCAAGCCCGGTTACAGCGTAGAAGTCCGCGACGAAAAAGGCGAAGGCATGGACGTGAGCATGTTTGGACTTCCTCCTGGTGACGACTGGGTGTTCCACGGTCCGTATGTAGACAAGAGCCTGATGCGCAATGCACTGGCCCATTGGCTCTTTAGGCAGGCTGGACACTATAGTCCCCGTAGCAGGCATTTTGACTTGTACATTAACGGCGTTTATCGCGGTGTGTACGTGCTTCTCGAAAAGATCAAACGCGGCAAGTATCGTGTAAACGTGAGCAAGCTTAAAGAAACCGATGTCGCAGGCGACAGCGTTACCGGTGGCTACATTTGGGCCTTCGACAAGACGGGTACCAATACCGGTGGCATGGGCATGGAAGATATCAACAAGGAAGGTTTCAGCACGGCTGACGGCCTGAATGTCATTATGCACTACCCCAAGAAGGAAAACCTGCAAACTCAGCAGCAGGCCTACCTGAAAAAGTACCTGGAAGATCTCGAAAATCTGTTCAAGAACGGTAAGAATGGTAGCGGCTACGAAAATTATGTGGATATGACTTCTGCGCTTGACTATGTGCTGCACGAAGAAGTGACCAACAATTCCGACTCCTACTGGTGCAGTTTCTTCTTGCACAAACCCAAGGACAGCAAGGGGGGCAAGGTGACGCTTGGTCCGGCTTGGGATTTCAATCTTGCCATGAGTAACGGTGGCGGCATGGGGTCGACAACGACCGACGGCTGGCAAATCGAGAATCCTCAGAAGCAGGGCCAAGGCGGAATGATGATGATGGGCGGTGGCCTGAAAGCTCCTAACTGGCTTATCGGCATGTGGAAAGACAGCCACTACCAAAGTGAATTGAAAAAACGCTGGGCTGAACTCCGTAGCGGTGTATGGCATACTAAGACGATGGATGTGTATTTGGATTCTATGAAAGCGTATCTCACCAAGGCTGCAGACCGCAACTTTAAGCGTTGGCCTAACCTGGGACAGGGTAGCGGACAGGGAGATCCCGATCCGGAGCCGATGAAATACTGCAACAACCAGAACCAGGGTGGCCAAAACCAGAACCCTTGGGGAATGTGGGGTGGCGGCATGGGTGGTGGCATCACCATGGGTGGCAATAACGCCAACACGTGGGACGGCGAATTCGAACACCTCCGCAAGAAGATGAAAGAACGAATGGCCTGGATGGACCGTCAGCTCGGATTTACCGAACCTGCACAGCCTATTGTGACCGAACCCGTGATTCATGATCCGGATTGGCAGAAGGATTCCGTAACCCAGTCAACTTACAGGAATGTTCAGATGGAAAACCTGAGTAGGCTTTCTCCGACGAACTACTTTGACGTGAACGGCAATTATCTTGAAATTCAGACGAGTCTGGGCGGAATGTTTGCTCTTGTCGATTTGAACGGAACGGTGCTGTACAAGACGCGAATTGGTAAGGGCCTTACGACCATGAGAATTCCGGACAAGGCGATGAACAAGCATTGGATTGCAACCCTCAACGGGAAAATGCTTGGTCGGTAAAAGACCGCTCGGCTCTATCGCAGATTAAAAATGTGATATCGCCTCGCTCTCGCAACCACGCCCCGTTAATACGGGGCGTTTGTTGTTCACAAAGACCGCTCGGTTCCATCGCGGATTAAAAATGTGATGCTAAAGATAATGCTTGACCTTGTTGACGGGGTCAAGGTTTTCTTTTGGGGGTTTGGGAACATGAATTTTGACGGCGTACACGTAGTGATCCGTCTCGACTAGAATGTCGCCTTCCTGCATGTCTTCGTTGATGTCGATTTCGATTTCAACACCATCGCGGGCGATGCGGCGGATAGAATGTTCCTTGAGTTCGTGTTTCTCGAACAGGACGTCGACGACTTTCTTGTAGGTGCCGTGATGAATGGTACCTAGAATACTGTTGCAAATCATTTTATTTTCCCGTATTAAACCGCATCCATGGAGTCGACATGGTTTACGATTTCAGTGACGGTGGCAATATAGCTATTTATGCTTTCGATGAAAGCCTTTTCGTTCCGGCTGCTGATGGGAGCACGGAGTGCAGGGTAGGCGTTAAAGATTTGCTGGTGGTTTTCAGGATAAATCCGGTGAATCAGGTAGTAGACCCCGTACATAATAGGGAGTAGCGTCGCGTTGGCGCGGGCGAAGAATCCCAGTGGATTGCGGTCTTGTTGCAGGTAGATGTAGGCTTCGCGCAGGTGAATCAGGAGTCCGCGGAGTTCACGTTCGCATTCCAGACGTAGGCATTCCACATTCGGCTGGTAGTTGGGCAGGGGCTTGGCCCCGGCAATTGCGACGTTCCTGTTGGCGATGTGCAAAAATTCCAGGGGGAAAACGTCTTCGGAGGTCTGGATTTCTTTAAGGGTAAAGAAATAGCGGAACTCGATGTTTTCTTTCTTGGCTTCATTCAAAAGCTCTTGCAGGGGCTTGATGCTTGCGGTAGAATTATCGCGCAGGATAAAGCTTACGGTCCAGGGGTTTTCCAGGGCGTTGAAACCTTCGACAAGGCAATCGCCGTGGATGAAGGCCGATATCAGATTGTCGCCCAGGGCTTGCTGAAGCATGCCCGGCCACTTGGATCTTTGAAGTTCTACGATGCTCAGGTTCTTTTTCATGATCTACCTTACCAAGAATTCTTTTTCCCGAAACTGCTGCCGCCGAAACTGCCTCCGAGGCCACCACCAAAACCTCCGCCGAAGCCTCTCGGGCTGCTCCCGAAGCCACCGATGAATCCTGTTTCGGGTTCATCCTTTTTCTTGTTCTTGATTGCGCCTCCGAATAGGAACCAGAAGATTCCGTTCCCGCGTCCGCCGCTGAACTTGGCCATCAGGAGTAAAAAAGATACGAAGAGAATAAACAGAATCATAAGGGAGGACGTACTGTTCTCGCTTATCTTGTACGGCGTTTCGTCAATGTCGAGTTTAATGCCTTTTGCTTTAGCTCCCATCTGGGCGATTGCGTAGGCGAAGGAAAGAATGCCTTCGCCGTAGTTGTAATCGCGGAAGGCCGGGAGCAATGTCTTCTTCTGGATTTTCGCAAGAGCCTTTTCGCTATAATATTTTTCTGCGCCGGGAGTGACGACGATGTTTTTCCAATGCTGTTTCTGGGAGACAAAAATCATGACGCCTTCGCCGCTTTCTTTTCCGAGCTGCCATGCGTCTGCCGTACTTTGTGCGTATTTGTCGCCTTTTTCAAACTGGTTGGTGTGTCCAATGTCGTCTACGATGACGCAGGTGAGTTCAATACCGGTTTTTTGGTAGAGATTGTCTGCCAAGTCATCGAAAAGTCGCGTTTCTGACGGGTTTAGCAGGTGGTTGTCGTCGTAAATTTTGCTTTCGGAAGGTTTTTGCGGGAATCTAGGCGTGTCGAGTGGTGCTTCTGCCATTGCCCCGAGCGTAAGACTCAGGCAAAGGAGTGTAATACGTATGGAAAATCGCCTTAATAGAAACATCACTTTGAAAATATAAAGTTTATTTCCAAAAAGGTGCGCGTGAACTTATTTTTTCATATGATTTTGGCAATAAAGTTTATATGTATCTTACGAAATGGAATATTCCTGTTTGGAATATGATTTTTTTTCTTTGGTTGGTGCTCTATGCAAAAAAAACTCTATATATTTAGGAATGGGTTACGAACAGAACAATAGGATTGGATGATTATGAACGAAAAATGGACATGGCTCCCGGATTTTGCCTCGGATATGGGGATATGGGAAGACGATCTGATCGGCATTGCGCCAGATGCGGAGCATCTTTTTGTGTCCTACGAAACGATGGTTTCGTTCCTTGATAATCTTTACGATATGCCCGGCCTTGCCGAGGCCTCTACCGTCGTGGGTTGGGGTTTAGGTGCTTTTGTCCTTTTGAAAAATGCGGACAAACGCCCTAAGAACCAGAAATGGATTTTGCTTGCCCCCTATGCCGATTATTGTTCAGAGCACAGTGAATGGAATACTGAAAATTTGGCCTTTATTGCCCACCAGACCTTGACTGCCGTAGATGCTACGTTGAACGCCTTCTATGAGTTGATTGAAAATGAATTTGGCGAATGGCAGGACGACTGGATGAAAACGGCAAGAAACATGAGCCCGGAATCGATGCTCAAGGGGCTTCTGTATATTGCCAAAAACCGAATTGAAGAACCTGTTCCTATCACAGGCGAAACCCAGGTGCTCTATGGCAGGATGGACGGAGCTGTCCCGCCTGCAATGACGCTTGAACTCAAGGCGTTTATGCCCGGGGTGGAATTCAGGGAGCGTCCCAAGGCGGGGCACTGGCCGCCAATGCTTCTGTTCTAGTTGGCTTTGTACTTTCTAATGATGCTGAGCAATGCGGTTAGAAGGTAGACGGCAAAGAACAAAAGCAAGGAAATTTCAACTGTATCGCCGATGTGGCTGTAAAGGGTGTCGCGGGTCTTGAGCGGCACCTTTCTCTGTATAACGCGGTCGGTGAAAATTTCGGTGTTCTTGTCGAAGTGACCGTACTGGTCGATAAATGCGGAAATGCCGCTGTTGGCGAGTCGTGCCACCGGCATGCCGTTTTCGATAGCGCGGTAGCGGATCAAGTTCAGGTGCTGGTAGGGGGCGGTGCTGCGGCCGAACCAACCGTCGTTGGTAATGTTGACCATGAGGCGGGAGCCTTCGCGGATGGCTTCACGCACCAGGTCACCAAAGATGGCGTCGTAGCAAATGTAGGGAGTCCAAAGGAACGGCTCGTATACGGGAGTTTCCTTGCCGGCCACAAAGTCTCCTTCACCCAGGTCCACGTAATTCAGGATGGGGAAGACTTCGTCGAAGGGGATGCGTTCGCTGAAGGGAACTAGGTGTTTTTTGATGTAACGCTGCGGGAATTTGAAAACTTTTGGCGTGAACAGGAAGGAGGCGTTGTAGATGTCGAACTTACGGATGCTTCCGCGGGGATTGCGGCGGTAGTCCAGGGCACCAACCAAAAGCTGTGCGTTTTTCTGGTCGGCAACTTTGTGAAGTCGTTCGATGACACCGGGTTGCCGGCGGATGTGGTCTGGAATGGCTGTTTCGGCAAGGACGATGATGTCGGCATAATCCTTGATGCTGTCGTTCACCATGCCAAGAGTCTTGTTCACGATGGTATCAAAGCGATCCTTGCTCCACTTGGCGCCTTGTTCAATGCTGGGCTGCACCAGGGCGATGGAGGGGTTATCTTCGGTTTCTGCGTTATAGAAAGGTTGTGCTTCGGGCTTCGATAAGACAATGCTCCCTTGAATGAGCAACAGTGCAAAAATTGCTACAGGTATAGCCAATGCCGGAATCGCTTTTTTGATGTCCTTGACTTTGCAAAGTGCATGGGCCACGGCCTGGTTCGATGCGACAACTAGAATGGTGTAGCCGAAAATGCCGATGTAAGGGAGCATCTGTAAAAGTTCCAGGCTGTTTCCGAAAACGTAACCCAGGTGGCTCCATGGGAATGCGAAGTCGCCGTAGGTACGGGTCATTTCGAGGCCTGCATAAAATACGGGATAAAGAACCAGGAGAAGGGGGCGGATCTTGGCGGGAGCGTCTTTGGCCAAAGTGTAGATGTATCCGGCCAAGGTGTTGTAGGCGCTAAAGAAGGCGATGAGCAGGAACAGACCAAAGAGAATCAGTCCCGAAGGGGCTGTCTCTACATGCATCACATTGTAGATCCAATAGTAATTAATGGTATTGTAGAGCATGCCCGACCAGAAGGTGGCAAACAGGGCTTGCCCGCGACTGAATCGGTTTAGGACGATGAACCATGGCACCAGAATCAGGAGTGCTGCGGGGCCCAGTGGCATGGGGGGATAGGCGAGTGCAAATAGCCCCCATGCAAAACAGGAAAGAATGAGTGCCGTACGGGATTCACGAGTCTTGATGTGTCTAAAGTTCCAACGGGCAAAAAGGATAATCCAGAATAATCCGATAGGACAGGATGTCAATATGATTTGAATCAGTCCGGCGTGCCCCACTTTGTTTGTGTCGCCAATGTTGTAATCAAGGACCAAAAACAGGAAGGATAGTAAAGCGAATGCGTATAGGGCGGGTTTGAAATTCTTGCGAATTTTCTTGAAGAACAAGAATGGAAGCGCGGTTAGCAAGGGCAGGTATTGTGCCCCGTGAGTGTAGAGCCCCGGTGTGTCTGGGCGCAGAGAAAAGGCTATGGTTTCGGCGACAATGATAACCGCTACATAAATCCAGTAAACTTTCGGGAAATCCTTAAATTTTTTCAACATAACCGTTAACTTTTTTGCTTTTAATCTACAGTCCGCTTTTGTCCTGGGGATTGAATATCAGCACGAATTCGCCTTTAGGCGGGTGAGCCTTGAAGTGTGCTGAAATTTCGGAGGGGGTTCCAATAAGGTGTTCTTCGAATTTCTTGGTGAGCTCGCGCATCAGGGCAATCTTGATTTCTCCAAAGACCTGGCCGATTTCTTCCACAAACTTGTCGATATTGTGGGGGCTAGCGTAAAAAATCTGGGTCGCTTCTTCGTCTTTCAGCTTTTCCAACAGGTGAATGCGCTGTGCGCTTTTTTTAGGTGAAAAATACTGGAAGGTAAAGTGGTCGGTAGGCATGCCGCTTGAAACAAGGGCGGTAATCATGGCGCAGGGGCCAGGAATCGCACGGACATCGATGCCTTCTCGGACGCATTCACGCACTAAATTGAATGCAGGGTCGGCGACACCCGGAGTACCAGCGTCGCTTACCAGCGCGATGTCGCCTTCGTTCTTTAAAAATTCCACATACTTGGGCGTCACTTTCTCTTTGTTGAAGTCGTGGTAGGCTTCCATGGGGGTGTTGATGCCATAGTTGTCGAACAGTACGCGGCTGTGGCGAGTGTCTTCGGCCAATACCAGCGGCACTTCTTTTAAAATCCGCACGGCACGGTAGGTGATATCTTCCATGTTCCCGATGGGGGTTGCGACGATATAGAGTGTGTGCATAACTAAAAATCCTGTGCCAAATTTAGGTCGGTGTTTCGGCCGAGGCGGGTTTCGAATTTCAGCCGTTCCAAAAGCTTGCGGTGCATTTCTTGCGAGGCATCGTTTACCAGGTCTGCACGCATACGGCCGTACCAGAACGCTTTGACATGTTCGCTTTCTTCAAATTCTACCCTGAAGGTGAGGGCACCGTGGCAGAAAATTCGGGCTTCCATGTGGTAATGCCATGTTTCGCTTACTGGGAGCATGGGCCAAAAGGGAATGATTGTTGCACCGATATTCCATGCGCTGGGCTCGTCATCGGGGGTGACGGATGCGTCGATATGTGCTACTCCGCGGCAGGATTCCATGGGGTAGCTTGCGGAATCTACCGCAAAAGAGTACGCTCTTTGCAAATTCGTGTCCAAATAAACCGTTTTTTCGCCGAAAGTAAGTGTAATTGGTTCAAAAAAGGGAATTGTTTTCGGGAATTCTTGCAAGTCATATTTTGTGAGACTCATAGAACAACCGACAAGTATTCCGCAACATAAGATTGCAATTTTTGAATAAAAGCGTCTCATTGTAATAAAATATAATAAACTCACGTCTCACACTTGGATGCTTCATTTCTCATCACACATTTCACATTCCTCATTTATCATAGTTTTCTATATTCTTTCTCGATGTCTTTGCCTGCATATTTTTTATCTGATGCGCATCTCGGGGTAAACCCGCCGGGTGCTGTTCCTGACCGTGAAAGGGCTCTAGTCCGGTTCCTGGAATCGATTAGAGGCAAAGCCTCCCATTTGGTTGTTGTGGGCGATTTGTTTGAATTCTGGTACGAATACAACGATTACGTGTGCCGTAATCATTTTGATTTGTTCTTTGCCATGCGCGAATTGGTAAAATCGGGCTGCGAAATCCACTTGTTACAAGGCAATCACGACTTTGCCTATGGCGATTTTTTTCCGAAAACGGTCGGCGCGCAGGTCCATAAGGAGCTTGTTTTAGAAATACAGGGGAAACGGGTCTATTTCTGCCATGGTGATGGTGTGGCCAAGTCCGACTTCGGTTACCGGTTGTTTCGCCGGATCCTTGATTTCCCGCTGAATCGCTTCCTTTTCCGCCAAATCCATCCGGATTGGGGGATGGCCTTAGCCCGATTTGTGGGCCGCAGCAGTCGAAAGGTGGGGGAATCCCGCGTCATTAAAATGGACGAATACCTGCACTGGGCGAACAAAATGCTTAAAAAGACCGATTCTAGCCACTGTATTTTGGGACACCACCATGTTTCAGGGATTTGGAATGTGGAGAACGGTGTTGTCGCTTCTGCCGGGGACTGGATGAAAAAACTCACCTACATCCAGATGGATGCAGGTGAGCTTAATCTCAAGGAATTCGGAATCTAGGGCTAGTTTCCCTGGATGTCGCTAGCGCGGGATTCTGTAGACTTCATCATTTTCTTGCTGGAGTTTTCACCCCAAATCTTGGCGACAAGGTCGGTGTTTGCGAACTTGTCCCACATTGCGTCTACCCAGCACCAGTGATGGGTTTCTCCCTTGCTGTCGGTAATAGTCCATTTCTCCGGGGTTGCGGTGAAGGTCATCTTAATCGGCTGGGCCTCACTGTAACTGCCGTATTCGTTCGGCGTTGCTGCGGGAGGGTCGATTTCGATGGTCCAGGACTTACCTTCGGTTCTTTTGTAGATACCGACATTGTACACTATAAGGAGTACGCCAACAATAATGGCTCCCTTGAAGTTCTTCTTTGATAAGAAGAAAATCAAGAGCATGAGCAATAAAATCGCTACAGCACCCAAATTATAGTGCGTCGTATAGAACAACTTGAGAACGTCGATCATGGGAGACTCCGACTAATTATTTCTTGGAACCCTTTTCGGCAGCCTTCTGCTCGGCGACCAGCGCGGCGACACTGAATGTAATCGTCTTGCCTTCAACCTTGCATTCGGTACGGAAGCTCTGTTTGGGGAGTGCCAGACCGTGAGAAGAGAAGGTGCCCATGAAAGAGGCGTTTGCGTGACTTGCAATGGTACGGACGTTGATGAAACCCTTGTCCTTGCTGAAGGAAAGCTTGAAGACCTTCTTTGTACGATCGTAATCGGCAATCATGGTCTTGTTCACCTGGGTATTCACTGCGTCTCTAGTCTTGCGGTCAAAAATGATGGTTCCGCGAGAGTCAATGGAGAGCATGGTCTTATTTGCGATGGAATTGCGGCAAGCGATCAATTTCCACGGACCTTTTTTCTTGGTAGAATTCTTGCTCGTGAAAATGTACTTGTTGCCTTCTTTTTCCAACTCATACGGACCGGTGGCGATTTTTTCGCCGATGGCGTTCAGCGCGCCCTTGAAGTAAAGGAACTTTGACTTTGTAGAGTTGACACCAACAATGAAACGGAAGGACGTGGTTTTTGCTTCTTTGGTGGGAGTGATCGCAACGCGCTTTCCGATGGGATCCACTTCGATGTCAGCGTAGGGGCCGATTTCGACGACTTCGCCTTTCTTGGAGGATTCCTGCTTTGCCATCTTGTCGAGTTTCATCGTCTTGATGGCTTGATCCGGAAATCGCAGAAAACCGCGAATATCCATTTTCACAATGATAGTATCCATAAACACCTCTTTTTGTTTATTTGTGGTTTTCTAGGTAAACTAATAATTTTTCGTAATACGGGCAATACTGATAAGAAAAAAAGCAACAAATTCTGTTCCCAAAAGGTTTTCCATTTGGTCAGAATTTGTCCGCTTTTATTGGTATAAATTGCCTTTTTAAGCTTAAAATAAGCAGTTTTTGTAAACTTTCTCCATTGCGAAGAACCAATTTTGCGTTTCCCAACTTGGAATATTCCAAGTAAGTACGATTTTCAAATTGCTTTCTGTCACTGACTACAGTTGTGTTGTTTTGTGCGCTTTTTAACTTGTCTGTGGCTACTTTGAAATCAGTGCGGACAAGGAATCTGGGGTACAGAAAACCGTATTTTTGATGTATAGCTTCGGCGATGTCGAAGATGGGATCGATGAGTATAATTTGTTCGTAATTTCGATGCTGGTTAATTGCCGAGATGGCGCCCATCCCGCGTCCTACAAGGATTTGCGGGGCGTTGCCGTTTACTTGTGTAGCGCATTCTGCAATTTGTGCGGCGTCTTGTGCGAAGGTCTTTTCACTGGGAGTTCCCTTGTTTTGGGCCGAGCCTCGATAATTGAATGTGATGACGCTCACACCTGGGAGCGAATCTACCTGCGCTAAAAATTGTGCGGCGTCTTCATCTGCTTCGGGGTAGTAAAGTAGGGTGGGGTCAGTTTCGTTTCCGAGGATGAATCCATTCAATACTGTTCCGTCTTCCAGTGTGCAGGAAAGTTGCTTCGCCTTATTCTGGATAGCTTCGTTCGCTTCTTTGTGGTAGATCGCTCGCGGGAATGCATTCCTGCGTTCGGTCAGCGCGAGGTAAAACACCATGCTCACATATATGACGGCAAGAATTCCTGCAAGCCGAAGAATGCGGAAAAGAGCCCCTTTTAAGATGGTGGTGATTTTAGAATTGCTGATCATCGGGCGCAAATTTAGAAAAAAATTTAAAAAAACACGTTTGTAATGAAAAAGGACTTTCGTCTGTTTCCAAACGAAAGTCCAAAGGATGGGATTGGGTGTTCCTTGAATATATCTAAAAAATTTGGGGAGCGTATCACTTCTTTTTTCAAAAGTGTTCACGAATTGTTCTTTTTTGCAAGATTTACGGGAATTTACAAAACTATTTCGAGAATAGGTGTTCCCAAAAATTGACAAAAAAAGTATATTTAGATTGATGAACGTATACGCTTACTACAATTACCGAAAGTTCTTGCAGGACTATTACGACTACCGTAAGTCCGTACAACGATACTTTTCATACAGGTCCTTTGCCAAGAAGGCGGGGTATTCCTCGTCGGGCTTTTATTTGGATCTGGTCCGCGGGCGCAAGTCCCTTACGCCCCAGATGTTGCCCAAGTTTATTGCGGCTTTAGGCCTTAACGAAAAGGAAGGCCGCTACTTTACGTTGATGGTGGACTTTACCCATGCCACCACGCCGGCTTCCAAGCAGGCCATCTTCGAACAGATGTCTGCCCTTTTGCCGAATGCCATCAAGTCCTTGACCAAGAGCCAGCAGGAATATTATAGTAAGTGGTATTACGTTGCCGTCCGCGAAGCTCTGTCTGTCTTGAACATCGGTCCCAAGAATATCCAGGAACTGGCTTTGTTCCTGAACCCCCGCATTACGCTTCCGCAGGCAAAGCAGGCTATCCAGCTGCTTTTGTCGATGCAGTTGATTGAACTTGACGAAAATGGTTTCTACCGTTCGGTCAACAAGGCTATCTTTAGCGGTTCTGAAATTGCCCCCTTGTTTGTTCACCAGTTCCAAAAACAGATGATGGATCTGGGTAAAGACGCCCTGGATCATTACAGCACCGAACGCAGAAATGTATCTTGTATGACGATGAGCGTTTCTGCCGAAGGTTTGGAACGCATTATCAGCAAAATAGACTTGTTCCGCAAGGAAGTGGTTGATATTGTCCGTTCGGACGAAGGTGAAACGATGGTGTGCCAGATGAATATCCAATTTTTCCCGCTTAGTAAGGAAAAGGTGGATCTGCCGCCAGAAACCGAGGAGGAAAAATGAACAAGATAATTTCTTTGTTAGTTTGCCTAGCCTCTTTAGTAGTTGCCTTTTGGGGATGTAGTAACGAGAAGGTTGCCGGTACGGTGACTGATACGGGAAACACGGTTACTGCCGACGCCCAGGTGACGGGTGTGGTTCTCCGTGTGGATGGCTCGCCTGCATCGGATGCCATGGTTCGCATGGCCCGTATGGCTGTTTTCGATAGCGTGTTGCATGTTCCCGAACAGATTGAAGTGCTGACGGACTCCGATGGTGTTTACGCCTTTGATTCGGCTTTGTCGGATACCTTCCAGTTGGCTGTGATTGATACGTCTGCGGTGGAAGTGTTCTACTTGCCACGTACGACTTTGCAGGCAAAGGCTTACGACAGCATCCAGCTTGCCAAGGCCGCAGTCGTGTCTACTGTACTTTTCTTTAACGAAGTCGAAGATTCCGCTGTGTCTGTGGGCGGCCACTTTATGACCTGCCTTTCGGGTACGCCCTTCTGCGATGACGTGTTTGCTGCGGATAGCTTCTCTATGCTGGTGCCGGCCGGTAACTGGAACCTGGAAATCTTCCCCGGAGATTCCATGATGGTTGCACGTATGCAGACTCTCGGCTTTGCCGATAGCTTGATTTACCGCAGCTTGAGCTTGGATCGCCTTTATGAAGGCGATACGATTAGCCTCGGCCCCATTGTTTGGAGTACGACCGCCAAGGCCGATACACTGATCAAGGAGTCCGAAAAGGAAACGAAGAATGTGGCCCGTATTTCGGGAAGGGTGTTCTGCAATGGCGATAAGCCCTGTGCCGATGTGGAAGTGATGACTATCCGCGACATCTATGGCTTCGAGTTTGTGGAAGGCGATTCTCTCGAATTTGTGGCGCAGACCAAGACCGACAGTTCGGGTCGTTGGTGGCTGCCGGTTCCCGATTCTTTGCCGGGTGATTCCTTCAGGTTTGAATTCCGTAGCCTGCAGGACGGCGAGAAGACCTTGGTCGGTGTATCCGATTACCTGAGCAAGAAGGATGTTGATGGCCTGAAGGATACCTTGGATATTGGGAAAACGACTCTTGTGGCGGCAGCATCTTTGGTGAGTACTGTGAACCTGGTGATTGACCGTGAAGATACAACTCAATCCAGCAACTGCATGGTGAATAGCGTTGTGGTGGGGGTTAAGGGTACATCTCATTTTGTTCGCGACATGACTTGCTATATGATGGTTCTGGATGGCCTGCCCGCAGGAGAACAGCAATTGGTTCTCTATTCTGGAGACCCTAAAGTCATGGCCAAGTTACGCCAGTCCTCGGCTCCCATTCAGTTCTACGTGACGTTTACGGACGTGGAATTTACTAAGGGGCAACCTTTGAATCAGCAGGGAATGACTTATACTCCGCCAAATCAAAATATTTTCAAATAACCCCTTGCCGAAGTGAAATTCTTTTACTAACTTTGGGGGCGCATTGAGCTATGGTGTAATGGTAGCACAACAGATTCTGACTCTGTTTGTCTAGGTTCGAATCCTGGTAGCTCAACGAAATAACTCTTTGCTCATACCCCTGAGCAGAGAGTTTTTTTTATAAGGTCGCTACTACTAATTACTGTCTACTTCTAACTTCCTACCGTCTACTATATTTATACCATGGAATTTTTCGACTACTACGAGAAGCTTTTTGGTGACCGTTGGCCGGCCTTGTTGGAGTCCCTGAAGGGGGAAGGCTGTGCAACGGAATTGCGTTTTGGCGAAGGCCTTGAACCTTATTATTTGGACGAAGCTTCCGTTTTTGCCGCAAAGGCTCTTGGGGTAGAACCAGGTGACGATGTACTTGATATGTGTGCAGCTCCGGGTGGAAAGACTCTCGTGATTGCATCACAGCTTAAAGGGGAAGGTTCCTTGCAGAGTAACGACCGTTCGCCGGATCGCCGCTTGAGACTTCAGCATGTGATTGAAAATTCCTTGCCTGAATGTTGGCGCTCTGTCATCAAGGTGACTGGCTACGACGGTATGAAGTTTGGGCTCCATAAAAAGGAATGCTTTGACAGGATCCTGTTGGATGCTCCCTGTTCATCGGACCGCCATGTGCTGAATTCGCCCGCCCATTTGGAAGTCTGGTCTGCAAAGCGTGTCAAAAGGCTTTCTGTGGAACAGGGGGCCCTGTTGGCGTCTGCTGTAGATGCCCTTAAACCGGGAGGAACTGTTGTTTATGGCACCTGCGCGCTTTCGCCGCTGGAAAACGACGATGTGGTTAGAAAAATCCTGAAAAAACGCCCTTCCATGCGCTTTGTGCAAATCGAGGACCTTTTGGAGGGGGCGGATCGCACCGAATTCGGTGTACACATCTTGCCTGACCGTTCCCAGGGGCGTGGGCCTATTTATTGTGCCAAGCTAGTGAAGGAAAAATAGCGGTTTTTTAGAGACATTTCCGCATTTTTTTATTTATCTTTACAATATGTTTAAGCGAATTGTTTTTTCGTCGTTTTTGACGCTGGCAACTGCACTTTCTTTTGCCGACGTCGCTGGTGGTGAACAACCTGTTCCACAGGCTGAATCGTCGTCCTCGGTGGCTTTGTCCTCTTCTGCAGAGGTGGTGTCATCTTCGTCTGAAGAACCCGAAGGCCCCAAGCATCGCGAAGTTCCCGTTCGTTACTGGGTGAACGGGGATTCTGTAGAACTTGACGCGATTTTTGTGAAAATCGAAAACGATACGGTCTACCTGAAAAAGCCTACAGAAGCTGAACTGCGCCATATTGAACACCTTACGGACAAGAAGGCGGTCGCTCTTCAGGAAAGTAATGGCCAGGAAGTTGAACCGGTTGAAGACGAAAATGAAGAAGTGGATTTGACGAAGCCCGCTGCCGAAATCATTATGACGGATGCGATTAAGGATTCCATGGCGGCCCAATCCGATACGACTACGGTTGAAGCGGCTCCGGTAGACGACGGTTCCGATGACGACTTGGAAACGGCTCTCCAGAAAGAAGACAAGCGTGTGAAAATGGAAGAAATCGCGAAAATGGAACAGGAAATCCGTGAACGCGAAATCCAGGATAGCATTGCCGCCGCGAAAAAGAATCCCTACATCAAGATTTACAGGTTCGCTCTCAAGCGTCTTTATAACTTGGAAGACGACGTGATGATCGACCTGTCCCTTTCGAACTATTTTGTTCCTGAAAAGAAGGTTGTCGAAGAGACTATTGAACTTTATCCGCCGGGAAATGCAAACTTGCTGGTGGTTTCGGAACCGGAAGCCTGCTCCCTCTATGTGAATGGCATCCCGCTGAAACAGGTTGCTCCCGATACCATTAGGAATATCAAGCCTGGCAAGTACACCATTTCGGTAATGAAGGTCTTGAAGGATGTGGAATGGTGGGGCTCTGCCGTGGTGCGTATCAACGCTGACAGTCTGAATAAGGTGACCATTCCTGTGTTGCGTCCTTCCACGCGCTTGACGTTGAATTCGAACCCCGAAGCGGCAGAAGTCTATGTGGGTGAGGCTCCGTCTTTGAATAAGATGCCTCACTACATGACCGACATGATTGTAGATAACGTAAAGCCTCAGGTCAAGACGACGATCTACTTTAGAAAAGTGGGTTACCGTGATACATCGGTGACGATGGAAATCAAGCCCTTTATGCCTAACCTTGCATATGTAGACATGACGCCGGTGCTTGATGACCTTGAGTTTATTGAAGACCAGAATGCCTTTAACAAGGAACGTAGCCTGAGACGTATTGGCCGTGGCCTTTTGTGGAGCTCCATTGTTCCGATTATTGCCGGTGGCGTTATGTGGTACCTGGCAGAACGGGATTGGAGCAAGGCTGCCGACAAGAAACACGCCTACGAACGTTTGTCTGCATTCGATAGCGACGATACCCGACAGATGGTCAAGGATAACCATGAGTTGAATGACAGTGGCGATACCAAGTGTGGCGTTGCCATCGGTCTTGGTGCCTTGGGCTTTGGTCTCTTGACCGCAGGCATTATTCTTGCGTTCTAGCATAGTAGGCTAGTTATGATTTGGAAGTCCTTGCTGGCGTGTTTACTTTGCGGGACTTCTTTTGTATTTGCCCACCCTCATGTGTTTATTGATGCCTCGGTCAAGGCTGTGTTTGATGATGCAGGCTTTTCGGCAATCAGGAATCATTGGGTCTACGATGAACTCTATAGCTCGGCCATGATGTCGTCGGGGGATACCGATGGTGACGGCCAGATTTCGGATTCCGAAAACAAGTGGTTCTGTGAAACGATCTTGGCTCCACTTAAGGAATACAACTACTTCAACTATATACAGTCGGGTACAGCATTTCTGAAGGTTCTGGGCCTCTCGAACTTCAAGGCGACTTTTAAGAATAATCGTCTGGTGCTGGATTTTGAAACGAAGTTCTCGATTCCTATTGGCTTTGATTACACGATGCTTGTCATTGCGATTGCGGATATTTCGAATTATTTCCAGGTGACTGCCGATATGGAGAATGCCGATGTAATTGGCCCGGATTCTTTTGACATTGAATTCTTTAACGACGGTCTGCGAGGGCTCACCTTGTTTAGGGCGTTCCGTTCGGATATTGAAGGCCTGTATTTGAGGTTTAAAAAGAAGTAATTCGGATGATTCTCCGGTTTTTTCTATTATTTGAAAGACAAGGAGATAATATGATTAAAAAGTTTATTGCGGCTTGTCTGCTTAGCCTGTCGTTTGCGTCGGCTCAGTTGGTGGATGATCCTCATGCCTATACTTCCGGAGCACAAGAGAAAGAAACTCCTGTGATGAACGTGAATCATACGGAAAACGATGAACCGTTGTTTGCGGTTTCCATCCACCCGGTGTCCATGTTTATTCTGACATTGTTCGACATACCATCGATTTATTTGACGATAGAAGGAAACCTGGCGAGCCACGTGTCCTTGATCACCAGGCCTTATGTTATCTGGAAGGATTTTTCGGATCGTGACGAAGAACTGGATGTTATGTTGTTTGGAATTTCGGAAGGCTTGCGTTTTTACTTTGACGGTGGTCACCGCGGCCTGTATTTGGCGGGGCATTTCAATTATGACCGCGTGAGCCTGGAATATACTTATGAAGGTGACTCTAAGAAAGATGTCGATATCCATGTAAACGGCTTTGGCTTTGGCTTATACGTGGGCCATAAGTACCGTTCGGGACGCTTTACGACGTCATTTGAAGTGGGCTATGTTTATTCGCGCTACACGGGCTCGGATAAGGCAAAAGACGATGTCGATAGAATTACTTCCGTGGGCTCTGGCATTGACTTGAACTATACGTTCGGCTTCGCGTTCTAGTACATTTTTCTATTTTTAGAAAAAAATTGGAGATTTTTATGCCAGCAATTCATTTGACTGCAGAAAATTTTGACTCGGTGATTTCTTCGGGCCAGCTGGTCTTTGTGGACTTCTGGGCCACTTGGTGCCGTCCGTGCATGATGATGGGCCCTGTTATCGATGAACTTGCCGACGAATACGATGGTCGCGCCGTCATTGCGAAGATTAATGTGGACGATGCTGGTGTGGGTGATATTTGCGCCCGCTTTGGCATTACGAACATTCCCAATATGAAGCTCTTCAAGAATGGAGTGGAAGTGGGCAATGTGGTAGGTGCCGTACCTAAGGCCACTGTCAAAGGCGTCATTGACCGCAATCTGTAATTTAGCGCTAAGAGCTTAGAATTTAGGACTTAGATTTTTCTAAGCTCTTTCAACTACTGCCATGCTTACTAAACGTCTTATAGTTTGTCTCGATGTCCGCAACCGCAAGGTGACGAAGGGCGTCAAGTTTAAGGGTAATATCGATATCGGCGATCCTGTAGAAATGGGTGCTCAGTATAGCGCAGACGGTGTCGATGAATTAGTCTTTTATGATATTACCGCAAGCGCAGAGAATCGCCCTTGCGATATGGAAATGATTCGCCAGATTGCTCACCGCGTGTTTATTCCTTTTGCGGTGGGTGGTGGCATCCGTAATCTGGATGATATGCACGAGGCCCTTTTGGCTGGTGCCGAAAAGGTGAGCGTGAATAGTCTTGCTGTGCTTCACCCGGAAATTATTGCCGATGGAGCAAAGGCTTTTGGTCGCCAGTGCGTGGTTTTGGGCATGGATGCGAAGTTCGTGGGCATTTCGGATAAGTTTCCGAGCGGCTACGAAGTGTACATTCGTGGCGGTCGCCAGGCCATGGGCCTTGACGCTGTTGAATGGGCCAAGAAGGCCGAAGGTTTGGGCGTTGGCGAAATTTGCTTGAACGCCATTGATACGGACGGTGTTCGCAATGGCTACGAGTTGAACATTACTGATCAGGTGGCCCGTGCTGTACAGGTGCCGGTGATTGCAAGTGGCGGTGCCGGAACTCCGGCTCATATTGTGGACTTGTTCCGCAAGACTTCTGCCGATGCGGCCCTGGTTGCTTCCATGGTTCATTTTGGTGACTACACGGTGCCTGGAATCAAAAAAGAAATGCTTGCGGCAGGAATCCCTGTGCGCAAGAAAATGAACGGCGAGGTGTAGTTTGAATCCTTCTGTTGCAGTCAAGATTTTTGAAGCAGGCAAAAGTGCCGGTGCGGATTTTGTCGAAATTTTCGAAGAAGAAACCCGCAGCTCTGTGCTGGGCCTTAGGTCTAGTCAGATTGAGTCTGCAACTGCAGGGACTGAATACGGCATCGGAATCCGTTTGATTTATGGGACCGAAGTCCTTTACGGTTTTACAAGCGACGACTCCGAGGAGGCGTTGGTAAAGCTGGTGCAAACCCTTGCCTTTGGCCGCATTGCGGGACAGGCGGTGAAGCCTGTTGAATTTGCACCCCAGAAGCGTGTTGCCGATTATAATGTGGATGCCTTTAAGGATCCTCGAGTGCTGGGTCAGGCTGTCAAGCAGGATTTCTTGTTCCGTGCGGACCAGGCTGCCCGTAAAATTTCGGATAAAGTAGTGCAAGTGGGCGCTTCGGTGACCGATTCCTGCTCGGCGATTTCGCTCATGAACAGTGAAGGGCTGAATTTGTCGATGAACCGCGCCCGTCTGCGTGTGAATGTGACGGTGACGGTATCCGACGGAACCGAGAGATTGACGACTCACGAAGCTCCTGGCGCCTTGGGCGGTTACGAACTTTTGACAAATTATTCGCCCGAAGAATTGTCTACGGAAGCAACGGAACGCTTGTTGCGTATGCTCTCGGCTGGCTACATTAAGGGCGGCCAGATGCCTGTGGTGATGGGTAATGGCTTTGGTGGCGTAATTTTCCACGAAGCCTGCGGACATCCGCTGGAAACGGAATCTGTTCGTCGCGGTGCAAGCCCCTTCTGTAATAAGTTGGGCGAGGCTATTGGTCAGCCCTGCTTGACTGCTATCGATGACGGTACTATGGATGGCGTGTGGGGAAGTCTTAAGTATGATGACGAAGGAACTCCCACGCAGCGTACTACCTTGATTGAAAACGGCGTTTTGAAGACTTATATGAGTGACCGCGTGGGTGCCCAGGAAGTGGGAATTGCGCGCACGGGTTCTGCTCGCCGCGAAAGTTACAAGTATGCGCCTGTAAGCCGCATGCGCAATACCTTTATTGCTCCTGGAAAGGATTCTCTGGATTCCATGATTGCCAGCGTGGACAATGGGCTTTATGCTGCCCGTATGGCCGGTGGCTCTGTGAATCCGGCAACGGGTGAATTTAACTTTGCGGTGGATGAAGGCTATGTTATCCGTAACGGTAAGATTTGTGAACCGGTACGCGGCGCAACCCTTATTGGAAAGGGCCACGAAATCATGCCCCGCATTAGCATGGTGGGTTCTGATTGGGAATTGGCCGCAGGTGTTTGCGGTGCAAGTTCCGGACATGTTCCGGTGACTGTAGGACAGCCTTCTATTAAGGTTGACCAGATTCTGGTGGGTGGCCGCTAAGCTTTTTTCCAGCGCTTTTGGGGGTTGGGGCAATGGTCTTCATGGCCATCGGGCCAGATCCAGATTTCGTCTATAAATGGACAGGCGTCGCATTTGCCACCGACAGGGCAAAGACCCGAGGCGCCTTTAAAGAAAAGGCTTCCTTCGTTTTTAACCTTGCTTGAATGAAGGCTTCCCGAGAGGAATTCTTGCCGAAGGGTCTCGATTTCTTCAGTAGATATTCTAAAACGGTTCTGTAACGCTTGGGACGTGTTTTCGAGGAATACCACTGGATTCCATTTGATTCGTTGGATTCCTGCGTTTTCGGCCCAGTGGAGGATTGTTTCGACTTTGTCGATGTTTTCGCGGTGTAGCGTTACCTGCAGCGATAGGGAGGCGGATGAGGTGTTGTACGGTAGATGTCGGCGGAGATCCAAAAGATTTTCTACGTTTTTTCGCCAGCGTTCTGGGCTAATGCCGCCCATTTCGTAAGCAAGGGTGCTTATTTTGATGTCGCTACAGGCGGTGAGCAAATTTTCCAGATTCGACTGACTGTTCCAGGGATCGGGAAAAGTTCCGTTGGTGGTAAGGTTTATCTTGATTTGACGCACCCTGCAGAAATCCAACAATTCCTTGAATTTTGAATAAAGTAATGGTTCCCCCATGGTGGAGGGGATTAATTCCTGCGGGGTGTATTTTTCGATGGCGGCTCGTGCCAATTCAAAGGGCATTTCTCCATATGGAGTGGATGCGCCTCTTTGCCTTAAAAAACATAGCGGACAATGCAGGTTGCACAGGTCTGGATTTGTAAGTAAGGTTATTCGGCGCATCGCTTACTTTATGCTCGATGCTCTCGTATGTATTTGATGGCGGCAAGGCCTGCCTTGGCACCTTCGCCTACGGCGACGGCCACCTGAAGTGTTCCTCCGGTGCAGTCTCCGGCTGCAAAAAGTCCCGGGAGCGTTGTCTGGAAATCTTGGTCGAGAACCAGCGTCGATCCCTCGAAACCTGCGCCAGCCTTCTTGGCCAGGTCGGTGGCGCTAGCGCTTCCGAGAGCCACAAAGAGACCATCGAAGTTTTCTTCGATGCCGTCTTCGTAATGCACGCCCTTGAACTGGCCTTCACCAACAAGGGATTGCAAGTGCCGATTCTCGATGCGAACATTGGGCGGAAAAGAGGTGGCCAAGGCGGCCCCGTTTGTAAGGAGTGTGACACTCTTGACAACGGACAAAAGTTCCTGGACCTCATGGAGTGCGTATTCGCCGTTACCAAGAACGGCCACATTTTTCTGACGGTAGAAGAAGGCGTCGCATACGGCGCAGTAGCTGACTCCATGGCCTTCCAGTTCTGCCATGCCTGCTACGGGACGCTTGTTTCGGGCGGCACCAGTAGCCATGATGCAGACCTTCCCGTGGTATTCGCCTACAAGGCCTTTGGCGGAAAAGCCTTGGCCGTCAAACATGAGGTCGGTGATTTCGTCATCGGCGATGTTCGCTCCCAGGGCTATAGCCTGTTTGTGGCCCACTTCCAAAAGTTGTTCTCCGGAAAGAGGCTTTTCAAGTCCATAATAGTTTTGGATCATGTGGGCCTTGGCGAGTGCACCTCCGTCTTTGCCCACCAGTTGAACAGAAAGGCCTGCTCGCAAACCATAGAGTGCAGCTGAAATTCCTGCCGGTCCGTAGCCTAGAATTAGCATGTCGAACATAAAAAACCTCTTTGTTGTTCAATTTATACAATTACTATGATACAATTTATTTATTTTAGAAAAGGTTGTTGGAAAGATTCCATAAAAGGATCATTATGCAAAGATATACTCCGCGCGATATGTTTGTTGAAGCTGGTTATGGCCCCAGTTTTGCTGCCCAGCTTATACAAAATGCCTATAGCAAGTTATTTGAAGGGGACCCGATTAACGAAAGAGTTTGCTTTGATGCCTCTGATGACATGAGCTATATCATCGATATCGGACATGACGATATTCGTTCAGAAGGCATGAGTTATGGTATGTACATTACCGCTCTGACTGGCCACGAACGGCAGTTCGATAAGTTGTGGAATTTCTCGAAGCGCTATTTGCGTAATGATGACGGTCCCCATGTCGGTTATTTTGCTTGGCAGGTATCGACGACGGACTTTAGTAAGATGGACCCGGGTGCAGCTCCCGATGGTGAAGAATATTTTGCCATGGCCCTTTTGATTGCTGCAGAAAAATTTAATCGTCCAGATCTCAAGGATGAGGCTGTTGGCCTCATTAATTGGATGCGTAACAAGCCTAATAATGGAATTGTGGGGCCCATGATTGACCCTGAACGGAATTTAGTGAAGTTCTCTCCTGTTTTGGGTAACGACTTTACGGATCCGAGTTACAACACCCTTGCTTTCTACCGAGCCTTTGCGGAAGCGACTGGAGACGAAAGGTGGTATACGACTGTAGAAAAAAGCCTTGAATATCTGCAGAAGGCTGCACACCCTGTGACGGGACTTTGCAGCGAGTACACGGAGTATGACGGTACCCCGAGGGCGACGCCTTGGTATCCGGAAAGCGATTGCTTCAGTGGTGATGCTTGGCGTGTGGCCATGAACCTGAGCTTGGACTATGCTTTGTTCCAGGGCCATGAATGTGAAAAGCAGATTTGCGAAAGAATGCTGAACTTCTTTAACAGCAAGCGTCCGTACCTGGCTGACTACGCAATTGATGGTGGCGATTTCCCGCGTCCGGGCCGCAATGCGACACCTGGCGTGATTGCTATGAATGCCGCTGCAACTCAGGTGTTGCCTACGGATGACCCGCGTATCAAGCCTTTTGTGAAAGACTTGGCTGCGCTTTCGGTGCCTTACCGTTTCTGGCGTTATTATGATGGAATGCTTTATTTGATTGGACTTCTTGCCACTGCGGGAAAAATTAGAATCTAGAGTTCTTTTAAAGGAGTAGAATAACATGAACAAATTAAATTCGCTGATGGTTTCGGGTGCCATCGCAGCAGCATTGGTCTTTGCTGGTTGCGAAGACGTTCGTACTGAAGAATATCCTAGCGGAAAGATCCGCATTCAGTCGACTTACGTTAAGGACAAGAAAGAAGGCCCTGAAAAAGAATATTACGAAAACGGCAATGTGAAGCGCGAAGCGAATTATGTGAACGACCGTCGTGAAGGTGTCGTTAAGGAGTTCTACGAAGATGGAACGCCGGAAGCGGAATACAATTACGCTGACGGCTATATCGAAGGCTTGGTGACCCGCTACCACAAGAATGGCAAGGTGGCTTCTAAGGCGGAGTACAAGCAGAACAAGCAGATTGCTTTCGGTGAATATTATGATGAAAACGGGGAGCCTGCTACTAGCGGTTCTTACAAGGATCCTCGCGATGGTTACTCTTACGAATGGATCCGTATCGGAACTCAGCTGTGGACTGCAGAAAACATGAACTATGCGACCGCTTCGGGTTCCCTTTGCGCCCAATGCAATCACTGGGGACGTCTCTACAACTTTGAAAATGCGAAGAAGGCTTGCCTTGATGGTTTCCATATGCCGACCAAGGAAGAATGGAATGTGCTGCTGACTTATGCGGGCACCAGCAAGCCTGTGGGCGTTGTGCTTAAGGCGGGTTATGGCTGGGATCCTATCAAGGGTACCAACAACTACGGCAACGGCAAGGATGAACTTGGCTTCGGAGCCAAGGCCGGTGGCGGTCACTTTGCCAAGAGCGACGTTCCTCTCAAGGAGCGCAAGCTGGAAGGTGCTGGCCAGAAGGCGTATTTCTGGACAGCCGAAGGCGAAGTGCTCGTGTTCTTCCACGACAAGGATGTGGCCAAGTTCGAAAAATTCAATCCCGAACATGGTGCCAGCTTACGTTGCTTGAAGGACTAATTTGATTTAAGATAAAAAAAGAAAGGCGCTCCGAAGAGCGCCTTTTCTAATGGTTTGAAAAGTGTTCGCGATTATGCAATGTGGCGCTACTTTGTAGCGCATCTCGCTCGGCTCGGTCATGGGCAAGCAAGCTTGCCCGCGACACTCGCCTTAGGCGATGTTTAAAGATTGCTCGCGGATGCATTCGACTTCGTTCTTGAGCTCGATGGCGAGGGCGGCGATGTCGGCACTCTGGCACTTGGTGCCCAGGGTGTTGGCTTCGCGGCCCATTTCTTGCAGAATGAAGCCGAGGTTCTTGCCTTGGGCGCCGCCTTCCTTGAGGGCGTTCAAGAAAAGCTTATTGTGGCTACGGAAGCGGGTGATTTCTTCGTGGATGTCCAGCTTGTCGGCCATGATGCAGGCTTCCTGCAGCAGGCGGACGTCGTCGATTTCGCTGTCCTTCAAGAGCACGTTGATGCGTTCTTTGAACTTGTCTTTCCAGACTTCGATGCGCTGCGGGTCAAGAACTTCAATCTTGTCGAGAACGGCGTCCAAGTGATTCACGCGGCCTTCGA
>JAEEGH010005140.1_pt1 | contig 33086 bp, 29 predicted proteins | sample 9134181 | NCBI WGS metagenome assembly JAEEGH01 (sample SAMN16246544, study PRJNA631951) | gut metagenome | biome: gut microbiome; feature: rumen; material: DP-attached | host: Bos | place: Iran: Karaj | collected 2018-10
CCCTGGACACCTTACCACCGATGCCGGCATCGCTCAAGACAGTTGGAACACAGGCATTCGACGGAGTAAATGGCGCTGATTATGTAGAGTTTCTCGGTTCCCCCGACACCATCGGGAAGTCGGCATACAACATGAGTGAGGTGCGCTTCCGCGGCGAGCAGCCCCCCGTGATATTCGAAGAGGCTTTCTGGCATGCTTCTCTGGTGTATGTACCCTGTGGATGCAGTGCTGCCTATCAGGCCCAGCCGGGACTGACCAATATACAAATCGAAGAAGATTGTGACGGCATTGACGGGGTGGCCGATGAAGAGACCGCTGTGATGCCCAATCCGGCGACGAACAAGGTCAGGGTGACCTCCAGCTTCGGACTCACCCGCATTGAGACCTATGACGCCAAGGGCCGCCTCGTCCAGACCCTCCCCGCCTCGGGCCTCAAGGCCGACCTCGACATCAGCACCTGGCCCCGCGGCACCTACCTCCTCCGCATCTTCACCCCCGCCGGCCCCACCACCAAAAAACTGCTCGTCCAGTAGCGCACCTTCTCCTACCCCGCCTCGGACTTCAAAGTCGACCTTGACGTCTACTCTTGACCCCGCGGCACTCACCTCCTCCGCATCTTTACCCCAGCCAACTAACCACAAAGAAAAGAAAAAAACAGAAGTTACCCTACACTAAGATGAAAGATAGAGCTCCACCTATCAGTTAACTCCAACCCTTACGACTGACAAAATGGCAGTTCTCTGCTACTGGTAAAGTTTTTGTTTAATTAACCAAAAAAAAATAATAAAAAATGAAAAGAAAGTTTTTTTTCGCATCTTTAATATTTGTGGCAGTCAGTGGTATCTACGTTATGGCTGGCTGTTCAAAAAACGATACGATATCAATCCCTTCGGAATCCTCCAGTTCTAAAACCAATCAAACTGAGTTTAAACTAATTGCAGAAATAACCACTGATAGTACTTTTAGTAGGATAGAGCTACTTGATCTCGGAAATGTTTATGAGTCATACTGGAATAAACGGTATTTTGAGAATGGACAATTCCAATATGATTTAAATTATTATTCAAATGTTCTTGATACGAGATTTGAACTTATAAACTGTGATGAAAATGCTATCGTCTTTGAGACAGAGGAGGGTGATACTGTGACGATATATAATATTGAGGATGCCGGAACAACAGTATCTTTCGATATGCTGCGGGATGACAATAAAGTAGTTCATTTTAAGGTAATGTCGGATTTAAAATTTGATTTTGTAAATTCATTACTATTAGCAACACACTTGAATAATTCCAAAAGTATAACGGTAATAGTTGTTACAGTTATCGGTGCGGTAGTAGCAGCGGTCGGTACAACTGTTGCTGTAGTTGCTCTCGTAAGGTCGGAACGTAACAGAACGTGTGACATAATAAAGCGAAATGGAGAAAGATCTTGTAATTGTTTTGATTGTGGCATATGGGAAGGCGATTGTTGCGTAAAATGTATAAAAACCCGAGAACATAAAAATTGTGACCACATCGGTCAAGTTTGGGGAAAAGGAGACGATTGTAATAGCCACTAATTAACCCAACATTGTCTTATTGAGTTCGCTTAAGCTAAATGTATATTGTCTATTCTGAACAAACTTTTTTCAGTTTAAGCGAACTCTTATTTGTTTTATTTATTAATCCACCTAGCAGAACATGAAACACAAATTCTACTACACAAAAATTCTATGGGCCGGCATCATTTTTTGGCTCGGTGCTATTGCAGCACGCATTGTCCTCTCTCACTGCGGATACGAGCCTTCAGGGCAAGATGTTTTGCTGGATTTTTTAGAAGAATATAAAGATGTTATCAAAGAATTAGTTTCCCCATTTATAATATTCATTGCCTTATTGGGTATTCTGGTGCCAATCCTGGAAGAGTTTCTGTTCAGATATTGGATTAAGAGCAAGAAACAACCATTAACTCTTGCCTTGTTCGCCGCCATGGGATGCTATGTGGCAGTTTGCACTTTTTGGTGGCTTGGAGTGGGCGGAGTACTGGTATCCCTGCTGCTCTACTATTTGTTCAAAGATAACCCCCATACTAAGACCCTCGCGTTGATGTTTGCCACATCCCTGCTCTTCGCATTGGCTCATATCACGGGATTTTCCGAGTTGAATGCTGATTCGGCCTTGATTATAATAGAGTTGTTCGGATTGGCTTTGGTCGCCTGTTGGCTGGTTTATAATCTGAATTATTGGTGGGCCTGTTTGTTGCACGTGGCCAACAATATCTTTGCTTTACTGATGATTCTATTATCGCCGGTGACTCTTTTGTATACACCCACCGAAATAAATTTTGAAAAGCCTCTCTATTCGGCAAGCCTGCGTCCTGGATCAGGTTCCCTCATGGGTTGCGAATATATCAACGATAGCACCTTGGTTATTAAGGGGCCATTACCCAAAATCGCTTTGTTATTGGTCGAAAAATTTAATCCGGATGTCATTTCGGGCACCTATTCTCCTAAAGAGTTTTTCAAAAAGGGTGCGGACTATAACTATAAAAGAGAGCCCCATTGGAATTATACATTAATGTTTCACGACACCATCCCCTATCATCATGCGCCCCAAATCGTGTCCGACCTTGCCAACCACAGCCCTCTTTGGATAGATACCACATACGAATACATGTATGTTATCGGAATAGAAAACCCTGAAATACTCAACAAAACAACAGGAGATATTACCAACACTTTGATGGGTCTGGCGGATCTTATTAGAGTGGGTTACGACCTCCCTGTGGTATTGGAAAAGGGCACTAACGAGTTTTATCCAGTAAAATATGACTTTGATCTGTTCTCGGCCTCCTATGATATAGATCAACTTTCTCACATTTTGTCCGAAAAACTAGGTCTGTTTATATACAAATCCACAGTTCATAAAATCCAAGTCGTGGCCTTCTCCGATCGCCCGAAATAGAATAAGGGTCGAGGTTAGGGTATCGTTGAGAAATAGAAACCAGATTTTCCTAAGATTTCCAGATTTCGCGCAGCGGGAGAAAAATAATTTTAACATTTCACCACGACAAAAAGTCGTGGTTTTTTTGTTTTCCTTCAAATCTGCGTTTAACATTCTTTAACAAATTATATCATTGAAAATCAGCGATTTGAATGTTGGGCAGAACATTGGTACTTAAACAACTGATAATCAATATATAGAAGCTATCCTCTTCTTATCTTGGAGATGATAGGTCGTTGTTGCCGGTCCCGACAACCTATCACCTCCGACGGGGGTAGGAGATGGTATGGTGTTGGTACGGAGATGGTACGGTGTTGATACGGTGTTGGTATCTTCTCGCTACTGATTATCAGTGTATTATATGTTTGTTAAAGCAATAAAATTCACATAGCCAAAGGGTTATGTGTATTTTTGCGCTTGTAATTTATTGATTTTCAATCCACACTCAGTCACATCCCACTTTCATCTTTTTGAACCTCACGCTGGTCTTCTGCCCCTTGACGGGGCCTTTCTCCGTTGGCTCTATCGTCCCCGCCAGAAGCCAGTTGTAGATGTATAGGGGTGCTTAGGGGTGGTGACGGGTGATTTATAAAACAAAAACGCACATAACCGGAGGATTATGTGCGTTGGAAGATCGTTAATGGACGAGCTTTTTACCGCCGTCCTTTCGATTTGGCTTGTTCTATGCGCTCGCGGCTCATGCGCTGCCAGCGGTCGACGATTTCTTCGGTGACGGGGGTGCGCTGGATGATGAGGACGCGGCGGTTGTTCTCGTTGGGCTTCTCGTCGTTGATGCCGCCGGCGAAGATCTGTATCAGCTGGTTGCCGCTGAGGCCAAAGTTCTTGGTGAGCATCTTATGGACGGATTCGCAACGGCGTTCGGATAGCCATTGGTTGTGGAGGATGGAGCCGGTGATGGAGTCGGCGGAGCCTATGAGGTAGAACTCAATGGTGTCGGAGAGGTCGCGCGCGTCTTTGGCGAAGTCCTGCAGGCGCTTGCGTGCGTTGTAGTCGAGGCTGTATTTGTCGAGTTCGAAGTAGACCACAGCGCTGGGGAGGTTGAGTACCGAGTTGATGTCGAGCAGTTCGGGGATGGGGTTCTCGGGTTTTCTGCTCTCTTCCTCGCAGCGACGGAGGAGGTCTTGTGTGCGTTCCAGTTCGCGGTTGAGGGAGTCGATGGTGATGGAGTCGTTGTGGCTGAGTTGGTGGAGGTCGCCCATGAGGCGGTTGCGCTCGGATTCCAGTCGGCGGATGACACCTTCGAGGGCCCTAATGGTGTTGGAGTCGACGGCGGGTTGGAATTCGTGGTAGACGCTGTCGCGGCTGGAAATCTTGGTGTCGTAGTGGTAGCGGGTGATGTGGGACAGGAGGTTGAATCTGACGCCGGCATCGACGGAGGGGATGAGGTCGAAGATGGTGTGGCTGTTGTCGTCATAGGGCGACCAGTCCCATGTGGATTCCGAGCCGAAGAGTTCGAGTCGGCCGAAGATGGCGGTGCGTTCGCTGAGGGCGTATTCGACACCTCCGGAGAGAGAGAAGGCAAACTCGAGGTTCCTGCGGAAATCATCCACGCTATATTCGTCTTGTGTGTTGGGGTTTTTCTGTGTGCCGAAGAGCATGGACATTCCGAGGCCGAGGCCGGTGCGCCAATGGAGTTTGGTGCGTTTGCCTACCTCGTAGCCGTTGAAGAAGTTGGTCCAGTCGAAGGTGACATATCCCAGCAGGGACATGGCGTGGGCGTGGAAAGGTTGGTATTCGTAGTAGCCGTTGGCATCGACGGGTACGCCGGTGAAGTCGATGAAGGGGTTGCGTCCGTAGCGCGACTGGCCGTCGACATTGAAGAAGGAGTAGCGCAGCGAGATGGCGACATCGGGGATAATCCATTTTCCGAGTTCGACATGTGCGTTGAAGTTCAACTTGTTGTGTCGTGCCGAGGATTCGACTTCGTTGCCGAAGAAGGTCTGCAGACCTCCGCCGACATTGACATACCAGTTGTCGAAGGGTGATGCGATGAGGAATTTCAGCGTATCACGGTCGGCACCCAAAGCGATACCTCGATGGCGTGTCTGTGCCGAGAGGGTGGATGCCGAGAGGGCCAATATCAATATGAGTAGTACCTTTTTCATAAGGGACGTGAGTTATCGTCTGTTTCTGTTATGTTGTTATTGTCCAGTTTTTCGTCTTCGTGACGTTCTTTTTCTCCGTAGGTTTCGTCGCCGTAGCCATAGCCGTAGCCATAACCGTAGCCGTAGCCATAACCGTAGCCGTAACCATAACCATAGCCGTAACCGTAGCCGTATTTCTTTTCGTAGGGCATTAGTTTCTTGTAGTGTACGTCGTTGAGCACGAGGGTGATGTTGGGGAAGGTGTGGCTTTGATACATCTGCTCGAGGTTGATGAGCATTCGTTTGTCGAATTTACCGGCTCGGATGATGAAGAGGGTGTTGTCGACGAGGTGTTTGATGATTTCGACATCGACGACGAGGCCTGTCGGTGCGGTGTCGATAATGATGTAGTCGTAGGAGTCTTTGAGTTGTGCGACGAGTTTGTCGAGTCGGCCATTGCCGAGCAGTTCGGAGGGGTTGGGCGGTATGGGGCCGGTAAAGAGGGTGTCGACACCTTTGTTGACGAGGTCGGATTTGACGAGGGTGTGCCAATCGTCAATTCTGCCGGTGAGGTAGTGGGAGAGTCCCGGATGTTTTCGGGAGTAGAAGGTGCGGGTGAGGGAGCCTTTGCGCAGGTCAAGGTCGAGGAGAATGACTTTCTTGCCAGCAATGCCGAGGCTGGCGGCGATGTTGGAGGAGATGAAGGTCTTACCCATGCCGGGGAGCATGGAGGTGATCATGACGACGCGGCTTTTGGATTGCTCGTCGACGATGTTGAGGAAGTCGAGTTTGGTGCGCAGCAGACGGAAGGACTCGGAGAGGTTGTCGTGGTCGTGGCTGGAGACAACGATGGCGCGGTCGTCTTTCTTTTCTTTGCCAGGGATTTCGCAGAGGAAGGGGATGGTGGTGGAGGAGATGATGTCGCTGTGGAATTTGACTTTGGTGTCTATGGCGCGTCGGAGGAAGAAGAGTCCGATGGGGAGTGAGAGTCCGAGGATGAGTCCGAGGAGGGTGGTGCGTGTCTCGTTGGGGGAGACGGGGATGCGGTTGATGCGGGCGGCGTCAAGCACTTTGCCGTTGGGTTCGATGGAGGGTTGGCTGATGAGCAACTCTTCGCGGCGGCTCAGCAGGTGGAGGTAGAGCTCTTCTTTGATTTTCTGCAGGCGCTCGAGGTTCTCGAGATAGAGTTGTTTCTGGGGGACCTGGCTCATTTTCGACGAGGCAGAGGAGGCGGTGATTTGTGTTTCGGCGATGCGTTCCTGCAGCATGCCGATATAGCTTTCGAGGAGGTGATTCATGCTGGAGCGCATGTTGCGGAGTTCCTCGAGTTTGGATTTGACGAGGGGACTGTTGGGGGTTTCTTTGTAGGATTCGAGTTCGAGGACAAGGGCGTTGTAGGTGGAAATCAGCGTCATTACGTTCTTGTTGTCGAGGTCGATGGTGGCGGGGATGATGCGGGCGTTTTCTTCCGCTTGGTTGATGTGGACGAGCTGGCGGGCCTGTTCGAGTTGTTTTTTCAGGCGTTCGATTTCTTTTTCCGACTGGATGGAGGACTCGAGGTAGTTCTGTCCGAAGGAGGAGATGTCGAGCAGTTGGTTCTCGCGTTTAAAGTCGGCGAGTGCGTTCTCCTGTGTGCCTAAGTCGGAATGGAGGATGGCGAGACGGCCGTTGATGTATTCGTAGGTGTCGTTGATGATGCGTTTTTTGTCCTTGATGGCATCCTCGTTGTAGATACGAATGACTTCGTTGATGATTTCGGCGGCGCGGATGGGGGATGCATCTCGCAGGGAGATGTTGACGATGGTGTTGCGTTCGTCGTCGCGGCTTACCTGCAGGGCGTGGCGGTAGTGTTCTGCTACGGCGCTGAGGCAGTTGTGGGTTATCCTGACGGGGTGGCCTATGTAGTCGTTGGTGAAGAACCATGTTTTGTGGACCACGATGCGGCCGAAGGGGGTAGCGGTGGTGTCTTCGAAGGGGATGGTGATGGGGTTTCCTTCGGAGGGGGTGAGGAGGATGGTGTTTTCGTTTTGAGCCACAGCTTCGAGGTAGAATGCGGCTTCTTCGTTGTCGTCGATGAAGTCGAGTGTATAGGGGGATTCGCCGTAGAGGTCTTTATTGCGGCTGACGACGCGTGTCTTGGTGGAGTAGGTGATGTGGAGTTTGAGGTTTTGTGCCATTTCGCGAATGGCGGTTGCCGAGGTGAGGATCATCATCTCGTTGTTGATGGAGCTGTTGTAAAGGGAGCGGGTGGAGAACATGGTGCGGACGGAGGCTTCGCGGGCGGCGTTCTCGTTGTTATTGGTGGAAGAACCTTTGATGAGGACGCGTGCCGAACTTTCGTAGACGCGGTCCTGATGGCGGACGAGATAGCCGGCGATGAAAGTTCCCAGAGCACCGCACAGGATAAGCCAGTGGATGTTTCTCAGGACGGTGAACAGAACATCCTTGAAATGGATTTTCTGTTTTTTGTTTTCGTTGAGAAAGGATATGTCTTCCATTGTATCGGCCATGATAATCAGTTTCTTTTGAGTATTGCGAGGGAGAGGATGATGGAGGTTGCGGACATGAGGGTGGAGAGGACGGTGAGCCAGTAGCTCATTTCGTTTTTCACGACGCCGTTGTTATAGGTGTCGGCGATGATGAAGTCGTTCTGTTGCAGCATGAAGAAGGGGTCGTTGAAGATTTTGGAGGAGCGAGGGTCGAGCTGACGCATGACCATTTTGCCGTCCACTTCGCGCATCACGCAGATATTGTCGCGTCTGACGTGGAGGTCGAGGTCGCCCAGCATGGCGATGGCTTCGAGGAAGGTGCAGCGTTCGTTGGGGATGTTGAGTACGCGGCCCTGACCGCCACCGAGGAAGAAAATCTTGAAGTTGTTGAAGCGAACCATGACGAAGGGGTCGTCGACATAGCCGCCGCTACTGAGTCTGCTGGTGAGGGTGTCCTGGAGTTGGAGGCGGGTGAGACCTTCGACATGAAATTGTCCGAGAATGGGGAAGTCGATGTTTCCGTTGACGTCGACCAGGTAGTTGCCTTGTTTTTCGGAGGTGCCATTGCCGAGGTTGAAGGGGTAGGCCAGTTCTTGTTTACCGGAGGTGCTGACGATGATGCTGAGTTCGTCGTAGGGAGCGATGGTGGCCTCGAATTTGTTTTCTATCTCAATCTGAGAGCCGTGGGTCATATCTTGCAGGTAGTTCACTCTGCCGGGAGTGATACAGGAAGACATTGCCAATGTGACGGCAATAGCGAGAAAAATTTTGTTGAGAAAATAATTTATGTTCTTAAATTTTAACACGTTATAGCGATTGTCGGTTTTCGTTATAAAATGCAAAGATACGCATTTTTATATGATAAATAAGTACAACATGTAAAATTTATTAATATAAAAATGCGTATCTGTTGAAATATAATCAGTTATGATGCTAAAATTTTTATTATCTTTTCGGCTGCATGTCCGTCTCCGAAGGCTGTAGGGGCATTCAGGGTGGTTTTCCAAAGGCTTTCAGCCGCATTGCGGATGCGCAAGGGGTCGGCATCGGCCAGCAGTGCGGCTCCGTCGTCGACAATTTCCTTCCATTCGGTCTCGGAACGCAGGATGACACTGGGTTTTCCACAGAAGTAGGCTTCTTTCTGCAGGCCGCCGCTGTCGGTCATCACCAAACGTGAACGATCCAGCTGGGCAAGGGTTTGCAAGTAGGAGAGAGGTTCGGTGGTCTGGATTGAATTAAAATTCATGTTTTCAAGCATCTGTCTGGTTCGTGGGTGTACAGGAAACAATACATGCACGTGATGCTCGGAGGCAAAGGCGTCGATAGCTGATAGTATGTTGTTTAGCCTCTCTTTTGAGTCGGCGTTGAAGTTGCGGTGGAGGGTGAGCATGATGTCGGCATCGTGGGGTGTCTGGGAGGCTGCTGCTATTGGGGCGTAATGTCGCACATTGTCGAGCATCACGTCGCCACTCAGGAGAATGGAACTCTCTGTAAATCCTTCATTTCTTAGATTTTGCACAGCGGTTTGGGTAGGGGCGAACAGGAGGTGAGAGACATGGTCGGTCAGGATGCGATTGATTTCCTCGGGCATGTTGCGGTTGAAAGAGCGAAGTCCTGCTTCTATATGATAGACAGGGAGATGCTGTTTGGAAGCCGCGAGGGCTCCCGCGAGGGTGGAGTTGGTGTCGCCATAGACTATGATTCCGTCGTAAGTGTTTGATAGTATGACTTCTTCGATATCTTTAAGCATGGTGGCGGTCTGCGCGCCATGAGGTGCGGAGCCCACGCCGAGGTTGTATTTGGGGCGGGGAATATCGAGTTCGTCGAAGAATCGACCCGACATAGAGTCGTCATAGTGCTGACCGGTATGAAGGATGTCTTCGCTGATGGAATCGGGGTATTTCTCCTTGATAACATGAGAGATGGCTGCTGCTTTAATAAACTGTGGCCTCGCCCCGACGATGGTTAGTATTCGTTTCATGATAATACTATCAAACGGAAAAAGATGTTATGGTTGAGATTTTTTGACGATGATTCTCTTGATGATGTTCTTAGTGCGCTGCAGCAGAAGCTCTTTGAGCCATTGGGGACCGAAGGGCATCCATCGTTGGGGATGGGTGTTGACGAGCAACGAATAGCGGTGAATAGGGTGATTCAAGTCGTTGATAGCATGAATTATATCGTCTGTGTGTGAGAATGTGGCAGTGAGGGAAAGGATGGGCGATTGGGGGACTTTGTCGCGTACGCTTACGGATTGTCCGTCCCAGCGGCGGCCGGTATCGGTGAGGTAGAGCGTGTGTCTGAAGTCGGTGTCGAGCATGGGTTCGAAGTCGATGCCGAGAGCATGTATATCGTAATGATTCCAAAGCTCTTGGTTGTCGTAGCGGGAGAGTGGGCTGCCGTGTGCGCAAGCGGTGCTGACGGGTGTAATCTTCCGGAGTTGTTCCAGTTGGAGACAGAAGTCGTCGAAGGCTGTTTTAATATTGCCGTTGCATGTGGCGAGGTTCTCGTAGTGGTAGCCGATGGTATGTCCCATGCGGGCGATTGCGCGAATGGTCTCTGCATGGGTTGTAAAGTCCTTGGAACGGAAGTAATAGGATGTCTGTATGTCCATGGAGGACTCTATCTCTGCGATGCGTAGAGAGAAGAGTGGACGGTTGTCTACATCATGCTTGATGCTGAAGCTGTTATGGCTCTTCAGCGCCACTAATAGTTGACGGTATTTCTCGATAGTGAAATCCATCAGATGTCGAGTTGTTTGATTATTCTGGCGGGGACGCCTGCGGCAAGTGTTCGAGGGGGTATATCCTTGGTGACGACGGCTCCTGCTGCGATGATGGCGCCTTCTCCGACGGTGATGCCAGGCAGGATGGTGACGTTCACTCCTACCCATGCGTTGCGTCCAATAACTGTCGGTGCTACAAATGATTCTACACAGTTCCGATGATATTCCATAGGGGTGCTGTGAGCCAGTACATAGTCGTTTCCGGCCAAAGAGGCTCCATCTTCGATGATGACGAAGTAGGGATAGGGATAATCGAGGGTGCAGTTGGGCCCGATGTGTACTTGTTTTCCGATTTGTACTCCACGCCAGTGTTGTAGTTTGATTCTGAGTCCATTCCATGGGCATCGTAGGGCGTATTGGTTGAACACGTGGTCTTTCCATCGGATGATGCCAAACCACAGTGCTGAATGGTAGCCGTGCACATGTGCCGAGTTCCGTATGGTTCGCCACAGCCCTTCACGTTTGTAGTGAGGCAGGGGTTGTCGTTTTAGTTCAAGATAGGCTTTCATGGGTTTCTATATGGTTGACAAAGAATTCGGTAGGATCGATTAGTTCTGTAAGCATCTGCTGTCGCTTGGACTGCCATTCGTCTTTCAGTTCTTGAGGGTTGCGAGCAAGTAGTTGCTCTATGTTTTTGTACATCTCCGTGAACTCTGAGGGAGGATAGGCGTAGCAGAGGTTGAATCGTTGTTCCAGCATATTGGGTACCGATAGACGTCCGGCAAAGGTGTTGCATTTCAATGTGGGAACGCCGAGTATTGCTGCCTCCGAGGTCATGGTCTGGCTGTCGCCCAAGAACATGGAACTGTAAGCCATGAGGGAGTGGATGTCTTCGGGATTGACGGGTAGCCGATAGTTTTCAAATTCGGGTTCAATGGCGCGTTCGGAAGTAATGATGACGCGTCCGTGAGGTTCGAGCAGTTTCACCAGTGCTTCCTTTTGCTCGAGGGTCAGTCCTTGCTGTCCCATATCGTGGTGACCTTTCAGTGCCACGAAGCGCATGATGAAGAAGCGTTCACCCTTTTGTATCCCTGCACGTTGCAATACAGAGGGGTCGGGGGTGAATCGTTTGGGATGCAAGTAAGCCAGTTCGTGAGTGCCAGCATAATAAACGGCCTGTTTAGTCATGCGGTGGATGCAGTCTGGGGTGAAGACCACATCGGTGAGTGGGTGACCGTACTTCACTATCAGAGGCTCTGCCGCATCGTCGTCATCGTCGAACATGAAGGTTTTCATTCGGGAGAAACGAGACACATGCCCCAGAACGATACCGCTGCTGATTCCAATGTCGACATGATGTCTTTGGACGAACTTCAGTAGTTGGATGTCTTGGTGTAGGACGCTTTGTGCTTTTCCGATGAGATTGTCGTGTTTCCGACCCAGATTAAGATAAGGGACCATGCCGTAGTGCTCCATCAAGCGGATGGCTACAGGGATGTCTCTCACGGAGTAGAATAGCCTGTGGCCTCGTTCGGACAACTCTTTGGAGAGAGGGTAGAAGAGGTGAACATGTGCTGGATGCCCTATGTCGACGAGGATGTTCATTCTGATAGTTTGAAGCGTATGCCGTAGCGGCTGAGAAAACGACGCAGGAGGATGGCGATGTTGTCTTTAGGTGGGTTGCAGCGTCGTGTTGCGAGATTGAAATGTGTGGTGCCGTCCAGGATAATCTCGTTGCAGCCCATTAGCTCAATTTGTTTGTCAGTGTAGGGTATTCCGTTGTAGGACAGGTGTTTTTTGAATTCGGAGATGATGTCCTTGAGCAACTCCTCCTTCTTCTCTTCCGAGGGTGTGGGGGCGAACTGTTCTTTGTGACGCTTGACAGTGGCTGGCAATCCTGCAGCCATGACATGGTCTGGGAGGTCGTGATTGACATAGGAGCCGTATCCGACGATGGTGTCGTCTCCGATGGTAACTCCGGGAGCGACGAAGACATTATAGGTCAGTTCCACTCGTTCACCGATGACGACATCGCCGTAATGCACTGGGTATCCGTCGAGAATATTCTTATAAGAGCCATGGGTGAAAATACTGCATCCAGGTCCCACGGCACACTCTTCCTTCAAGTGTACGAGTCGTGAGGGGTCGATGGTGGTAGAAGGGAAGATATGCACTAGGTCGTCGATGATGAGGGAGGAGCGTTCGGACCGATGTCCGGCACGGAGGATGGCAGTTTCCGAGATAACAACCTCGTTTCCAATCTGTATGTTGTCGGCATGGATGATGACAGCGGAACGAATGTTGCAATTGCGTCCCATTTGGAAGGTGCGTCCATTGATGGAGGTGAAATGCCCAATCCGGCTATTGTCGCCGATGGTGAATTTGTTTTTGCATACGATGACGGAGCCCCAGGAGAGTTTCACATGTCTTCCGATGTGGTTTCCCTGCAGTCGGTACAGGACTTTCTTCAGGCCGCTGGGTAACAGGCCGAAGGTGAGCATTTTTTTTAGTGGAATACGGTCACTCATGATGAATGGTATTATAAATGGAGCATAGCTGGGATGCTATATGGGTAATGCTATAGATGTCCATTCGCTCTCTCGCATGGGTGCGTTGTGGAGTGTTGAGGAAAGGCTCCATAGCGGCAGCGAGGTCTTGAGGAGTGGGATTGGCGATGGTGCCTCCTTGGGTGGTAGAGAGCATCGTGGCGATATCGCCCACATTGGTACTGACGACGGGGAGGTTGCAGGCGAGGGCTTCTTTGACCACCTGCGGCGACCCTTCGTGGCGGGAGGTGACGAGCAGCACATCGGCAGCATTCATAAGCAGGGCCACCTCTTCGCGAGAGCGATTGTGGAGTTCCAAGAGTGCTGCTTCGGGTAGCAGGTCGCAGGCCGCTTGGGCCAACGGGGCATTCTTGACTCCGTTCGAGAAAGCTCCGGAAAAGAGCACATAACGTCCTTGCGGGAGGAGTCCCAACTGTGCACGAGCTTCTTCCCGTTGAATGGGAGAGAACTTGTCGAGGTCAACGCCACAAGGGAGGATCCGGAATTTTGATTTTTGAATTTTGAAATCCGGCCGGATGAGAGATTCGGAAACAAAGATGTTGTATGCTGCACGTCGCATGGCCAGACGGCTCAGAGGCCGGATGCAGCGGCTGTTGATGTCGCTGCCGTGATAGGTGACCACCACGGGGACTTCCCGCTGCAGGGTACAAAAAAGTCCGCAGAGTCCGTAGTGGGCGTGGACGACGTCGGGCGAGAATTTTCTGATGAGCGCCTTGAGGGGCCATAGGTTGTTGAGGTAGCCAAGAGGACCGTGACCGTGTACGGTGTAGAGAAAGACGGTGTTCCCAGCCTCTCGCAGCGCCTCCATTTGTTCGGTGACAAAGGGGGCGACATGTTCATGATTCCCACTGGCGACAATCAGAATCTTCATAGTATTCCGCGACTTCCGAGTTTAAAGAAGGCCCAGGCGAATGCCATTAGAGGTACCACCCAGTACCAGATTTTGATGAAACGATAGTTTTGGGCGTTGAGTTGAGTGATGCCGTAGGCTGCCATGATGAGTAGCAGCGGTAGTCCTGGCAAGAGGAAACGTTCCGAGTTGGAGAATCCGCTCATGGAGATGATACCAAGGTAGGCAAATGCAAAAGAACCGATGAGAGACAGGTTGCGCCATTTCTTGGTGATGAACAAGGCGCTGAAGACGGCGATGAGGACAAAACCTCCGAGGAAATTGCGCACGTAGTTGCCGCCGTGGAGCATCTGTTGGTTGTATTGTTGGTCCACATCCACCATGGTGGGGAAGGGTAGAACAATCATCATGGGGGTCATCACGCTACCGGTAGCATATTTGGCCCAGAGGTTACCCTTAGCGGTCTGTGTGATACGTTTGTTGGTCTGGTTGGATTCTCGGTCTGCGAGCAAGCCCTCGACCTCGTTCATGATGGTGCCTCCGGTCAAAGTGAGCACAGCCAGAAGACCCCATCCGATAATCAGGTATCTTTTTGCTCTACCGATTATCGAGGTGTTGGTGAACACAAGTGCCGTGACGAAAGCAAATACGGCTGTTGCTCCCAGCACCGTTCGGAAGGTGAAAAGAGTCAGCACCAGGAGGGCGGGCAGGGCGATTGTCAGTACATTGTATCGTTTGCTGCGCAGCAGATAATCGCTGCGTTCCAGATAAGCCATAATCAAGAAAATCATCGTGGTCTCTTTCAGATGCAGCCCGCAATAGAAGATGAGGTTGGGTATGAAACAGGCAAGGATGGCTGCGATACGACCGCCTTCTTCACCGATGTTGCGCTTTGCCAGAAGGTAAATCAGCAGTACGGTTGCAGCACTCAGACAGGCGTTGATAAGTCTGGGGAATAGGATATTCTCGCCAAATATCTTGGCGAGGGCAGTGAGGTAGAACACATAGCCAGAGTCGGAGACGGTCGAACTGCTGACAAAGAGATAGTTCCATATGTCTTTCCATTGGGTCTCGATATTGCCGATGGATTCTTCGTAATACCAAGTGGAATCGGCGGCATCGAACTCGAAGGGAGAACCTGTTTTCAAGGAGTAAAAGAAGTAACTGAAGAAAACCCATGCTATCCGTAGCAAGAGCGCTGTAAAGAACAGTACGAGAAGTAATTTCTTCTCCGGGAAGTCTTTCCATTTGATGCTACAGAAGGAACTCAGCATGAAAAATCCCACGACCCAGAAGATACCCATGATGATATATTCAAGTGACATGGTGTTGCGGAAGAAAAAGAGAGAGACAGCGGCCAACGCCCCCAGGTAAAGGTAGATGGCTTTGGTGGCTATTTGTTTAGGGAAGAAAGAAATCATGAGGCTATCCTATTAGTTTGCGTTTCAATTTGATGAGTTTAATCATGTTTTTGTCTCCGACAAGTCTTTTGATGTGTTCTTTCAATTTGTCGGGATGACTACTCCAGGAGTTCAGTCCTTTATGTTCACAGTAGGTGTTGTCGGTGCGGAAATATTCTCCTGTAGTTTGATGTGGAGAGAAATAATCCACGGGGAAGATGTGCAGGTCCCGATAGTCCTGTTCTCTGCCATCTTGATGAAATCCGCTCCGAGTCATGATGGCGGTGACAAATTGCACATTGGTGGTGAGGTCGGCTGTGCCGTCTTTTTTTAGGAAATGACGTCCGCGGTAGGCTTCCTGCATCTCTGTCACCCATTCCCCGTGGGCCTCCGAGGCGCAGACTCCCATCATCAAAGGCATATGCTTGCTTCCTTCGAATCCGGCGAAAGCACGATGGTGCAGCAAGTCGTCGAACGGTTTGTACACCTCGAAGTCCACATCCAGATACAACCCACCCTCCCGTTGGAGAGCAAAGAGTCGCACATAGTCGCTCACAAAGGCATATTTGCCGTTGGTGTAGGCTTCTTTTGTGTAGGGGATACTGTCGACATCGAAGTTGTCCTCGTTCCACAGTCGATACTCCCAGTCGGGCATGTGTTTCTTCCAGGATTCAATACACTTCATGGCCAGATGTGGCATTTCCCCACGGCCAAACCAGCAGTAGTGTATGGTACGAGGAATCATGTTTTATTTGATATACAATTGACCGTAATCACGACACAGAGAAAGAAGCTTCTCACGATGGGAAACACCGAAGTTTGGATTTCGCAGCGTGTACTCTTCTCCGAGAGTATTGTCAGTGGTCATCTCTTTCTTTCGTGCGTCGATGAAATCCGAAAGGTGTTTGATGACCCGCGCGGGGTTGCCTGCTGCCACCGTGTTGCTTGGGATGTTGCGGTTGACCACGCTTCCAGCACCCACAATCACGTTGTCGCCAATGGTGACACCGGGTAGAACAATACTGCTTGCTCCGATAAATACGTTGTTGCCTATTCTTACATTGGCCACTCTCGTGTGGTCAAGGGGTATTTTTGTGCTCGCATCGTGAGCGAGGATGTGTACATGGGGTCCAAAGGTGACGTTGTTACCAATGGTGATGTGGAAACAATGAGACGGGTCGATGAAACAATCTCCGAGAGAACAGTTCTCTCCAAGTGTTAACCCTCTTCGGATGAGTTTGTTAATGTTTTGCTCGCCACGAAAGCGAGAGACTATCCATTTAATAACTTTCATCTGATAATCTTTTGTTTTATTTGAGAGAGAAACTCCATTGTCAGACAATATATCTTTACAATCCAGAAGGGACTTTTGTAATAGAATCGATAGATAGGATCCACATGGGAGAAATCCACTTTTGCGATTTCTCGGTTCACTTTGTCGGGAAAAAGATTATGTTTTCTGAAATTCATCAACAGGTATACCCTCAGCTTGTCCAGCAACGTCTTCAACTCCCCGTTCCTCGCCTCCTCCTCGCCGTATCGGTCGAAATGGAATGCGACGAAGGTATCGGGATTGTAGCGCCTTTTGTGTGTTCCGCTAAAACTTTTTTCAATATCTTGATTGTAGTTACTCAGCGGCCTGTTGAGCAGCACGGCTTTCTCCCTCAGCACAATGCGGAGCCAGAGGTCTAAGTCCTCGCCCAGCTCGAGTCCCGGGTCGAAGCCCCCAGTCTTGTCGAAAATTGTCCGAGGGACGGCCACACTAATGCTGGTCAGCGGCATACAGAGTGTTTTTGCATACACCCGGCAGTAGTTAATCTCACCCTCCACGAAACCTTCCTCCACCCCTATGGGTGCTGCTCGCTTCTTTCCGTTTTTGACGATATAATAGCCCGTCCCATAGATGCCTACGTCTGGATATCGCTCTATCAAGTCGGCTATCTCTTCGAGGAATGTGGGTTCCCACCAGTCATCGGCATCCAGAAAAGTTATATAAGGGGATGAAGAGAGTTCCACTCCTTTATTTCTAGCGTTACTTACACCGATGTTTTCTTTCAGGCGGTGGATGATGAGTCGGGAATCGTTGAATCCTGTCGCAATCTTGCCGCTACCGTCTGTCGACCCGTTGTCAATGACTATGAGTTCATAATCACGAAACGTCTGCCCCAGCACACTTTTAAGGGTCTTGGCGATATAGGGTGCTTTGTTGTATAGTGGTATGATAACGGAGAAGTAGGGCATCAGAGTGTTTTTTTATAGGTCTTTGGCCGATTGAGCAGGCCATACCAGGAACCTGACAGTATGGCTCCAATTTTTGCAGTTTTCTTTTTCTCGAAAAGAGCAATCTTCATCATCAATTTTACGCGACTCCAGAAGTGGTGGATTTTTTGCTTGAATGAATAATCGTAGGGAAATTCATACCAAAGGAGAATGCGGTTGCGGCTGTCGTAGTAGTGTCGCAGGGGAGTATAGTCGGACAGTTGTATTTTTTTTCTCAAAAGAGACACTTCTCTTCCTGATCCTACATGTTGGATTAGATTGCACCCTGTCAGTTGGTAAATCTTATATCCTTTTTCTATGGCCCGAAGACTCATCTCTGCATCCACCATGCCGATAAACAAGTCCTCTCGGAAGTCACCAATTTGATTTAGCATCTCTAAAGAAAAGATGCTCCCGGACTGGCAGACGGTAGTCTCGCGATAGCCGGATTCTTGAATGTCATGATTGACGGGACAGCAGATTATCCCGACCTCCGATCTCTGACTTCCGACCTTCTCCATCCCCCGTCGGTATTCGTCAAAACCCTCGAATGTGGAGTCCTGATCCATGGTCATCAGATGCGTACATCCTTTTTCGGTGGCCATCTTGATGGCGCAGTTATAGGCGACAGGAAGTCCCTGATTGCTTCCTTCGTGGAGTAAGGTGAGATTTGGGTAATGTGCTTTTAACGGATTGAAATCAACGGGACACTCGCTATTGTCCCACAGCATTAGATATTCGACATCTTTGCAAAAAGATGCAATGTTTCGTTCGACATGGCTAATGTCGGGATGGTAGGTGACGATGATAGCAGCGAGTTTTACTTGCATGTAATGAAGTTTGTGAAGAGGGAAGGGAGGGAGTAGATGATATTACCGCGTTTCCAAATCGAATGTTTCCTTTTGTATAGTCTGCCCACAAAAGAAGTTCCTGATAATTGGAAATCATTTAGATATGGCAAGTAGGTCTTGGGTGGGTATGAGATGAAGTCAATGAAGGTGGGAAGAGCCAGCAGATTCAATATTTCCGTGCAGTATGCGACAAGTCCGGTTTTTTCTAAAGCTGTAGCATATTCCAATAATAGTTTGTCATTGCTTTTTTTCATGCTTCGAATATCACTATTTTTGAATGATAGAACATCCTGGGTGTCGTCTGCAAGGAGAGGTCTCCAAAGCCCGTCATGCGACTCGTATCCAATGGCTTTTTTGTGATAGTTCAGACAAAACACTAACTCATATAGTATCCTCATGCCTATGATTTTCGAAGCCTTCGTTTGTCCGGTACGTTGGGCGTAAGGGATATATATGTTGAAATGGAAAGGCGATTTCTTATGGGAGGAGAAGTCTGTCTGGGTGATTCCGGTGATATAGTATCCTGGTATTGTGTTGAAGCCGTTGGTAAAGAGCATTTCGTTAAGGAAGGGTAGCGTTCCTCCTTTAGTGTTTGTGTCGACAATGGCGGTAGGAATATCACAAGAGGCAAGCCCAATCTGTTTGAAATAGGACAATGCCTCGGAAGCGTTGTTGTAGACGGCCTCGGATGAAATAAACAGATATTTTAGTTCAAGGGATGGGAAGTGATTCGACAGTTGTTTCGCTATTAGATAGTAGGAATGCATGTCGCGTGCACAGAAGAAGAGTCTTTGTATTCCTTTTTTTGAAGCATCTCTCATAACGTTGAGGACGAAAGATACCATCAGCGGTGCCGAAATGTCGCAGACGAATTTGCTCTGATGTTCCGGTCCGTTGTTATGGAGTCGCATGGCTCGGCTCACTCCTGCCATTATCGAAGACCAGGGGTACTGGTAGGAAGGAATCCTCATCCATTTTTTTTCGTATGGGAGGTAGTCATATTTCATTTTATGAGCGTGGATGCCAAGTTTCCTCGGGATGGAATAATCGCTGTGATTGTTGTCTCCGTAATGGTGCCATCTTCGATAGGGGATACCTTCTTGTTCATGGATGAGTCGATAGAGGGTACCGTCGTTTTTACGTGCATCCCATTCATTGCTCACAAATATTTTGTCGCCGTCTTTAAAGAATCCCAGTTCTATGAGTCTTTCTTTAAGGAAAGAAGAGGCGAGGTACATGTCGGAGATGAACAGCACCTGACCTTTCCTCCGGGCAGTCTCTACCAATCGTAGTGTAGGGAGTATGGCAACCAGCATTTCGCGCTCTGTAGCCACTTCAAGAGCCATCATCTCATTGATGGATAGGGGCAGGGGGAAACGCGTTGAGACCTGGGCGTATATCGACTCCAATGTGGATTCTGTCTGCCCGGCCTCAATGCGGAGCGTGACAAACACTTGTCGCAGGTGTTCGTCGTCCGGGTACTCCATACTCTCCATCACTTTTTTCGAGAGGATGTCGAATAGGTGGCGGGGTTCTCCGCAGAGACGGGCTACACAGGTGTCGAAGATGTCGAATGAATAGTATCTTTGTTTCATTGTGTTCGATAAACCCATCGGAATAGGGTTGGGGACAGCCGCAAGAGAGAATAGTTGATGCGGTGCCGCAGTTTCGTACGGCTCACAAGATGATAGTGCTGCCAGTCCATTAATTCCAGTAGGTGTTGGTCTTCTTCGCATGTAGAATGGATGAAAGCCATTTGGTAGTATTGCGTCAGCGACTGGTAAATAACGGTTTTGTCAACATCAGATTCATTTGTAAAAAGTTCTGCTAGTTCGTTGGCAATCAGTATCAGGCTTTTCTTGCTTCTCAGACCACGACTGGTCATTATACTGCCACTGCGCACACGATAGTTGTACAGCACTTCGGGAATGACTTTGATATTGCGGGCTTTTAGACAGACCTTGGGGGTAAACTCGTTGTCTTCGTGCAAAATGCCTTCGCGGAAACGCAGATGGTTCTCCAAGAGAAATTCACGTCGGTAGCATCGTTGCCACACACAGACGAAGGGTACCTTTCGTGACTCCAATGCATGGCGGTTGTAGTAGTTCCATCCGTCGGTTTGCTCGGTAGTAAGAGTGTCGAAAGCTCCGCCCACTGTTTCTCGGCAGGCGAAGCAGATGATGTCGCTGCCATCAATCTCGGTAAACAGCCGGTTTAACATGAAGGATTCCACCCAGTCGTCACTGTCCACAAAGAGTATGTATTCTCCCGTAGCGACATCGAGACCGCTGTTTCGGGCGGCACTCAGGCCTCCATTCTCGCGGTCGACAATCTTTATCTGTGGGAGTTTGCTTTCCCATTCAGAGAGGATGGCTCGGCTACCATCGGTAGACCCATCGTTGATGCAAATCACCTCATATTCTTCCCAATCCTGTTTCTGCAGGCTCGAGAGACATTCGTTGAGGTAGGATTCAACGTTGTAGATGGGGACGATGACAGAGAATTTCATGGTTGTATCATGTTGACGCGTGGCAGGGGATAGTAAGAGACACCGCGACGAAGGGGGCCTCCCCAAGAGGTGACGACAGAGGCAATCCCTATATTTTGGCAGATGGTGAGGGTGTCGGTATTATAGTCACCGTGGGGAAGAGAAAAATGATGTATGGGGTGACCCAGCAGTTGTTCCAGATGGTGAAGAGAATTGGAAATCTCTTGTCTTTGTTGCTCGGGATTTAGATTGTCCAGATGGGGATGGGTGACGGTGTGTGCACCAATGGTGCAGAGTGGGTCGGCATCCAGTTGCCTCAGTTCGTCGGTACTGATGCCGAGCGATTGGTCGGGATACCACCACATGGGACTTTGATTGTTGATGAAGCCCGAGGTGACATAAACGGTGAACGGCACCCCGAGCCGTTTCAGCAATGGATAGGCGAGGGTATAGTTATCGTGGTAGCCATCATCGAAAGTGATGCAGACAAAACGTTGGGACTTGGAATTTGAAACTGGAAACGACATAATGTCGTCGATAGAGACGAACGTATACCCGTCTCTCCTGTATTCCATTATCTTTTGTTCTATCCAGTCGGGGGTTACCTCCAGTTCGCGTTGTGCGGGATTGTCACTCCGCTGTTCCACCACTCGGTGTAGCATCCAGATTTCGCCCACTGCAATATTCCTTCGCATGAGGCTTTTTAGCAGGAGTTTACTTTCGTACCGAAGTCCGGTGCGGAGAGCAATACCACTGGTGAGGTAACGCCAGTAGCGTGGTAGGGAATAGCCGTGGGAGAAATACCGCTCGACAATGGTGTTGTAGAGAGTAATCGTCAGGTGCTTCTTGAGACGTCTGCACAATGCTTTCTCTTCGAAATGTCCAACACTGCGATTCTGAGCCATCATCTTTTTGCAAAAAGCCTGGCGCTCACTGAGGTCTTTGAGGGAGGTTATCAGAGGTTCCATGAAGGCTCCGGTGTAGTATGCTTTCTCCTCCTCGCTGAAATCGGGACTCAGCCATTCCAGCATGTATAGTTGTACCTCGGTGACTTTTCGTCGCTGTATTTCGTGATGAACGGAACAAATCTGCTGGGGGTGCATACGGTAGCGGAAAAGGGTCTCCTGGAGGTTATAAATCTTGGTGACTCTTAGGCATTCGGCCCAGAATTGATAGTCTTCTGCAGGGAAAGCATCGGTACGGTAGCGCAGTCCATGGTTTCGGTAGAGACTCATGCGGAAGGTGGGGACGATAACGCTGCATTCGAAGAGCATATTGGATAGGCAATCTTCGTGCCGTTCGGGGAATCGCACCTGTGTGGCTGTTGTGCCAAATCGCTCGAATCCAGCGCTGCAGATACCGATGTCGGGGTGCGTGTCGAGGATGCCTATTTCACGTTCCAGCCAGAAAGGTTCTGCGATGTCGTCACCATCCATGCGCGCAACATACTCGGTGTCAATCAGTGCCAGTCCCCGGTTGAGGTTTTCAGCAAGGCCTACGTTCTTCTCGTTCTGGACGATACGGATTCGCGGGTCATGAAAATTATGTACTATCTCGATGGTATTGTCAGTCGAGCAGTCGTCAATGACGAGCAGTTCGAAGTCGCGGTAGGTTTGTTGTAACACACTGTCAATAGCTTCCTTGACAAAAGGCGCTACATTGTAGGTGGGCATCAGAACAGTTACCTTGGCCATCGTTTGAGTCGATATAATGAATGCCAAAAGACGATGAATGGGTAGTGCCCCATCCGTTCCTTCACTTGACGTTTCACTTCGGAGTCGAAATCATATTGTTTCTCGTAGCGAGCCCAAAGACGACCCCATCCTCGGGCGTAATTTGAGACTTTAAGATTGCAATGCTTTATCATGTAATCCAACACTTCGGTACCCTCGAGGAAGGTGAGCCCACGGTGTTCGGCCTCGGAGGAGATGTTGGTGTTGTGTTGGCGGTAGTAACTGAGGGGTTCGTCGATCTCCACCACGGACCCTTGTTGCGCCAAGAGAATATAGAAAAACCAGTCACCGCAGAGCCGCATGTGTTCGTAACGGTGGCTTTCCGCAGGGAGGAATCTATCGCGCCGGAAGATACACTCGCTGACGTTGGCGATAGAATTATTGACGGCGAGTTTCTTGTGTATGAAGTGGAGCCCGTCGTAAACGTTTACGTGGTTGCTGTGAGGAGTGTCCCAGAGTTTTGAGCTCCGAAGGTCGACCCACCAAGTGGCGGTGTAGGCTAATGAGCAGTCGGATACTTTGTCAACCTCTGTCATCAGTCGCTTTAAGAAGGTGTCATCGGCGTAATCGTCGCTTTCTGCTATCCAAATCCATTCTCCTTTGGCGAGGGTAATTCCCTTGTTCCACTGGAGGAAAGCACTGCCGCTATTGCTTTCGCCAAAGACGATATGGCTTACATGGGGGTTGTTGCGGTAGCGTTCCATGATGCTGCGACTGCCATCGGTGGAGCCGTCGTCAATAAGTATCAGCTCGAAGTCCTGAAAAGTCTGGCTCAGGATGCTCCCAATGCGCTGTTCGAGGAAGGGAGCGTGGTTATAGTTGGGTACTATGACGGAGACGGATGGCATTATTCAATGACCGTATGGGATAGTTGTAGATTGCGATAGAATTCATTGACGATAGTCTCTTCGTTTCTCAGGTATTCGATACCGTAGCGGTTTTCGATATTGTCTTTTGAGAGACGTTGGACGTAAAGTCTGTTCCTTTGAAGAACCTGTTCGATACCGAGGTTTTTATAGTGAAGGAGCTTGATGCCGGTATTGGTAGAAGTTTTTATTCTCCCCCAAGGATGACATTCGTGTGCGCCCGGTTTATAATTAATCTCTACAATGGCATGGGGGTCAAAAAGAATGCATTTGTCAAACATCGGGGCACGGAGGCCAGTGGATGTCTGACGGGGTAGGGGATTGTCCGTCTGATATTCGGGAGGATTCTCGTTGAACATATTGAAACCTATCGGTTGAACCACAGAGATATGTTGACGCTTTAATTTGGAGATTTCCTTCTTGATGTTAGGATGATAAAGGAATTCATCGATGTCGCAGACAATCACGTAGTCGGCATGTCCCCGCGACTTTTTCCAACAACTGTTTTTGATGTCGTTGTGGATATTGTCGCAGAAACCATCTGAGTCGAATTCGATGAGCGTGGTGTCGTCTCTGGAGAGGATGAGGTTGGCCGAGTTGTCGGTAGAGTGATTGTCGTAGATGGTGAAATGGTTGACAAAGGATTCATAATGTTGGAACATGAAGGGCAGCATGCGCTCCTCGTTCCAGCAGACGGCGTAGTAGTGGATGATGGGGCGGTTGATATGGTGGATTATTTTGTGAGCTTTCAGTCTGAGTAGGTAAAATAGGTTAAGAAAAAGGTGGGAATAGGTGTGGATGTTTTCGATGGATTTTGCCCTTAGCCATTTTAGACGAATGACTGACCAGAAGAGAAATAGATTGTGGGCACTCCAGCGGTATTTTCGTTGGTTGAGTGTGACGTAATTGTGCAGTGTCTGGAAGGCTCGTGATAGAAGTTCCCGTAGATATTGTCTTCTGGGATATGGGAGCTCTTTCCGGTATTGTAAGAGCCACATGGCATGAAACCAGAGGTCTTTGTATCTTTCGTTGGCGTAATGAACGATGGCTGTTTCAGATATCCCCAACTCAACAGCCCGTTGTATCACCATAGCATCGGTGATACTTGCTTCCAGACGCCTGTCGTTGAAACGATGGGTGATTGCGTTGGGGTTGTTCTGACGATAGATGTATTCTCCACCGGAGAACGCAACGTGTCGGCAATGGGAACACCAATCTCGTTGGGAATATTCGTCGCTATTAAAGGCTGCCAGAGGTACAGGATTCGATTTGATGATGTTGGTGCGCCAAAGGGCGAAACCGGGAATAGAATAATCCATCATGAGTTCGAAGGCTTCTTTCCCGGAAAGGAGAGGGGAGAGGTCGCCATGGACTCCTTGGTCGGTTTTCGATGGCTGTCCGTCGCCATAATACCATGTCAACGAGGGTATAACGGCATCGGCATCGGTTTCCTGCTGACGGCTGACGAGGTACTCCAGCGTGTCTGGCTTGAGTAGGTCGTCTTGCGACATATACAGGGTGAATTCACCTGTGAGATGAGGTAGGATATATTGCCAGGAGTGAGGAGCATCACCACCGTTTGGCTTTTGGAATACTTTGATGCGAGAATCTTTTGCAGCGTAGGATTGAAGTAGGGAGAAGGTGCTGTCGGACGAGCTATCATCGACGCAATAGAGTTCCCACGAACGGTATGACTGAGACAGGATGGAGTCCAGTGTTTCTGAGAGGAAGGGCTCTCCGTTGTATGTAGGAATGAAAATGTTTATCATTTCTTAGCCCGGATGATGCCCCGTCTGAAATAAGGTGGTGTGGGCATGTCGTACAAGTGAAAGAGCATATAGCCTTTTGAAAATTCGGACGTATAGCCAATGCTGTCGAAAAGGGCCTTTATCTCTTCGGCATCATGCTGGCGGTGGTATACTGCTGCTGCCATTTTGATGTTTTCTTTTCCTTTCAAAAAATCTAGAGCCGAGGTAATGACAGGCAATTCATATCCTTCTATGTCCATCTTGATGAAGGTCGGATGGTCAGCAGTCTCTGACAGAAGTGTTTTTAGTGACAAGTTGTAATCTGTATCAACGACTGAGACCCCTTTCTGAATCACCATTGTCTTCTCTTGCCATGGAGCGAAGGTATGGTGTAAGGGTTCTGTCCATTGAGGATCGTTCTCTACGATAATGACACGGGAGGCATTGTCTACTTGGTCCAGAGCGAACAACCCTTCTGCTGCACCAATGTCGAAAATCACATCCCCCTTCTCTACGTGTACAGTGGGTGACTGGTACTGGTGGGGGGCTTCAGAAGTGTCACCGATAGCTAGAATCTTTTCTGTCTGGATATAGTTCGAGTAGGTCTCCACTATGGCCTCCTCCGAGAAACTTGCCGGGAAATAGAGTTTCTTTTGATTGTGAACCACATATGGCAACCCAGCTGCAGTATCGAATCCGGACTGGATGGTGGAGATGGATTCGGTTGGATAGGGGAAGATACAGTAGGTTCCTTTCTGGCGCAGATAGTCCAACTCTTTCTGGAAGGCTGCTGCTTCTTGCTCATGACGAACATAGTAATCCAGTACCTTCAGGAAATAATATCTCTCTGTTATCTTTTGGTCCACGACAAACTCTTCGAGCATCGCGATTTTGTTCGTGTTCTCGTTGATACGTCTACGGATGTTTGTCGTAAAGAGTGCTCTGAGATTGACCAATAGGTTTTTGAAAGCGGAATCCTTCATGGCTACAAGTATGATAGTTTTGCCCGGAACATGATATGTCCCCACCCTGTATCCCATTGGGAGATGGCTGAGTCTTGTCGGTTGTTCATGTCTGCCTCTTCGATGGAGAAGGTGAGTTCGTTCGGGATATAGTCGAAATCGCGCTGTGCTGTCAGGTAATTGCCGATGCCTACGGAGAAGGCCAGGGAATACTGACCCGAGGCAAGATGGTGGTCGTATAGTTGGAAGAGCACCTTTTTCTGCTCTCCTTCACGGATGGAGAGGTGCTCGGTATTTGATACTGAGCCTATCGAAACCTCGTCCATGCCGAAAATGGTGGTGTTGATTCTGAAATTGGGAATATCGCGGTGTGCTTTCACTTCGAAAATAAACTCGATGGGCTCGTTGGAAGCGAAAGCGTTTTTGTCCTGAGCAAATCGAACCGATAGGAATTCAATCTCTTTTGAGTCATCTCCTCCCCGGAAAGAGAGTTGCTGTGGGGAATTTTTGAACGAGGAGCCGATATAGGTGTCGACAGCCTCGGTGGCCGAGCCTTTGAAAGTGATTTGACCTTGATCGAGGACTATGCCGCGCTGACAGAGTTTCCGAATGGAGGCCATGTTGTGGCTGACGAAGAGAACGGTGCGGCCTTCTCCCTGGCTGACATCTTGCATCTTCCCGATGGCTTTCTTTTGGAATTCGGCATCGCCTACGGCAAGGACTTCGTCCACTACCAGTATTTCTGGGTCGAGGTGGGCGGCAACAGCGAAGCCGAGCCGCACCATCATGCCGCTACTGTAGCGTTTAACAGGGGTGTCGAGGTAGCGCTCGCAGCCACTGAAGTCGACAATCTCATCCAGTTTCTTGGTAATCTCGGCTTTCGTCATGCCGAGGATGGCTCCGTTGAGATAGATATTCTCGCGGCCTGTCATCTCGGGATGGAATCCCGTACCTACTTCAAGCAGAGAGCCAATACGTCCGCGGGCGCGGATGCTACCGGTAGTGGGTGCGGTGACACGCGAGAGAATCTTCAGCAGGGTACTCTTACCGGCACCGTTTTTACCGATGATGCCCACCACATCGCCTTGCTCTACTTTGAAGTCGATGCCACGCAGCGCCCATACGTAGTCACTCTCACCACGTGTGCTGCGGTCGTTGGCTTCGCCGATACGTAGGTAAGGATCTTCTTTGCCACGTACGCTCGTTGTCCACCAGCGCTTGAGGTCATGTGCCAGAGTACCGGTGGAGACCACTCCCAGTCGGTATAGCTTACTGATATTATTGAATTCTATTGCTGTCGCCATAGGACTATTGCTTGTGAAGTATGCTGTGGGGCTTTTCGGCGTGAGAGGTGAGGCTTGCGAGTAGCAATGCCCATTCGGAGTCGCCGAATACCATGTGCCGTTTCCATCCGAGGGCGCGCCAGCGTCGCAGTTTCCATCCGAGGCGTGCAAGACCGTCTGCTTCGCTTTCGTCAACAGCATCGCCGTATACTAAATCATGCTCCATGCGGTCGACATCAAGGCGACCTGTACTCGGTAGCGGCATTGTGTGGCCCAGATGTCTCTCGATGATAGCGCTTAAGGCCGAAGCAAAGGTGTCCATACGGTATTGCTGTAGGATACCCTGCACCTGATGCCAGTCTACCTGCTCGCGTAGAGCTTGGCAGGTCAGATACCAATCTGTGAGGTCGCGCAGTGTGATGCGGCTGGCTGCAAAGTGGCAGGCCATGTGGCGAATCAGGAAGAGTACCTCGAAGGTGGGCGAGGGAACCCAATTCTTGAGTAGCACCTCGTAGCGTCGGTTGGAAGGTGGATAGTGGATGTTGAGAAAGTCGTAATGGCTTTCGACGGTGACACCACGGTAGTTATATTTCGTATGGTGATGGCTGTCGTGACGCACCTCCACGCCCAGCGTTTTGCTTGCTACCCGGTCCGCCTCGCAATGGAGGTCGTAGAAATACAGGTCCAAGTCGCCAAACTCGCGCAATTCAGGCTGTGGGTAGAGCCGGGCCGTATGGGTGCCTTTTAGTACCAAGGTTGTGATGCCATGGTGCTGCATTGTGCCGACAATCTCATCCTGCACATCATGTTGGTAGCGGTACCTGTCGGCCGCTTTGGTACACTCGGCAAGCCAAGGCATGATGACTTCGCGAGGGGCACCACAGGCCGCAGCGGCTTCATAGCAGAGTGCCGCCACATGGTTTCGTTGCAGCAGTCGGAACAAACTCCACCAGTGGGCGGTGTCGAGGGAATTGGTGCCAAGGTGGGGTTCTTGGCCGTTTAAGGCAGCGCGCAGCAGTCGATAGGCGGTTTCTTGTTCGCTCATACGGTGTCCATAAAGGTTTTCTGTACGCGGTTGAATATCACGATACCTATGGCCAACAGCACCACCATAAAGCAGAAACTGTAGGCCAGCAGCCCCCAACTAAATTCTCCTGCCCCGAGGAAGCCGTATTTGAAGGCCTCTACGATGCCCGTCAGGGGGTTGAGGCTCATGAGGAAATGCAACTTGGGGTGGGTGATGGTACTTAAGGGATAGATGATGGGGGTGGCGTACATCCAGAGGCTCACGAAATAGGTCAGTAGCAACTGTAGGTCGCGGTATTTGGTGGTCAGGCTTGAAAAGAGGATGCCGAATCCCAGGGCCAGACCTGCCAACATCAGCACGAGGAGTGGTAACAGCAGGGCATATCCGTTGGTGTGGATTCCCCCAGGGATAATCCATATTTGATAGATGGCGTAGACTATTAAGAAAAGGACGAGTTGGATGCCGAAGCGCAGCAGGTTGGAGAGGACATTGGCCAATGGCACGACGAGGCGCGGAAAATATACCTTGCCAAAGATGCCGGCATTATCGGTGAAAGTCGAAGAGGTCTTGTTTAGGCAGTCGCTGAAATATTGCCACATGCAGATGCCTCCCAAATAGAACAGCGGCTGGGGAATTCCGTCGGTGGAGATATTGGCGATGCCGCCGAATACCACCATGTACATCACCATAGTGATGAGGGGCTGGATGATGTACCACAAAGGCCCGAGGATGGTCTGCTTGTACTGCGTTGTGATGTTGCGCCGGACGAAAAGACTGCACAAGTCACGGTAGTGCCAGAGTTCCTTCAGGTCGAGTTGCAACAATCTCTCCTTGGGTTTGATGACGGTGGTCCAGGTGTTGTTGACTTCTTTCATGCTGAATGTTTTCTGCGGAAGAGGATATTCCCGACGATGCCCCAGAAGTATCGCCAGTCGGTTTTGAAGGAGTGTTCGAGGTAAGCCACGAGGTAGCGCCGCTCGCTCTCCTGTACCTCTTCGAGGGTCTTGGGAGATGTCCGCTCGTAGTAGAATGGAGGCAGTAGGCCGGGTTTCGTGCGGCTACGAAGTTCCTGCATCTCGGTGGAATAGAGGTTAAAGTACTGTTTGCTCAGTGGACGCACACCCACCAACTTGATATCGCCTCGCAGCAGATTCCACACCATCGGCAGTTCGTCGAGCCACACTTTACGCAGGAACCGTCCCCAAGCGGTGACACGGTAGTCGTCCTTGAATTTGCCTCCAATCTCCAGATGTTGGTATTGGTAGATATAGGATTGGATATACTCCGAGTAGGTGAACATGGTGCGGAACTTGTGTACCACGATATCTTTTCCGTTCTTTCCTTTGCGTTGCAGGTGGATGATGGGCGAACCTGTGGGCTCTGTATCCTGCACCGGGGATTTGATTTTTCGGGCGGTGACGAAGAACTCACCTTGACGGAACTGTTCATCGACCACCTCGAATCCAGCACGGTAAAGGCGTCCAAGTATCTCCACTCGACTAAAGGTGCGGTTCTTGCCATCGGTTAAAGCAAAGTAGAGCTTGCGTGTGAACCTAAGTTTCGGACAGACACGATGCCACAGGTATTGACTCCCGGCTACCACCTGCCGCACTCCCCAGGGATAGGTTGCTTCTATCATTTTGCGTTTCAGCAAGGCCGTCATCGAATGGCAACAGAGATAGGAGCCATAGTCCAGCATCTCGTTGGCCATATAGAGGCACTCGTTCAACTTCTGTAGAGTGTGCATCGGACGTGTAAAGAAGACAATCTTCGGATGTTTGTCGTTGAGTCGGTAGTTCAATGCTTCCGGAGTGAGAGTCGAGAGGGGGATGACGGCCATAATGGGGCGCAAATCTTTGTTGACGCTAAGCCATTTGAGCCATTCTTTAGGAGAAAGTTGCGATGTGATGTCGAGAATCTCTTTCACCTCGACATTCTCCACGTGGTCTTCCGATAGTTTCGCCCCCCTGTCCGTACCTTGTTCGGTGTAGGGCTGGTTGGAATCCAACTCATATTGGAGTCTGAACAGCGCTTTCTTCATTCGGCAGTGTCTGCTTTTTTTAAGAAGTTTGGGTGGATATAGGCCGTGGCCACAGCTACCACGCCAGGGATGGTTATCACCAGTCGACGGTCTTTTTTGATACGTTTGATATGTCCTTCGGCGCCTTTGAAAGGGCCGTCGGTCACCACCACGCGGTCGCCAAGGTGGTACTCGGGTTGGTCGTCGCCAAGGAACAACAGTCCTTGGTAACCGGAGCTGACTACGAAACGGAATATCTCCATTTCGCGGTCTGGAATAACGGCAGGCTGACGACTGTCCAGTCTGGTATAGGGGACAGCATCGTTGCGGTGTTTAGCGGCAAACTGGCTTAGTTTCTCTTCTCCACAGTGCAGGAAAAACAAAGAACTGATGATATCTGTAGGGGCGAAGTATTCGAGTCCCAATGCTATGCTGTCGTTCACCAACGGCATCACACGGTTGTAGAAAATCCTAAAAGCGTACCAGTTCTTATCCATTATCCCTCCTCCTCCACATAAGATGTGGAGTTCTTGGCAGGTTTATCAGTCTTTTGCGTTCTGATTCACGGGCGCCCCTGTCCAAGGGTGTTGCCGCAACCCTATCATTCTCAGTGAGAAACAAAAAGTCACTCTCATGGAAGTCTTCTGCAAATATACGTTTTTTTTATATTAATAAAAAAATTATTGTTTTATGAAAAAAATAGGCGGAAATGGCTGTTGCCATTTCCGCCTAAAAACCAGAGTGATTATTTTAGAGACCAAGGACCTCTGCTCCTTGGTTGTAGATGATGTCACGGGGGATGTTGGCATCACGGATGGCATCGAGGTCTTTCTGTAGCTCGGGGCTGATTTTGCCGTTCTTATCGCTGTAGGCCTTCGCGGCTTTCATGTCGCCGTCGCCTTCTATTTTGATAATGAGGGAAGCCCATTCACGGGCAGCCTTGCGGGCATTCTCGACATTAATGAGATACTTGCCCTCTTTGTCGCGGCTGAAGGCTCCGTGCTCCTTGAAGAAGTTGTAGCACATGATGTTGGCTACACCGTGAGCCTCGGTGGCGCCGAAGCGCACAGAGCGGAGGATGCCGGCGATGAAAGTGACATAGTTCTCTTCAATGGTGCTGTTGGTGATGTAACCCTTCTCGATGAGCTGCTCGGTGAGGAAGAGACCGCAGACGTCGGCTTTGGCTTCCTCCCACGCGCTGTAGAGGCTGCCGAGGGCCTGACGGCAGGGACCACGGCCGGTGATGGTGTTCTTGATGCCCAATCCATGGGCCACCTCATGGTAGCACGTATTGCCGAAGAAGGCGTTGAAGGTCACCTTGTCGACCTGTTTCTCGCTGACCATCAGTTTGGCGATGGGGACCATGATATTGTCGAACTTGGCCTGCATGGCGTTTTTGAGTTGCAGACGGCGGCTGCCTTTTTTCAGTTGCACACGCTCGTCGTTGGGCAGGTTGATGGCAATGGTCTTCGAGCCCGCATTGCAGTCGCCGGCATAATAGACCACATCGTAGACATTGATGTCGCAGTCCGTGCCGGGAACCTCTTTCTTGTATTTGTCCTCGCAGGGCAACAGTTTTTGCATCTCCGGCAGCAGGGCAGCAAATTTGCTCAGGTCACTGCTCCATTTCTCATCTTTGATGAGCACGAAGGCTTCATGCGAGCACTTCAGTCCGTTGATACCATCGTCGTAGTTCTCGATGGGTCCCACGACGAAGTCCAGACGACTGTCTTTCATGTCCATCCAAATCATGTCGCTCTCGAAATAGTCGTCGGTGCGGAAGGCTTCGCGACGGGCTTCGAGGTATTTCTTCAATCCCTCGTTCTCGGCAAGCCCGATGGCTTTCTCGAGGAGCATATCGACGTGCTCAAGCTCTTTGGCGTAGGCCTTGTGATAGGGGAGGACATAGAGCTTTCCTTTGGCATCACGACGGATAACGCTGTACTGGCTCTCCTTCAGCGGGTCTTTCAACTCGTCAAATTCTTTCTTTGTCATATCGACAGGGTAGAAATTGCAGCCGGCAGGACGCTCCTTGTAGCCCGGGAGGAAGGGGCGCTCACTGTCCAAACGGTCCCAGGCACCATAGTGAATCTCGGCAAAAGCACGGAGAGCGGGATCCTTGATCTCTCTCAGTTTGGCACGATTCTCGTTGCCGAAATATTCGTCCCAGTAGATGTCGTCCATCACCTGTCCGATTTCGATGAAGGTTCTCACCAACTCACGCTCGTTGTCCGAGAGGGTTTTCACGAGGTCGGAAGTGAGCTTGAACTCGGCATATTCTTTCACTTTTTGCTTGATATCGGAGTGTTTTTTGTCAATTTTTTTGGGTTGCGCAATGCCTCCGAATAGAGTTGTCAATGCCATGACGAAAACGATTAATTTCTTCATTATTAGTTTATTTAATTATTATTTGTGTTTCGTACCTTTTTGCAAATATACATTTTTTTTTGCCATATTGAAAAAAAGTTGTACTTTTGCACCCGATTTTGAGAAACGGAACTGAGTTTTTTTCAATTTTCAATTTACTTGGAAAGGTGCTCGAGTGGTTGAAGAGGCCCGCCTGGAAAGCGAGTAAGCGTTAACAGCGCTTCAAGGGTTCGAATCCCTTCCTTTCCGCTGAAAAATTGCCGTAAGTGCTTGTTGAAAACAGCTCTTACGGCAATTCTTTTCTCTGTGTGCAGGAAAATGTGCAGGTTAATTCAAAAGCTTCTCTTGGGCGATAGCTATCA
>JAEEGH010005141.1_pt1 | contig 33086 bp, 24 predicted proteins | sample 9134181 | NCBI WGS metagenome assembly JAEEGH01 (sample SAMN16246544, study PRJNA631951) | gut metagenome | biome: gut microbiome; feature: rumen; material: DP-attached | host: Bos | place: Iran: Karaj | collected 2018-10
TTCTCGGGTGTGCGATTGATCCCGAAACAAAGTCATTGAGCATATCAACGACGATAACGGCGTATTTGTTTTTCATAATATTGAATTAATAATGTCTACTTGTGGCAATAAATATGATGCCATTAACTCCCAAATTTACTAAAACTTTTTATTAAATGCTATATTTGTCGCCCGCAAGAAAAAATGAAGCACAATGAAGAGATTAATGATTGCAGCGACGGTGCTCTTTGCGTTTCTTTTTGCTCCAGCAACCAAAGCCCAAACCTATTATATGCTTGACAGCGTTTCGGTGACCGCATCGAAACTTCCTGTCCCCCTCCACAAAAACACCCGCACGGTGATGCTGATGGACAGCCTGGCCATCGCATCAGCTCCTGCCGAGAACATCAACGACCTGCTGAAATACGCACTGGGAGTGGATGTGCGCCAGCGCGGCGCAATGGGTATGCAGACCGACATAAGTATGCGCGGCGGCACCTACAACCAGATAGCCATCCTGCTCAACGGCATAGACATCTCCGACCCGCAGACCGGCCACAACTCGGCCGATTTCCCCGTCAACCTCAGCGACATCGACCATATCGAAGTGCTTGAAGGCCCGGCAGCCAGAGGCCACGGCGCATCTTCGATGGTCGGCGCCATCAACATCGTCACCAAATACAGGGGCGAAAGCTCAGCGACGCTGAACGTGGAAGGCGGCTCCTTCAAATACGCCAACGCCAACGGCTCGGTCGCACTGAAAGGCCGCAACAGCTTCAATATGCTCTCCGCCGGCTACCAGCGTTCCGACGGCTTCAACCGCAATGCGGCCGGAGGCCTCAACAACGACTTCAACGCCGTCAAGACCTTCTACCGCGGCAATGCCGAACTGCAGTCGACCACCCTCTCGTGGCAGGCAGGAGCCAGCCTGAAGAACTTCGGCTCAAGCACGTTCTACAGCGCCCGCTTCGACGACCAGTTTGAGCACACCTTCAAGACCTTCACCGCCGTCAAGGCCGAGGGCAAGGGCAAGCTCCACTTCACCCCTTCTATCTATTGGAACCACGCCGAAGACCGCTTCGAGCTCTTCCGCGGCGCCCCTGACAAATATCCCTTCAACTACCACAAGACCAACACTGCAGGAGCTGACTTCCACATCAGTTTCGACTCCCGCATAGGCCGCACCGCCTTCGGGGCCGGGGCGCGCCACGAAGCCATCCGCAGCACCAACCTCGGCGAGCCGCTCGCAAAGACCGACGGAGTCTATGTGAAGGGTCTGGCCAGAACAGCCTATACAGCATTCGCCGAACACAGCGTCGTGCTCGACCGCCTCACCGCGTCGGCAGGAGTCACCGCCGTCTACAACAGCGGCAACAACGAAGGAGTGAGGTTCTTCCCGGGAGTGGAGATGAACCTGCGGCTGACCGACGCCCTGCGCATCTACGGTTCGTACAACGCATCTTACAGGATGCCCACCTTCACTGAGCTTTATTACTCCGTAGGCGGCCACCTTGCCGACCCTAACCTCCGCACCGAGAAGCTGCACGCCTTCGAAGGCGGCGTCAAATTCCTCGGCACGGGCGTGCGGGCCGTCGTCACTGTCTACTACAACAAAGGCCGCGACATAATCGACTGGATCCAGGACATCTCAGCCGGCGAAGACGCTCCCTGGACATCGGTCAACCACACTTCGCTGAGCACCTTCGGCCAGGAAGCCACCCTGCAGCTGGCATTTGCAGAACTGACCGGCAACCGCCGTTTCTTCATCCGCTCCGTCAATCTCGGCTACAGCCATATCTCCCAGGACAAGGACACCAAGGCCGGCTTCCGCAGCCTCTATTCGATGGAATACATCCGCCACAGGGTCACCGCCCAGGCAGACTTCCGCATCTTCGAAGGCTTCAGCGCCAACATCTCCTGCCGCTTTGTCGACAGGGCCACGACCTCAACCCTCATCAAGCCCTACACCCTTCTCGACGCAAAACTCTCGTACAGCCGTCCCGTTTTCGAAGTATACGTGAGGGCCAACAACCTGCTGGGCAGGCAATATTATGATTTCGGGGACATCCCGCAGCCGGGGCTGTGGTTTATGGGCGGAGTCACTGTGAAAGGCTGGTTCCGCTAGGCAGCGAAAGCAAGAAGGATAAGCATCTGGGCCACAAGCACCCGCATAAACATCGTCAGGGGATAGACGGTGGCATAGTTGACTGCCACATAGTCAGTGCCGTAGCTTTCCTGTGAGAACGACAGGGCTGTCGGATTGGTGCACGAGCCGGCGATCAGACCGCACATCTTGTAGAAGTTCAGATGCAGGACGAAGCGGCAGAGCAGCATCATTATGATGATAGGGATGATGGTTATCAGAAAACCGTACAGAATCCACCAGTAGCCTCCGCTGACCAGCGACTCAACGAAGTTCGCTCCGGCTCCGAGGCCCACCGCGGCCATAAACAGCGCAATTCCCACCTCACGCAGCATCATATTGGCGCTGAGGGTCGTGTAGGTGGTGATGTGCAGCTTCGGGCCGAAGTGGCCGAGCAGGATGGCGATGATGAGCGTGCCGCCTGCAAGTCCGAGACGTATCGGCTGGGGAATGCCCGGAAAATGGATGGGGATGCTGCCGAAAATCACGCCGAGGGCTATGCCTGCGAAAATCGGGGCGAGATTGGGATGGCTCAGGTTCTCTTTCTTGTTGCCGACCAGTCCCACGATGCTCTTGATGTCCGACTCGGTGCCCACCACCATCAGTCCGTCACCCATCTGGAGGATGAGGTTGGGCTGGGCCACGAGCTCGATGCCGGCGCGGATCACGCGGGTGATGGTCACGCCGTAGGTCTCACGGATGTGCATACTGCCCAGAGTCTTGCCGGTGAGGGATGACTTGGTCACGGTCAGGCGCCTGGTCACCAGATTCTTGTCCAGCTTGTCCCAGTCGCTCTGGTGCATCGGGATTTCCTCTCCGAAGATGATGCGGACCATATCCACATAATGGTTCGAAGTCACGATCAGCAGTTTGTCGCCCTTCTCGAGGACTGTGTCGGAGTTCGGCACCGACACCTCCCCGTTCCTCATTATCCTTGAGATGATGAACTGCGCACCCTGGCTGTGGGCGATGTCCCTTATGCTCCTGCCGAAGATGGCGGGATTCTCCACCTCGCAATGCATACGGCGGGCTGCCTCGGAAGCAGTGTCGTCATCGCTCTCGAGGTCCTTTTTCTCCTTGTCCAGGTTGACCTTGAAACAGCTCTTGTAGGCTATCAGCAGACCGATTACTGCAAGCACGCCGAGAGGATATGAGATGGCATACGAAGATGCGAGGGTCGACACGGTGAGGGAAATCTCGTCCGCAGGATAGCTCTGGGCCGCCATCACGTCCTGCGCCGTCTGCTGGGCTGCACCGAGGCCGGGAGTGTTGGTGACGGCTCCCGACATCACGCCGACCATATCGGCCAGGCTCTCTCCGGTGATGAAATGGATGGCCAGCGTCACTCCCACAGTCATCAGCACCATCAGCGCAGCCAGTGCGTTCATACTCAGTCCGCCCTTCTTGAAGGAATGGACAAAGCCGGGGCCGACCTGGAGGCCGATTGCGAACACGAAGAGGATGAGACCGAAATCTTTGACGAACGACAGCGCCGTAGGGTCAGCCTGTGCGCCGAAGTGGCTGAGGATGATGCCCACGAACAGAATCCAGGTGGAGCCGATGCTGATGCCTTTGATCTTGATCCTGCCGAGAAGAAGCCCGACAGCGATGGTAACTGCGAATATGACGATTGTCAGACCCATTTAGTCCGTAAAAAAACCGCCGCAAAGAAAGCAATTATTTCCTAAATCTGAAAGTGATGTCCTCAAAACTGCCGTCGGCTGTCTTGCGGTACATACGCTGGTTGGTGGTGGGGCTGTTCAGGGGGCCGAGATGGGCCAGATACGGCCCGAGCTTGATATAGTCGAATTTGCTGCGGTCGAACCAGCCGGGCAGGCGGATGCGGCCGCTGTACCATCCCACCTTGAACGCAGGGTAGCGTGCGTGCACATAATCAGCCAGTTGTGCCAGGCGCTCCAGGTCTGCGTCGCCGCCCATAAAGGCCACGCAGGTGATGTTGTCGCGCACCTCGGCGACAAGAGCGTCGAGCGCCGCCTCGTCGAGTTCCTCGCCGATATCCTCCCACAGATAGGGGCTGTGGCAGCCGGGACAGCGGTTGGGACAGTTGGAAATATTAATCGAAAGCGTGGTTTCGTCTGGAATCTCCAGAAAAACCACGCTTGTGTTCACGTATTTCAACATTACTTGACTACTATTTCCTTCTTCGGCGCATAGTAGAACCTGCGGGCAGCCTCTGCCTGACGGGCAGCCGAGAAGTTGCTTACGCGTTTGAGATAACCGATGATGCGGGTCATATAGTCCACGTTCTTGCTGCCGCAGACGGGGCACTCGTGCAGATAGCGCTTGTCGATGTGTCCGCAGTCGTTGCAGATCGTGTTGGGAATGTTGAAGGTGAAATAGTTGCAGCCTTCGTGGGCGGCCACCTTGAGCAACTGCAGATACTGCTCCTTGGAGAGGTGCTCCTCGAGGTTCATATGCAGGGCCGAACCGCCGGTGAGGTGCTCGATGTAAGGCGTGCCGTGCAGTTTGAACTTGTCGATGATGTTCAGGGAGTCGTCCTCAACCACATAGAAGTATGAGTTATAGCACTCGCGCGGAACGAAGTAGCCGTCCTCGCGGTCCCATTTGGCGTGTTTTACTCCCACGTTCTCTGCAGGGATCATCTCGCAGTTGAACATAAGGTCCTTGGTGCGGTACTGCTTGTTGAACTTCTCGATGACACCGAGCACGCCCCTGACGAAGTTTCTGTATTCCTCGTTGGGAGTGATCTTGATGCCCAGGAACTCGGCAGCCTCGACCATACCGTTCACACCGATGGTGAGGTACTGGCGACTCATATTGATGTAGCCGGCGTCGAACAGCGGCAGCATGCCCTTGTCCTTGAGCTCCCTCAGGTTGGCGTCATAGGCGGTCTGCACCTTGTGGCATACGTCGGTGATCTCGCCGAGGAACTTCAGGTAGTCCATATTGTTGTTGACGGCATACTGGATGGTCCTGTTAAGGTTGATGGTGAGCACGCTCTTCGATCCCGTGCTTACACCGCCGGCACCGAGGGTGTATGAGAAGCCGTTGTCCTGAATCTCGTTGCGCAGACGGCAGCAAGAGCTCAGGGAGTCGGCGTTGTCGCTCATATAGGTGAAGAACGAGTGGCCTTCGGCATACATCTGTGCTGTGAACTCGCCGTATTCCTTGTCCTTGCACTCATCGTTCTCGGTGAGCAGCGCCATAGTTTCGACCGGGAAGGTGAGCATAGTCTTCAGGCGCTCCTGGTTGAACCATTTCATAAACCTCTTCTGCAGCCAGTTGAGGCCATCCCAGTCAGGCTGGGATCCGTCAGGGAAGTAGAAGTTGTCGAACAGGCTCTTGAAGTAGTACTTGTCGTAGTAAGAGATGTTCCAGAACACTGCCTGGTAGTTGCGGGCGCCGGTCGGCTGGTTGATGGAGTAAACCACCTGCTCGAAGCAGTCGGTGATCACCTTGTCGATGGTGCGCTGCTTGGTGCTGAGGTCGACCACCTTGTCGGGGTGCTGCCAGTAGTCCTTGCCGTACTCCATCTCGATGAAGTAGTTCATATACATCAGGAACTCGGGAGTGGCGCAGGCGCCGCTAAGCATCGAGCTCACCATGAACACCATATTGATGAAGCCGCCGCAGAACGACTTGAGGTTCGTGGGAGCGGTGGAGTTGCCGCCGATGGAAGCGGTGCCGCCGATGAGCCAGGGGTACATCGTGATGGATGCGCAGTAGTTGGCAAGGCTGGTCTCGTCGTTTTTGTAGATGAAGTGTGTGTTGAGCAGTTCGAGATACCTGTCGGCCAGCTCCTTGCCGTACATCTTCTTGATGCGGTCGGTGAGAAGGCGGCGGTTCAGGCGGATGAAGTTGCTCTTGGGCAGCTCGCCGATGAGGGTTGCGATGTTCTTGTGCTCAACGTTGGCGTTGGCGTCGAACTTCGAGCCGGTGGCGGCGTTTGAAGCTTCGCAGTAGTCGGCGAGGAACTGCATCTTGCTGGTGAGGTCGCGGTCTTCCTGATGGCTCTGGCGATAGAGGATGAAAGACTTGGCAACTTTGTAGTAGCCTTCCTTCATCAGGCTTTCCTCGACCTGGTTCTGGATGTCTTCGACCTTCACCCCCTCGTACATGTCGAGGTGGGCGAGGATCTTGCTCAGGACTCCGAGGTCAATGGGTTCCTTCACTGAGTCGAACGCCTTGATGATGGCGTTCATGATTTTGTCAAGGGAGAATTTTTCTAGTTTTCCGTCGCGTTTTGTAATCGAGAACTGGCTAGTGGTTTCCATACCGACTTATATATAGATGTGATGTTTATTTAGTTTTAGTGTCCGGGGATAAATTGCATAGCAAGTTAGCACATTCATAGCTATCAATACCTATTGGTCATTTTTTTGTTTTTAACAATTAATAAACAAAAGGCCTGGCAGCAGCGCCAGGCCTTGATTTGTCATATATTGTTCATTTTTATTAACAACTACTCAACATACCGCCGAAGAGTAATGCAGACATTGTGGCCGCCGAAGCCCAGGGAATTGGAAAGGGCTACGTCGAGGTCACGGCGGACGGCCTTCAGGGGCGTATAGTCGAGGTCGCACTCCGGATCGGGCTCTTCCAAGCCGATGGTGGGAGGCACGATGCCATCCTTGAGGGCAAGCACCGAAACAATGGCTTCTGCAGCTCCGGTGGCCCCGAACATATGGCCCGTCATCGACTTCGATGAACTTATAGAAGCCCTGCGGGCGTCATCCTCTCCAAGTGCGAGCTTGAGGGCCCTGGTCTCGGTGAGGTCGTTGTAGTGTGTGCCGGTACCGTGGGCGTTGACATACAGGTTCTCTCCGGGACGGTAGCCACCTTCGTCTAGGGCAAGTTTCATTGCGCGGGCGGCAGGCTCTCCGTCAGGTCGCGGCGAAGTGAAATGGTAGGCGTCGCAGGTGCAGCCGTATCCGACCACTTCGGCCAGGATTTCGGCATTGCGGGCACGGGCGTGTCCGTATTCTTCAAGCACCAGCATAGCGGCACCCTCCGCCATCACGAATCCGCCCCTCCTGCGGTCGAAAGGCAGGCAGGCCTTGAGAGGATCCTTTTCAGGAGTCAGGGCCTTGGCGTTGGCAAATCCTGCGAGAGCCATAGGATTGAGCACCGCTTCACTGCCACCGGCGAGAATGACGTCGGCACGGCCCGTCCTGATGGCTATGAAGGCCTCTCCTATGGAATTGGTGCTCGACGCACAGGCGCTCAGGTGAGCGATGCAAGGGCCCTGTGCATTCAGCCTGATAGCTATGTTGCCAGCCGCGATGTTTGGAATGACCATCGGGATGTAGAAGGGAGAAACCCTTGTCGCACCCTCGTCGAACATCACCTTGGTCTGGCTGATCTGGGTCTCATAGCCACCGATGCCGGAAGCCACATAGACTCCGAACCGCTCAGGGGCTACAGTCTCTCCTGAGACTATCCCGGCATCTGCCACTGCCTGCACGGCGGCAGCCTCTGCCATCTGGCTGAAACGGTCGCTGCGCCTGGCTTCCTTGGGGGTCATTCCGAACTTCAGGGGGTCGAAGTCTTTCACCACTCCGGCCACGTGCACAGGCAGGCCTGTATCCTCGAAACCTTCGAGAGGAACTATGCCGCAACGGCCGGCAGCGATGTTGCCCCAAAAGGTCGCCACATCATTTCCGGAGGGAGAAATGACTCCCATTCCCGTAACCACCACACGCTTGATTTCCATAGATATATGCCGTTTAAGCGAGTGCGAATTTAGACAATTTTTTCAGGATTTGTATTGCAAATGGTTCGAACTCGCTTGGGAAGGCACCCGCTTCCTCGACCTCGTTCGCTGGGGCGACGCTCCCACAGCACTGCATTTCAAAGCCAACGACCCGACTCCTTACCTCGACGACGAATTCTATGTTGACGGATCGAACTCAACCCCTGGGATGAAGAGAAAGGCGTAGGCCTAAAACAGAATCCGGGTTGGTAAAGATCCCTCTTTTTTTTTAATGAAATTGATTGCAGCAAAAGATACATTTTATTAACTTGGTGGTACATTTCGACACCTGACACGCGGAAATATCACAAAATATCAATCAAATGATATACTAAACATCCAACCAAACCACTTAAATCTATGAGAAAAAACTTCCTGACGAAAGCAACGCTTTGCCTCGTGGCTTTGTTGCTGGGCTTTGTGTCTTATGCCCAGACCAGGTCATTGAGCGGAAAAGTAGTTGACAGCAACGGAGAGCCCATAGTCGGAGCCTCCGTCATTCTGGCAGGCCAGAGCAGAGTAGGTACGGCAACAGATGCCGACGGTGCCTGGCAACTCTCAGTTCCTGTAAATGCCTTGAGCATTACAGTATCCTGCATCGGATATGTATCTCAGACTGTTCCGGTAGTAGGACGTTCTGTAATCAATGTCACTCTCGAACCGGACAGTGAGTTCCTGGAAGAAACTGTAGTCATCGGTTACGGTGTCCAGCGCAAGAGCGACCTCACCGGTGCCGTGGCATCAGTCCGCCACGAAGATTTGGAAAACCGTTCGGCAACCAATGCAGCCGCAGCCCTTCAAGGTAAGGCAGCAGGTATCCAGGTCATCAACACCTCAGGCGCTCCGGGTGAATCATCAAGCATCCGTGTCCGCGGTTATTCTTCAAACTCAGGTTCTATCGGTCCCCTCCTGATCGTCGACGGTTTGAAGGTCGACAACATCCGTTATCTGGATCCTTCTATGATCGAGTCTATGGAGGTGCTGAAAGACGCCGCCTCTGCAGCCATCTACGGTGCCCAGGCCGGTAACGGTGTCGTCCTGATCACCACCAAGACCGGAGCCGCCAGCAACGGAACCGCACACATCTCCTACAACGGCCGCTTCACTCTCCAGTCTCTGGGCAAGAAGGCTCAAATCTTCGGTGCACAAGATTACATCGATTACCACAAATACATCGGTGACATCACCCAGGAACTCCTGGATCAGAACGGCTACCAGAATGGCTTTGAAAACAACTGGTATGACTCTGTGTTCCAGCCCAGCTGGAGCAAACAGCACGGCATAACCTTCCAGGGCGGTAACAACAAGGGACATTTCTTCGCATCTCTGAACTACCTTGACGATGATGGTATCGTTGTCGGCAAGAAAGATATCTACAAACGTCTGACCGCTCAGGTCAACGCCGATTATCAGCTCTTCAAATGGTTCGGCGTTTCTTCAAACATCTCAATCGAAAAATATGAGAGGAAATCAGTGTCTGCAGGATACGGTTCACTTCTGAACTCAGTAGTTTCAATCGACCCTCTGACCCCTGCTTATTACAGCAAGATCGAGGACACTCCCGTCGATATGCAGGCCCACTATGCAGCTGGCGACCCTATTCCCAGGGATCCTCTCCACAACAACGACTTCTACGGCACCTCGAAGTACCTGCAGGAAGCCACCGGTAACCCCTTGTTCCAGCGTGACAAGTCTGACGGCAACAGCGGCAATATCAACATCCGCGGTACTCTTGCCGCCAATTTCACTCCGATCCAGGGTCTGACCATTACTTCCCGCTTTGGTTACAGGATCGGTTCAAGCAACAGCCACAGCTATTCAACGCCTTACTGGCTGACAGGTATGGCCAACTCTACAGACTACAGCATTTCTGCAAACGTCAACTCAAGCTGGTACTATCAGTGGGAGAACTTCGCCAACTACACGAAGACCTTCGGAAGGCATACCTTGGGAGCCATGGCCGGTATGTCATACACAGAAGATCACTCTGACAATGCAAGCATATCTGTAACCGGACCCGACATCCTCAAGGACTATGCAGAAAACTTCAGGTATATCGGCTTCCTGAACGGAAGCAAGACCCCGTCTGTCGGAAACACGCCGAGCATGTCTACTCAGATATCTTATTTCGGCCGTCTGCAGTACAGCTATGACAACCGCTACAACATCCAGGCGAACTTCCGTGCTGACGCATACGACTCTTCAAAACTGTCCAAGCAGGCCCGCTGGGGATTCTTCCCTTCAGTATCTGCAGGATGGACCATCAGCAATGAGTCATTCTTCAAGGACAACGTAAGCCGTGACGCCGTCAGCTTCCTGAAACTCCGCGGATCGTGGGGTGTCAACGGTAACATCAGCGCACTTGGTTCATATCAGTATTCAACTACCATCACTAAGAATGGAGAATGGTACCAGTTCGATCCCGCTCTTGGCACAGGTATCAGAACATACGGTTCAAAACCTTCAGGACTTGCCAATCCCGACCTGAAATGGGAAACTTCCGAGCAGCTCGACTTCGGTCTTGACGCACGCTTCCTTCGTGACCGCCTGACCTTCGGTTTCGACTGGTTCAAGAAGTACACTCACGACCTGCTGATCTCCATCACTCCCCTGCCTGAAATCGGCGTGTCTTCAACTACCGTCAACGCAGGTAAGGTTCTCAACACCGGTCTTGAATTCGAACTCGGATGGAAAGACCAGATCGGTGACTTCTCATATGGCATCAGCGCCAACCTCTCAACCCTCCACAACGAGGTCCTGGAGGTTCACGCCCTCAAGTCAAGGATCACCAACGACGTGGTCAGCGGTCTGAACGAGAAACTGTCCAGCGCATTTGAACCTGGTTATCCTATCTGGTACTTCTACGGCTACGAATATGCCGGCGTAGACCAGGCAACCGGTGAACCTCAGTATATAGACAAAGACGGCAAACTTACCAACACAGTCACCGACAACGACAAGAAGTATCTGGGAGAAGGTATCCCCAACCTTACTTACGGTGTTACGCTCAACCTCGGCTGGAAGGGCTTCGACCTTATAGTATTCGGTACCGGTGCAGCCGGCAACGAGATCTACAACCTTATGGTATCTGCCGACCGTCCCAAGACCAACGGCCTCGACACATACTGGAAGAGCTCTTGGGGCAACCCTGCCGTCAACAAGGCTGACGCCAAATATCCTGATATGAAGAAGGTGGCCCAGAGCTGGGACTTCTACAGTTCAAGCGCAGCAATCTTCAACGGCTCGTTCTTCAAGATCAAACAGATCCAGCTCGGTTACACATTCCCGACCAGACTCACCCAGAAAGCCTTCATCAGCGACCTGCGTCTCTTCGTCTCACTCGACGACTACTTCACTTTCACGAAGTATCCTGGTGCAGATCCTGAAACTGCTTCTTACAACTCATCTACTTCACGTGGCGTCGACTCAGGTTCATATCCTACCACCAAGAAAATGGTATTCGGTGTCAACCTGACATTCTAATCTTAAAAACTTGAATGAATATGAAAAAGATATTATACTCTGTTCTCGCCGTCGCCGTCGTTCTCTTCACCGCTTCCTGCGACGAGTCCCGTCTGGAGATTCCCCAGAAAGGTGTGACGACATACGAGACATTCTACCAGACTGACGAGGATGCCTTGTCAGCACTTACCGCCGCATACGCCAGGTATGCCTGCTATGTGCCCGGCCGCGGAAAGGCATCTATCTATGTGCCCATACGAGCCGCCCTCAATATGTGCGCTGACGATGCATATGCCGCCGGATCCAACTTCGGCGACAATGACTTTATGGGATCTCTCAACGAGTTCCGCTATGATTCAGGAAATGAAGTTCTGGAGAACCTCTATCAGGGTCTATTCCTTGCAAACTACGCCTGCAACCTTGTCATTGACCATTTCAAGGACGGTCTGCCCAACGGCGGTCCTACTGAAACCACTAAGAGAGCCGTGGCTGAAGCCCGCGTTCTCCGTGCTCACATCTATTTCATCCTGACCGCCCTTTGGAACACTCCGCCGATGATCGACCACGTGATTTCAGACGGTCTGCCCTATAACTCCGACAAGGATCCCGAGAATCCGATGAGCCACGAAGACCTTTTCAAATGGGTTGCAAAGGAGTGCGAAGATGCGGTTCCTTTCCTCGATGAGCGTAAGTCTACTAGCGACAAGAATGGTGCTGTAAAAGTTACCAAAGGCTTCGCCTGGGCTCTTGAAGGCAAGGCACTGCTCTTTGCGAAGGACTATGCAGGTGCCAAGACCGCTCTTAAGAAAGTTATCGATTCAGGCAAATATGCCTTGGTTCCCGGCAATAAGTACTGGCAGAATTTCCATATAGAAGGTGACTGCAACGAAGAGAAGATCTTTGAAATCAACCTCGAGAAAGATGCAACAATGACAAGCGGCGGCCAGCTCGGATCACGTATGTCCTGGATGGAAGCCCAGATCTGGAACTGGCGCAGCGACCATTGCATGCTGCCTCCGCAGGCCGTGTATGACGGTGGCGTTGACGGATGGGGCGGACTTGGTGTTCCTCTTTGGTTCGGCGACGAATTCTTTGCCAACGACGGACATTCATACCGCTTTGACGCAACGCTTAAGCACGTCGATGACGCATTCTACGGAATGGAATACAACACCAAGGAAATCAATGAAATGAGCCTTGAAAAAAAGAAGGCAAGCAAGGAAATAGGCATCCTCGATGTCAAGGACGGCCTCTACGGCCAGTCATTCTGGCTGCCCTTCAAGCAGATTATGAGGGTAACCGATGCGTGGAGCAAGGGTAAGAACTATCGCGTGAACAACAGCGTAGTAATGCGCTATGCAGAGGTTCTTCTCCTTTACGCAGAGGCCTGCCTGCAGACTGGAGATCCCGGCCAGGCAACCTGGGCTGTAAACCAGATCCAGCAGCGCGCCGGCTCCAAGACTATCAGTGCAAACGTCGATATGGAAACCCTCAAGAAAGAGAAGTCATATGAGCTTTGGAACGAAGGCAGCCGCTGGCTCGACCTCGTACGCTGGGGCGACACCGCCAGAGTAAAGCAGGCTGGTCAGGCTGTACCGAAACTCTTCGACAAGCTCTTCAGGGAGCCCAAGGCCGGTGAGCAGGTCATCTGGGAGAACGGTTCAGAGGCCAACAGCCGTTTCTATATGGTTTACACTCACGAAGCCATCGATGCAAACTGGAAAGTAGGCTTCAAGGAGGGACGTCACGAGTTCTTCCCGTTCCCGACTTCAGTTATGGACAAGAATCCCAATTTGGTCCAGAACCCTGGTTGGACTGGAACTGAATAACTTCAATGCTTTTGTTAATTGAAAGAGGGTTGCCGATCGGCAACCCTTTTTTTATTCTATGCTTTCGAGCTGGACCCCTTTGATAGATTGAAGTCGGGCCACCAGATCGAGTTGCTTTTCCTTTTTGGGAACCCTTAGGACTATTTCAGCCCTGTATGTGTCGTCTTTCTTATTCAGGAAGAAATTGTCCACCTGCTTCCCCATTTCCTGTATTGCATCGGTAAGAGCCTTGTCTTCCTTTGATGCGAAAACTACGTTCACGATGCGGTCTCCCAGCTTGAATGAGACAGAATTGAGGATATCCATACACAGAAGAACCAGCAAGGTTGCGACAGCTGCCATAATGACCAGGCCGCTTCCTGCGCCAAGACCTATTGCAGCAGTCACCCAGAGGCCAGCAGCAGTAGTCAGGCCGGTGATCAAATTGGTCTTGCCCTTGATGATCAAACCGCCGCCGAGGAAACCGATGCCGGATACGACGCCGGCAGCCACGCGCGCTCACCCACAGAGCCCAGCATTGCACTTTTCCAGTTCAGTCATACAAGTCTTTCTTATGCAAAAATACTTTATTGAATCATTCTGCACAAGATACGGCAAGTAATGACTCGGGCCCCAGGTGAATCACTAAAAAAGGGGCTTTTCTTTAATTATTGATCCTCCGTAACTAACGTTCCACGATATTGCCGCAGGCGCCCCAGAGCCAATGGGCCTGATAGAAGGGCTTGGTGCCGGCGGGAACTGAGACAGTGACCTTCGTCATATCTGTTTTATTGAAATAGAATTTGAATGGTTCCTTTTCCCGAGTCGATATTCTGTCAATATCTTCCTTTGTTGTCCAGTTCAAAACAATTTCCAGCGGAGTTTTACAATTTCTATCAAAAAAGCGCGTAGCGATTTCGGTTACGCTCGCTGGAATCTCCAGCTTATCAATATTCGTGTTCACCAATGAGTACTGCGCTATTCTGACCGTCTCTTCATTTATTTTTAAAGTTCCTGTTTTCTTCTCTTGAACCCACTTTAGATAAAGTTTCCTAGTAGAATTATTGGATGTGGTATTATAGTATAAGGCGCCATCTTCAACAAAAAACCACCTGTTGTCAGGAGCGACAATCAACTCCAGTTTGGGACTATATGCGAAATCCATGTCCTCTGAGATATGATTGACTGATGCCGGAATCTTCACTGTCTCAAGGTTGGGGCAATAGGTAAATGTTCCCCACGAAATCTCTTTTATGCCGTTCTCCAAGGTTACACTCACCAGGTTCTCACAATTACTAAAGGCTAGAGCCGCGATTCTGAAAACAGTGTATTCGATGTCATTGTACGAAACAGTGGCTGGAACCGTGATATTCCCGGAATAAGGCGACACAGGATTTGCCACAACTTCTAATTGCTTGCCTTCGAAGTTCTTGAAATATATCCCACCTGCCTCAAAAGTTCCCCCAACATCCATCACCGTGACAGTGCAAGTTGCCGTAAAATCTCCTTCAGCCGTTTTGATTGTCATAACTGCGGATCCTGGTGATACTGCCTGGACGACGCCCTTGCTGTCCACTGTCGCTACTTTTGTGTCGCTTGACGAGAAGGTAACCTCCTTGTTTGTCGCATCGTCGGGTAAAACCGTATATTCCAAAGACGCTTTCTCACCCACGACGAGAACAAGCGCCCAACTGTCCATTTTGAGACCTGTCACTGGAACATATTTAGCCTTCACTGTGACTTCGCAGGAGGCGGTTTTGGAACCATCTGTAGTTGTCACTGTTATTGTCACTTTCCCAGGTTTAAGGGCTGTAATCGTCCCGTCTGAAGATACTGTGGCTATGGCTTCATCAGAAGATGACCATTTCACGGACTTGTCAGTCGCATTATCAGGAGATACGGTTGCTTTAATCACTGCTGTTTCGCCCTCAGTAATCTCCAGACTAGTCTTGTCAACAGATACGCCCGTGACACTTATTGTCTTGGAGGTAACTGTCACTGAGCAAGTAGCCGTCTTGGAACCATCTGCTGTCGTTACAGTTATCGTTGCTGAGCCGGCTTTCACAGCCGTAACCTTACCGCTGTCGTCAACTGAGGCAGTAGAGACATCAGAAGACTTCCAGCTGACTGTCTTGTTTGTGGCGTTGGAAGGTGCCACGGTGGCCGTCAGGGTTTCCGAACTGCCCTCCACAAGGTTGAGGCTAGTCTTGTTGAGCGACACTCCCGTTACTGCCACGGTTGCGGGACCTGTCTGGCCACTGCCACAGCCTGGAGTGTCCAGCGCATCGGGGCCACAGGAGATCATAGTCATGGTCAAAAGAGCAGCAGTCAAAGCCGCAATAGAAGTCCTAAATAACTTTTTCATAATCATAACTAAATAATTAACAATCCGCCTACCTGACGGTCAAAGTATTCTTTTTGCTGACCGTCTTCAACAAATATAATGATTTCCAGCTAATTAGCAATATCATTCCCTGTAATTAGCCGCGTCAGCGGCCGGCGCCTCGCGCCGCAGGGGCCCGGGGGCGTCTGGCCCCCGTAAAAACTGGGTCCCAGGACCACACAGAAAAAGCCGCAGAGAATTCTGCGGCTTTTTACTGGGTGGTCCCAGTTGGGCTTGAACCAACGACCCCCTGATTATGAGTCAGGTGCTGCTAACCAACTGAGCTATGGGACCAAACTATGGTTTAGACCTTGATCTCAACGTCTACACCGCTGGGGAGCTCGAGCTTCATAAGAGCGTCAACAGTCTTGGGAGTTGAGCTGTAGATGTCGAGCAGGCGGCGATAAGAATCAAGTTCAAACTGTTCGCGGGCTTTCTTGTTCACGAAAGTCGAACGGTTGACAGTAAAGATCTTCTTGTCTGTGGGCAGAGGAATAGGACCGCTAACCACAGCGCCGGTAGCCTTTACAGTCTTGACGATCTTGTCGGCTGACTTGTCAACCAGAGCGTGATCGTAAGATTTCAATTTAATTCTGATTTTCTGACTCATTATTTTAAATACTAATATGATTATTCATCATCGTCGCGTCTGGCAAAGCGGAACATGCGGCCCTGCTTCTCAATGATCTCCTTGGCGATGTTCGCCGGAACTTCCTCGTAGTGGCTGAACTCCATTGAGCTCGTTGCACGGCCGGAAGTAAGGGTCCTGAGCACAGTTACATAACCGAACTGCTCTGCAAGGGGCACTTTGGCCTTGACAATACGCACATTGTTTTTCGAATCCATATCGGTTATCTGGCCGCGGCGGCGGTTAAGGTCTCCGACCACATCTCCAAGATAGTCTTCGGGAGTCACGACTTCCAGAGACATCACGGGCTCCATAAGCACCGGATTGCATTTGCCCATTGCGTGGCGGAAAGCCATACGGGCGCAAATCTCGAACGACATAGTGTCGGAATCCACCGGATGGAAGCTGCCGTCGAGAAGACGGACTTTCATCGATGAGACCTTGAAACCGGCCAATGTGCCGTTGACCATAGCCGACTTGAATCCTTTTTCTACTGAAGGGATGTACTCGCGCGGAACATTGCCGTTCTTGACCTCGTCAATGAACTGCAATCCGTCAACACCCTCGTCAGCAGGTGAGAGTTCGACAACGATATCCGCAAACTTGCCGTGGCCGCCGGTCTGCTTCTTGAACACCTCGCGGTGCTCGCAGCTCGACGTGATGGCCTCACGGTACTGAACCTGAGGCGCACCCTGGTTGATCTCGACTCCGAATTCACGGCGCAGACGGTCAACGATGATATCGAGGTGAAGTTCACCCATACCGCTGATGATGGTCTGTCCGGTCTCCTGGTCGGTCTCCACGGTGAATGTCGGATCTTCTTCCGAGAGCTTGCTCAGCGCAAGTCCCAGCTTGTCGAGGTCGTTCTGGGTCTTCGGCTCCACTGCAATTCCGATCACGGGTGCAGGGAATGTGATTGACTCGAGAACAACCGGATTATTTTCAAAGCAGATTGAATCACCGGTACGCAAATCCTTGAACCCGACTGCGGCGCAGATGTCGCCGGCCTCGACGAAGTCGATGGGGTTCTGCTTGTTGGAATGCATCTGGTACAATCTTGCTATACGTTCCTTTTTACCGGAGCGGCAGTTCAATACTGCGGAACCAGCGTCGAGATGTCCTGAATACACCCTCATAAATGCAAGACGGCCGACATAGGGGTCGGTGGCAATCTTGAACACGAGAGCGCAGAAAGGATCGCTTGCCGAAGGCTTGCGCTCGACCTTCTTGTTGAAGCGCAGGTCGTAGCCTTCCACCGGACCGATGTCGATCGGGCTGGGAAGGTAACGGACCACCGCGTCAAGAAGGAACTGGGTTCCTTTGTTCTTGATGGAAGAGCCGCAGCAGGTCGGCACGACTGCCAGACTGATGGTGGCCTTCCTCAAGGTTTCGATGATTTCGAATTCGCTGATGGAGTCGGGATCGTTGAAGAACTTCTCAAGGATATCGTCGTTGAACTCGGCGATCTCCTCGATCAGCTTTCCTCTCCACTCCTCGGCTTCCGGCAGCAGATCCGCGGGAATATCCTTCACCTCATAGTTCACAAGGTCTTCACTGTCGTTGTAGTAAATGGCCTTCATAGCTATGAGGTCGATGATTCCTGCGAAATTCTCCTCAGCCCCGATGGGCAGGGAGATGGGAACTGCACGGGCTCCGAGCTTAGCGCGGATCTCATCGATGACGGCAAGGAAATCTGCACCTGTACGGTCCATCTTGTTGACGTATGCCAGACGCGGTACGTGGTACTTGTCGGCCTGACGCCATACTGTCTCACTCTGAGGCTGGACGCGGCCCACGGCGCAGAATGTCGCAATCGCACCGTCCAGCACCCTCAGCGAGCGTTCCACCTCGACAGTGAAGTCGACGTGGCCCGGAGTGTCTATCAGGTTGATCTGATAGGTCTCGCCGTTGTAGTGCCAGAAAGCGGTGGTGGCGGCAGAGGTGATAGTGATACCCCTCTCCTGCTCCTGAACCATCCAGTCCATAGTGGCGGCGCCGTCGTGAACCTCTCCGATCTTGTGAGTCTTCCCCGTATAATAGAGGATACGCTCGCTGGTCGTGGTCTTACCGGCGTCGATATGGGCCATGATTCCGATGTTTCTGGTATATGTCAGGTCTCTTGCCATCTAACAGTAGAGAATGTGGAAATTAGAAACGGAAGTGGGCAAATGCCTTGTTGGCCTCTGCCATCTTGTGCATATCTTCTTTCCTCTTATATGCGGCACCTTCGCAGTTGTAAGCCGCAATTATTTCTGCACACAACTTTTCTGCCATGGAATGGCCGGAACGTTTACGGGCGTAGAGAATCATATTCTTCATACTGAGAGAGACTTTGCGTTCCGGTCTAACCTCTGTCGGCACCTGGAAGTTCGCACCACCCACGCGACGGCTTTTAACCTCGACCTGCGGTGTGATGTTTACAAGAGCTTTCCTCCAAACGTCGATAGGAGCCTTTTCAGAATCTTTCATCTTCTCGCCTACCATATCAATGGCATCGTAAAAAATAGAATACGCGATACTCTTCTTCCCCTGCAACATCAAATTGTTCACGAAACGGGTAACGTTAGCGTCGTGAAACTTGGGATCAGGAAGTAGAATCCTCTTTTTAGGCTTCGTTTTTCTCATTTCTTCAATTAATTAACAGTTAAAAATTACTTCTTAGCTTTCTTCGGACGCTTAGCGCCATAGAGTGAACGACTCTGAGTACGTCCATCTACACCGGCGGTATCCAAAGCTCCCCTAAGGATGTGGTAACGTACACCGGGAAGGTCTTTAACACGACCGCCACGAACCAGCACGATGCTGTGCTCCTGAAGGTTGTGACCCTCGCCCGGGATGTAGGCATTGACCTCTTTCTGATTGGTGAGACGTACACGGGCAACCTTTCTCATAGCCGAATTCGGTTTCTTGGGAGTGGTTGTATACACACGTACGCAAACACCACGTCTCTGAGGACATGCATCGAGCGCGCGAGATTTGCTCTTGACTTCGATAACCTCGCGACCTTTACGAACTAATTGTTGAATAGTGGGCATAAATAGTTGTTATTCTTGTATTTATGTTTAATTCCCGCAATTTTGCGGGGCTGCAAAGATAGTAATTTTTAGACAATTACCAACAAGTTTTCAACTAATGCACGCCTCTGGAAGAAAAAATTGTTTCAAAAAATTTGCAGTTATATTTTTCGTTGCTATCTTTGCGATATCAAAATAATATCAATTCAATCGCTATGGAAAATAAAGAATTCGCTTTCAAAGGTTTAAGGGCTAACGGTTTCGTAATGCTCTTCATCACTCTTGCAATGACAGTATTCCTCCCCATATATATGGTTGTCGCAGGCATCAATGACAACATCCAGGTATGGGGTATGGTCACCGGCATCGTCCTCTTCATTCTGGCGATGTTCTTCTGGAACGGCTTCATCAAGCTCGAGCCCAACGAGGCCGCCGCCTTCTTGTTCTTCGGCAAATACCGCGGCACCTACCGCGAGACCGGATATCACTGGGTAAACCCCCTGCTCAACAAGAAGAGAGTTTCCCTGCGTGCCCGCAACCTCAACCCCGAGCCCATCAAGGTCAACGACCGCAACGGTAACCCTATACTTATAGGTATGGTCATCGTATGGAAGCTCGAGAACGTCTACAAGGCCCTCTTCGAGATCGACTCGCAGAGCCTCGCAGTCAACGGCAGGGTCCAGGCCAGCGCCGACACCACCAGCCTTGTAGTTGCAAAGCGTATGAACGCCTTCGAGGAGTTCGTCAAGGTGCAGAGCGACGCTGCCCTCCGCCAGGTTGCAGGCCTCTATGCCTATGACACCCTCGGCGACGAGAAAGACGGAATGACTCTGCGCAGCGGCGGTGAGGAGATCAACCAGCAGCTGGCCGACAAGCTGAACCAGCGCCTCGCAATGGCCGGCATCACCGTGGTCGAAGCCCGCATCAACTACCTCGCCTACGCTCCCGAGATTGCAGCCGTGATGCTCCGCCGCCAGCAGGCCGAAGCCATCATCGCAGCAAGGGAAAAGATCGTGGAAGGCGCCGTTTCAATGGTCAAGATTGCTCTCGACAAACTCTCTGACGAAGAAATCATCGAACTCGATGACGACAAGAAGGCTGCCATGGTCAGCAATCTGCTCGTAGTCCTCTGCGGCGACGAACAGGCACAACCAGTGGTTAACACCGGCACTCTCCATAAATAAAATGGCTAAAGAGAAACAGGACACGAAAAGCTTTGTGCTGAGGATCGACGCTGCCACTATGGAAAAACTCGAAAAGTGGGCCGAGGACGAATTCCGCAGCATCAACGGGCAGATTTCGTGGATAATCGAAGAAGCTCTCAAAAAAAGTGGAAGAAAATGAATACTGAGATCCGCAACTGGCCGCATTTCGCCATAGAGATGGTTTCAATCCTTCTGCTGGTGTGCTGCTTCATACCTCTGTTCTCCTACGGTGAGCTTGCAGGCACCGAAGTGCCCTCGCACTTCGATGCCAAAGGCGCCGTGAACGGCACCGAAGATGCAAGCATATTCATCTTTATGCCCTGCATCGCACTGCTCATCTTCGCTGCGATGACTCTTGCCGAGAAGTTTCCCAAAATGATCAACTATCCCAAGAAGATCAGCGACAACGGCCGGGAATGGCTCAACGCCAACGGCTGGAAGTATATGCGGGAGATGAAACTCTGCATTATGGGCATGTTCGCATACATCGTCTGGTCAATGTATGCCGTCGCTACTGGGAAAGCAGCAGAAGTCCAGCTCTGGGGTTTCACGGTCTTCATCGGACTGATGCTCCTGCTGACCCTGAGATTCTACTACCTTCTGTACAATTACAATTAGTTCTGTACCGGTTCGAACAGGAACACCTTGTCGCTGCGGCGCAGCTTCACAGGCACGGGAATCGAGCATAGCTCACCCTTGACGGTTTCCTCGACGGGCTTCAGATCAACCCTTATTTCCGGGACGACTGCCTCATAGACTCCGGTGGTCGGCCCGGAAATCACTATTGTGTCGCCCACGGCCATCCTGCCGGTCTCCATAAGGATCTCTGCCACGCCGATCTTCTCGAAATAGTTCGTCACCTTGCCGACATAGCGCTTCGTGCGGGTTGCGCGGTTGCCGTAGACTTCGCTCCACTGGCCCAACTTCGCGCCGAGGTAGTAGCCGTCCCAGAAGCCGCGGTTGAAGACGGTCTCGAGCCTCTTCTTGAGCCCTGCGGCAAACTCCGGCGTATAGGTTCCGGCGGCAACGGCGTCTGCGGCTTCTCGGTAGGCCTGGGCCACGGTCTTCACATATTCCGACGAACGGGCGCGGCCTTCTATCTTGAAGACTGTGACGCCTGCGTCGATGATGCGGTCCATAAACTCTATGGTGCACAGGTCGCGAGGCGACATTATGTACTTGTTGTCCACAACCAGCTGGCTTCCTGTCTCGAGGTCGGTGACTTCATAGCCGCGGCGGCACACCTGATAGCAGTTTCCGCGGTTGGCCGATGCGTTGTATTCGTGAAGCGAGAGGTAGCATTTGCCCGATACAGCCATACACAGCGCGCCGTGGCAGAAAAGTTCTATGCGCAGCGGCTTGCCTGACGGGCCGCAGATGTTCTCCTCGTCTATGGTCTTCTTTATCTCCTTCACCTGCACGAGGGTGAGCTCGCGGGCCAGCACCACAACGTCGGCGAACTGGGCGTAGAAGCGCAGGCTCTCGCGGTTCGATATGCTGAGCTGGGTGGATATGTGAACCTCGAGGCCGAGGCTGCGGGCGTAGGCTATGGCCGCCATATCGGAGGCGATCACTGCCGAAACGCCTTCCTGTGCCGCCATACGCAGCACCTGCCTCATATCTTCGAGGTCTTCGTCATAAAGGGTTATGTTAAGGGTGAGATAGGAGCGCACTCCGTTCTCACGGCAGATGCGGCATACTTCCGCAAGGTCTTCGGGTGCAAAGTTGTTGGCTGAGTGCGACCGCATATTCAGGCGGCCGATGCCGAAATAGACGGAATCCGCCCCGCCCTGGATGGCGGCTTGCAGGCATTCGAAGTTGCCCGCAGGGGCCATTATCTCCAACTGCCGGGGATCCATCGTCAGAACTTTCTGTAGATCACTCCCCTGGCAAACTCCACGAGACAGGCGCGCTGGTCGCGGTCGAGGCCGATGCCTTCGATGGCGGCGAGGGCTTTCTCGTGATACTGGCTTATGGCGTCGAGGGCCTGTGAGTCGACTTTCAGCTTCTTGTAGAGGGCCTGCATCGCAGATATCTTGGCCGGCAGGTCTTCGGACTGGTCGAGCAGGCTTTCAAGGTAGGGACGGTCTTCACCGGTGGCCAGCTTCTGGCACTTGACGAGCAGCCAGGTCTTCTTGTTGTTCTCTATGTCGCCTCCGATCTTCTTGCCGAATACGGCAGGGTCGCCGAAGGTGTCGAGGTAGTCGTCGGTTATCTGGAAGGCCATTCCAAGGTTCCATCCGTAGTCGTAGAGGGCGTCGCACACCTGGTCGGAGGCTCCTGCGATGAGGGCTCCAAGTTTGGCGCTGCAGGCTATCAGGGCTGCGGTCTTGAGGCCGATCATCTTGAGGTAGTCGTCCATCATTATCACCTGGTTGCCTTCGTAGTCCATATCGTACTGCTGTCCCTCCATCACCTTGATGGCGGTTTCAGTGAACATCTCGATGATCTTCTGGAACTCGGGGCCTTTGTATCCCTGAAGGAACTGGTAGGCCTGCACGAACATAGCGTCGCCGCTGAGGATGGCGCAGTCGTCGCCCCATCTGTTGCGGACTGTCGGAACGCCGCGGCGGAGGTCGGAGTTGTCCATTATGTCGTCGTGCATCAGGGTGAAGGAATGGAAAAGCTCCAGTGCAAGTGCGGGCAGGATTATGTCGTTGTTGATGTTGTCCTTGAAAAGGCTGAACGTCGTAAGGCACAGCCTCGGTCTCAGACGTTTACCTCCCACTGCCAGCATATATTCCAACGGCTCGTAGAGCGACGACGGCTCCTTCTTGAAATCGATGGTGAATACTGACTTCCTGATTATCGAATCTATTTCTTGCAAAGTATACATTACAATCCTCCGTTTAATCTTCAAATATAGCAAATTCTCCGGTTAAAGCGGAATTTTGCTATATTTGTTTTCACCTATGAAGAAAGGAACGGCAACTGTAGTCAAGCACACCGGCAGCCACTATCTGCTGAGCGAACTCCCGGCCTGGGATCTCTTCCCTGCCGTGGTGAGGGGGCGCATCCGTCTCAAGGAGAGCAGCAACACGAACCCCATCGCCGTGGGCGACGTGGTGGACTACAGCATCGACGAGCAGGCGGAGGACGCTATGGGCACCATCGACGCCATCCATCCGCGCCGCAACTACATCATACGCCGCTCCACCAACCTCTCGCGCGAGGCACACATCATCGCCGCGAACGTGGACTGCGTGTGGCTCATCGTCACGATGCAGTTCCCGGAGGTGAAGCTGCCGTTCGTGGACCGTTTCCTGGTGACCTGCGAGGCCTACGGGGTTCCGGTTAACATCGTGGTGAACAAGCGCGACATCGACGACGAATATTCGCTCGCGCTGCTGAAGGTTTTCAAGGAGATCTACCACGACCAGGCTGGCTACAATGTCCTGGAGGTGTCGGCCATCACGGGTGAGAACATCGACGTGGTGCGCGAGGCCTGCAACGGCAAGATCAATCTGTTCTCAGGGGTTTCGGGCGTGGGCAAGTCGTCGCTCATCAAGGCCATCGACCCGAAGCTGGAGTACATCCGCACGGGCGAGATTTCGCTGGCGCACCTGCAGGGCAAGCACACCACTACTTTCTACGAGATGCATCCCATTTCCAGCGGAGGCTTCATCATCGACACGCCGGGCATCCGTTCTTTCGGCCTCATCGATTTCGAGAAGGAGGAGCTCAGCACTTATTTCCCGGAGATGCTGGCGGTGATGGACAACTGCCGCTTCAAGCCGTGCACGCATACGCACGAACCGGGATGCGCAGTGAAGCAGGCCGTCGACGACGGCACCATCGCCCCCGAGCGCTACAACTCCTACCTCGGTATGCTCGAAGACCAGACCAAGTACCGGTAACCGGCCCTCCCTTGCACAGACTTGTTTTGCGGCGACGCCCGGAAGATAACTTCTTCCGCATCCACGGCATTGCCTCTGCACAGAATGAACGAGAGTGCTTTCTCATTCATTCTGTGAGGCAGATTGAGCAGGAAACGGGCAAATATCGCGCACAGAATGAAAGAGAGCGTCCCCACATCCATTCTGTGTCCACGAAATGGGATGGCGCGCCAAAAGCCGACATTCGCATTCGCGAAGTACCCCCTCCACAAGTGCTTGCAGAAAGGGTGACGTGACAATGCGGCACGAAATCCTCCCGCATTCACCACAGACCCCCTCCCCAGACCCCTCCAAGGCCCATCGTACCAGAATGCGAATTTCAGGTTTGCCACAGAATGCCTTGAGATGCGCTTTTCTGTGCATTGCAGTCAGCAGTTGCCTCTGAGAGGCCTGTCCACCCACGGACTGGAGTAGTGGGAGGGGCCCGCCGAATGCGAGTTCTGCGTAGCAGGACGATGCAGGTGGTGGGAGGGCCGGAGCGAACGCAGTGAGCGGAGTCCTCGAAGAGGCAAGCTGCTGCAGCAATGCATCACTGGTTTTGCATAGAATGAAAGTAGTGGCGAATTATTCTGTGCAGCGGAAGATGCCGAAGACGGAGCTGCCGGAGCCGGACATAGAGGCGTAGACTGCGCCGCGGCCGTAGAAGGCCTGCTTGGCGGCAGCAATTTCCGGATGAGCCGGCAGGATGCTGCGCTCGAAATCGTTCACGAGCAAGCCGCGCCACTCCTCCACCGGACGGCCGACAATCTCCTCCACCGACACCGCAGGCACTGCAGGCTTCACAGAACGATAGGCCTCCGCAGTGCTCACCTGCACCGGCGGAACAACCACCTCAACGCGGTAACCCTCCAGCGAAAGCGGACAGTCACGCAGAATCTCCCCCCTTCCCGAAGCCGCCATCGGACGATTGTAGATGAAGAACGCGCAGTCACTGCCTAGCGTTGCCGCATCAGCCGCGAGACACGCATCACTCAGGCCCAGCCCGAAAAGATCGTTGATGAGACGCAGAGTGAACGCCGCATCGGCAGAACCCCCGCCCAGTCCCGATCCCGAAGGTATCTTCTTGTAGAGATAGATCTTCACCGGACCGACCCCATACTTACGATCCATCAGCTGCCAGGCCCTGTAGCAAAGATTCTTCTCTGGCTCGCAACCGCAGGGAATGCCATAGCAGAACATCCCCGGCTCATCGGCGAACACCACCTCCAGCACGTCGCTCAGCCCCTTGTAGGGCACGAACACCGTGCTGATGTCGTGATAGCCGTCGTCGCGGCGCCGGAGCACGTTAAGCCCCAGGTTGATCTTCGCGTTCGGAAAGGCAATCATCCGCTATCCGCATTTAGAATATCCGCAGTCCATACAAACCAGACAGCCCTCTTGATAGACCAGGCTTTGGCCGCCGCAGTTCGGGCAGGTCTTGCCGGTCTCGTCGCGGGTGCCGTCCGGAATGTACTTCTTCAAGGCGCGCTCCACGCCGTTCTTCCAGGTGTTGATCGACTCACTGTCGAGCGACAGGCCGTGCACCAGGTTCAGGATGTCCACGATCGGCATACCGTTGCGGATGACCCCGGAAATCAGCTTGGCGTAGTTCCAGTACTCCTTGTTGAACATATGCGAGATGCCTCCCACCACGTTCGGGTAGCCGTAGGCATCCACATAGTGGAAGTCGTAGCGGCTCTTGCCGGTGGCCGGATCCTTCACCTTCACGATCCAGCCGTGCTCGATGGACTGCGGCACGGTGCGCGTCTCCTCGTCGAGGATACCGGTGAAAATCTCGTAGGGCTGGCCCTTGAACATACCCACGAAGGCAATCCACTTCTCGCTGCCGTTGCGGAAGCGCACCACGTCGGCCTCGAGGCTTTCGGGACGCTTGCGGGGCTTGGCAGCCGTGTCTTCCTTCTTCTTCACTTCCACGAGCACGCCGCTGCGGGAGCCCTCGCGGTACACTGTCATACCCTTGCAGCCACACTCCCACGCCGTGCGGTACACCTCGCTGACCATCTCCTCGCTGATGTCTTCAGGAAGATTCACGGTCACGCTGATGGAATGGTCCACCCACTTTTGGATGGCACCCTGCATACGCACCTTGGCCACCCAGTCGATGTCGCCGGCAGAAGCCTTGTGGTAGGGAGACTGCGCCATCAGCGCATCCAGCTGGTCGGCGTCCATCGCGCGCACCTGCTCCTCAGTGAGACCAGTGCTGACAGCCCACTCCAGGAACTTGTGATGGAACACGAAATATTCCTCGAAGCAGTCGCCCACATCGTCGCGGTAGGTCACCTTCACGCCCTTGTCGTTGGGATTGACCTTCTTGCGGCGCTTGTAGAATGCGCGGAACACAGGCTCGATGCCCGAGGTGGTCTGAGTCATCAGGCTGGTTGTGCCTGTCGGGGCGATGGTGAGCATCGACACGTTCCTGCGGCCCACCTTGACCATCTTGTCGTAGAGGGCGGGATCGGCGTTCTTGATGCGGAGTATCATCGGATTGTCTTTCTCCCTTTCGGCATCGTAGATGGGGAACGCACCGCGCTCCGAAGCCATCTCCACAGACGAGCGGTATGCTTCCACAGCCAGGGTCTTCTGCACCTTCACCGCAAACTCCAAAGCCCTCTCCGTGCCATAGCGCAGGCCTAGGGCGGCGAGCATGTCACCCTCTGCGGTGATGCCCAGTCCGGTGCGGCGGCCACCCAGCGATTTCTTGCGGATCTTGCGCCACAGGTCGTACTCTGTCCTCTTGACACTGTCGTCCTCGGGATCCTTCTCGATCTTGGCCAGGATGGCGTCAATCTTCTCCATCTCGAGGTCGATGAGGTCGTCCATCAGGCGCATCGCCTTGCGGACGTGGTCCTTGAACAGGTCGAAGTCGAAATATGCGTCGGGCTTGAAGGGGTTGACCACGTATGAATAGAGGTTGATGGCGATCAGGCGGCAGGAATCGTAGGGGCACAGCGGAATCTCGCCGCAGGGGTTCGTGCTGACGGTGCGGTAACCCAGGTCGGCATAGCAGTCAGCCACGGACTCGCGAAGCACGGTATCCCAGAACAGGACTCCCGGCTCTGCAGACTTCCAGGCGTTGTGGATGATCTTCTTCCACAGCGCTGCGGCGTCGATCTCCTGCTCCACCATAGGATGGGTGGAATTGATGGGGAACTGCTGCACATAGGGTTCTCCGCTGAGGGCGGCGCGCATAAACTCATCGTCGACCTTCACCGAAACGTTGGCTCCGGTGACCTTGCCCTGCTCCATCTTGGCGTCGATGAAACGGCCGGCATCGGGATGTTTTATTGCTATGGTGAGCATCAGCGCACCTCGGCGGCCGTCCTGCGCCACCTCACGGGTGGAGTTGGAATACCTCTCCATAAACGGCACCACGCCGGTCGACGACAGCGCGCTGTTCAGCACAGGAGTGCCGGTGGGACGCAAATGCGACAGGTCGTGGCCCACTCCGCCGCGACGCTTCATCAGCTGCACCTGCTCCTCGTCGATCATCAGGATGCCGCCATAGGAGTCTGCAGGATGGTCGTGGCCTATCACGAAGCAGTTCGACAGCGAAACCACCTGGTTGGTGTTGCCGATGCCGCTCATAGGTCCTCCCTGAGGAATCACATATTTGAAATCCTTCAGGAGTTCGAATATCTTCTGCTTGTCGAGGGGGTTGGGATATTTATTCTCGATACGCGCGAACTCCGATGCGATGCGTTCGTGCATCATATCGGGATTCAACTCGTAGATGTTTCCGTCCGAATCCTTGAGGGCATATTTGCTGACCCATACCGAAGCGGCCAGCTCGTCACCCTTAAAATAGTCCTTCGACGAGGCCAGCGCCTCATCGAAACTGAAAGTTTTCATAATCTGGATTGATATCTGTCTTTAGGTTATGCAAGTTACTCCAGACAGCAGAAGTAATCGCAAAAAAGGAGTCCGAATTTTTCCACAAGAAACTAACACCTGAATCCGGGCCAGGTCTTTTCGGCCTCCGCGCGGTCTGTAATCTCGATTTCGCCTTCGCTGATGAGATTCGCCGCAGAGAGCGCCATCGCCAGCAGCGGGTCGCCGTGCGAAGCAGCCTTGCCACCGCGTAGCTTGTTGTCGAAGCTGCCCGTGATCTTCATAGTGTCGTCCTCCACCTCTATCAGGGCTCCGAGCCTGCGGAATTCCGTCACGAAGTTGCGCAGCCGCTCGGCCTCCCAGCCGTTGAGGCGTGAGATGCCTGTCAACTCGCTAGTCCCTTCGCTGCGCAGGGCCAGCATCAGCAGCGGCCCTATTAGATCGGGAGTCTCCGCAAGGTCGTACTTGAATGCGAAAGTCACGCTGCGCAGGGCCGAGAAATCACCCCTGTTCACTCCGGCCTTCTCATCGATGAAGTAGCCCACGTCGCCGCCAGCGCGGTCTATCACGTCGAGGATCATATTGCCTCCCTGGTCGGTCTCCAGAGGCAGTCTGCGGACCATGCTCTCACCCACCGTCACGCCCATCACCATCCACAGCGCGGCGCCGGTCCAGTCGCCTTCGATGCGCAGCCTTCCCGGATGCATCTCCTGCCTGCCCTTGAACGCCACGAAAATGTCCAGTCCCGAGAAGTCCTCGCCGTTGAAGGTGTAGCCGAAGCGCTCCAGAATGTTCATCGTCATCCTTATGTACGGCACACCAACAGCCTTGCGGATTACAACCTTCGAACCCTTCTCCAGCATCGGCAGCACGAAGAGCAGTCCAGTGACGGCCCCGGAGCGACGGGTTCCGTCGATGATGTAGGTCCCGGGAGTCGGACGGCCGCTCACTGTCACGGGCAGCCGGCCCTGTGTGAAACTCATCTGCACGCCGTGCCTCAGCAGAGGAGTGCAGGTGCCAGCGAAACGCTTCTTGAGCAGAGTCTTGCCGCCCGTCACCGTCACCGGCTCGCGGCTCAGCGTAGCCAGGGCTATGCATATCTCCGCCACGAGAGTGCTGTCCCCTGCGTCAAGCATATTCCCCTCCACCTTCAGCCCTTCAGAGGCAATGTCCTCCTGCGCGCCTTTAACAGTGATGATGCGGGTCTTCTTGTTGTAGTGGGCCTGGGCGCCGAGCTGCCGGGCAACGTTCATCGCAGCCGTCACGTCGAGCGAAAGGTTCACCTGACGGATGCGGCTCTCACCCTTGCAGAGGGCGGCGGCTATTATGGCCCTTACCGCATAGCTCGAAGAGCACGGAGCCTTGACGTCCCCCACCAGCTTCTTGTATTCCTTGTCGAGGATGTCGAACACTGTGGGTTGTCCGTCGGCCACCAGCCGACTCTGGCGCGGCGAAACGTAGTACAGGGGGCAGCCCTTGTCCAGAGCCCTCACCCTCGACATCCTGCCATAGGTGCCCATTGCGAACGCCACGAGGCTGTCTGCCGGGAACCAGTCATAGAGTGCCAGCACCGATTCCGCCTCGTCGGGATGGCGGGCCGTCGTGGCGATCTTCACCAGGTCCGCTCCCAGAGCAAAGCAGCGCGAGGCGATAGCCTTCAGTTCGGAAGCCGGCTGCACTCCGTAATAGTTGTGGTAGGATACTATCAGGCCGCAGTGGTAGTTCAGCGCCAGGGTTATCAGCCATTCACGCTCGTTTTCCGGGAACTCGAGGTCGATGTCGATGTATGCAGCCCCTGCCATTACCGCTGCGGACAGCAGACGCACCGCCTTGTCCAGCTCTTCTGCCATCAGCTCCTCGTCTTCCTCCTCCGCCAGGCGGTAGGTCGCTATGGAAGGCAGGCCCGCCGTCTGCTTGAAGAAGTCCTTCACCTGGTCGGCGTCGAACTCCAGCAGGTCGAGGCGCAGCTCCACGATGGCCTTCTTCTGCAGGAATTTCCTGTAGGAGACACAATACGCGAAGTCTACGTCCGAAAGACTGTGACAATAGAAGAACATTTCTACAGTGCTGTTTTGGTTCTCAGATGGAGAATGCCAGCGTGCGGAGCTGGTCGATGTCGATGCGCTTGATGCTCACCGAGCCGATCTTTTCGGGGATCGCGAAATCCACGGTGCCGTCGGCGTGGCGCTGGTCCTTGCTGATGGCCTCCATCAGCGTGCGGATGTCTATGGTAGTAGCGGTGGGAAGGCCTATCGCGGTGAAGTCGGCCACCAGGGCGTTCGTCACCTTGGGGTTCGTCTTGCCCATCTTCTCACCGATGCGGGCCGCCATTATGATGCCTATGCTAACTGCGTTGCCGTGCGATACCGGCACGGGAGAGCATTTCTCTATGGCGTGGGCGAAGGTATGTCCCAGGTTCAGCACCTTGCGGGGGCCGTGCTCGTGGAAGTCCTTCTCCACAATCTTGCATTTGTATTTTGCTGCGCGCAGTATCAGCGACTCGAGGTCCTCCTTGGTGTCGTAGTCCATCAGGTGGTTCTCCTTGAACCAGGCCACGGCCTTCTTGTAGAGGGTGCTGTCGCCGATGATTCCGATCTTGAGCATCTCCGCTGCGCCGCTGAGCATATTCTTCTCATCAAGGGTGCGCAGGAAGTGCGAGCAGACATACACGAACTCCGGCTTGTTGAACAGGCCGATTATGTTCTTGAAACCCGCATTGTTGATGCCGGTCTTTCCGCCGATGGCCGCATCCACCTGGGCCAGCAGGGTGGTCGGGATCAGGGCGTATTTCACGCCGCGGCGATAGATCGAAGCCACGAAGCAGGTCAGGTCGGTGATGATGCCGCCGCCTATTCCCAGCAGGAAGCAGTCGCGGTCCGCCCCCATCTTCATCAGCTGGTCTATCACCGACTGCACCGTGGCGAGGTTCTTGGTCTCCTCGCTGGCGTCGATGAACACCTTCTGGAACGGGAACAGCGTGCCGTAGAGCTTCTCCACCTGCTTGTCGATGATGATGAACACCTTCTTGTCCTGAAGGATGGAGCGCAACTCTTCGGTGCTGCTGCGGAAATATATCTTGTCGATTACGGACATCTTTCTGCTGGATGCGGGTTATCTCAAAGTTAAGCAATTATTTCCAATTGTCGAGACATTCCGACATCTGCTTGTCGTACTTGAGGCTCACCGCCGGACCGGCCGGATAGAAGTAGTAGCGCACGGCCACTTCATTCTCCAGCAGGGGCAGGATCTCGTCCTTCTTGCTGCGGATCACATCGGCCTTGTCCATCTGCATCTTGGCCTGGAGGGCTTCGATTTCATCCTTGAAGGTGTCGTACATACCGTCCTGCTCAGCAACCCTCTTGAGCTGCTCGATCTGGGCCTGCATACCGCTGCGATAGTCGAACTCCTGGCTGCAGGCATATTTCACGAAGTCCTCGAACTCGGCGTCGGTGAGGCGGAAGCTCTCCACCGGGGCGATGGTCTTGTGCTCGGTGCGGTATTTCACTGCATAGTCGTCGAGGATGCCGTTGAGCACCATCGATACGGCAGGGCGGCTGTATGAGTGGCTCTCCACCTTTATGTCGGGGGTGATTCCGCCGCCGTCCTTCACGATGCGTCCGTTTTTAGTGCGGAACTCGCTGGTCAGCGAATCGGGGATTGCGCCCACGCTGCCGTCAGCGTTGCGGTGGCTGTAGTCGATGGCCTGCACGCAGCGGCCACTGGGGGTGTAGTATTTTCCGGTGGTGATTTTCACCGTGCCGTTGTATGCCGTGGGAAGGATTGTCTGTATGAGGCCCTTGCCATAGGTCTTGGCGCCTGCTATCACGCCGCGGTCAAGGTCCTGGATGGCGCCGGCTACGATTTCCGATGCCGAAGCAGAGCCGCTGTCCACAAGTATCATCAGGGGGATGAGGGTGTCCACAGGGGCTTCCTTGGTGTAGTATTCCTGGTTCTGGTTGGGCATACGGCCTTTCGAAGACACTACCATGGTGCCCTGGGGCAGGAAGATGGACAGTATCTCGATGGCTTCCTCCATAAGTCCGCCGCCGTTGCCTCGAAGGTCGAACACCAGCCTCTTGGCTCCCTGCGCCTTGAGGTCCTTCACGATCTGGCGGATCTCGTCGCTCACACCCTGGGTGAAGCCTGAAGTGATGATGTATCCTATCGAGTCGCGGACCATTCCGCTGTACTCGACATCGCTGCGGTGGATGGTCTCGCGGGTCACTACCACGTCGACGGTGTCACGGGTGCCGCCCTTGACTACCTTGAAGCGGACGTCGGTGTTGGGCTGGCCTTTCATCCTGCCGGAAGCCTCTTCTGAAGTCTCGTCAAATACGGGGATGCCGTCGATGGCGATGATGGTGTCGCCCGGCACGAGGCCGGCCTTCGCGATCGGTGATCCGGGATAAGGCTCATTGATCACGACTCCGCCGCCAACACGCTTGCGGATTACGGCTCCCACTCCGCCGTACTTTCCGGTGGTCATCATCTGCACGCTCTCGTCCTGCTCTTCCGGATAGTAGACTGTATAGGGGTCGATATAGCCGAGCATCGCGTCGATGCCGACTTTCATTATCTTGTCGTACTCCAGGGAGTCGACATAGGTGCGCGTGAGGTTGCGCAATATCGAGTTCTGTATCTCAAGGCTCTGTCCGAGCGTGAAGTTCTGCGACTGGGCAAGCGCTGCCACCGACAGTGTCAGCATAAAGAAAAACGCAGTGATTCTTTTCATTCTGTTCTATCGTCTGTTTGTTCTACAAAATTACTCTTTTTTTCATTGTGGCCGTCACCCGTCCCGATAATCGCGGCTTTTTCAGGACGGACCGTCCGTGAATCGCCTGCCGGCCCCAAATTCCGGCCATTTTCGGGACGGACCGCCCGGATTCCGCATCCTGGCCCAGGATTCCCGCCTTTTTCGGGACGGACCGCCCGGGAAGCGCCCCTGGCCCGAAAGCCTCGGCCATCTCGGCACCCACTCCCCAAAAACCATGCCCCGACACCACTTC
>JAEEGH010005142.1_pt1 | contig 33081 bp, 29 predicted proteins | sample 9134181 | NCBI WGS metagenome assembly JAEEGH01 (sample SAMN16246544, study PRJNA631951) | gut metagenome | biome: gut microbiome; feature: rumen; material: DP-attached | host: Bos | place: Iran: Karaj | collected 2018-10
GAGTGCGAAAAGATTGGATGACTCGTTTCTATTTTCATACTTTTGCAAAATAAAGATTAAATAAAATCTATACAATGAAAGTATATGCTCATTATGAATGCCTCGACAACATCGAATATCGGTGGAGAACACTGCTTCAATTTGGTTCCTCTTGGAGTGTTCTTGGCAGTGTAGTAATGAAAAACCCTGGCAGTTCAAAAAAAATGGAAAATGAAATAGACGATGCAACATTGATGTATTTAAACCATTTTTCGAATGAATACAAATGGTATGCTTTTAGTGTTGACAATACCATGAGTTGTATCGAAAAATTGTTTACTACTTATTATTCTCAGATTACTGGCTGTCCACTTCATCTAAACGGCGTTATTCAAGTTTTTAATTTGATGAATGTCAGAGACCCTAATGTTGAGTCGGCATATGTAAAACAAAAGCAAGCTACATTTCCTTTTTCTATTACAACAGAAACAGACATTAAACAACTGATCGCTCCTGTTTATATAGGTTGGGGAGCACTTGGTTTAGACAAAGGCTTTAGAGATAATGCTGAACGTATTTATAAAATTGTCAAAGAAAAGCTGAACGGAAACTATCTTCAAAATGATTTTGTAAGTAATTATTTCTATCATCCTATGTATTTAATGGGACAAGGTTGCAATCAACCTCGAAGCCAGTATCTGATCAATTCGTTTTGTCAAAACACGGTTTCACCCGCTTGTGATTCTGTCGTTATTCCCAAAGTCGTTTTCTCTAAGCAAAATATTTACGATGAAGTGGAAGTTTTTTTGAAAGCATCATATCAAACAATCGAATCCAAACCCAAAACTTGCCGTTTCAAACTGAACGATGAAATCGCTCTGACGATTACAACTCAAGGGAATGGATATGTTGGAATTCGACACGTTGACTACAAAAACAAATACACTATTACTGAATATCCTAACACTTTCAAATACAAAAATGTAATCGATCAATTTGGTTATAATTCTTCTGATGTTTGGATTGGCGTAAAATTGTTTAAAGATTATGGATATGATGATAAATCCATAATAAAAGAGTTGATAGAAGAAATCAAGAACTTAACAAATCTGGTCAATTCATAGGTTTTTCTTTATCATCTTGTTCAATATGCGTTTTTTCAAACCTGTGCAACAATTCAGCACAGGCTTCTTTTTTCTTTGCAGCGTGAAAACAGACCCAAAAAAGAAAGGAATGTCATGGAAACCAAGAAAAGAACGACCCGAAAAATGAATTTGCTGTCTGCTGTGGAGCAAGTTGTAGAACTCTCTAAAGGTTCTCGTCTCAATGATGAGTTTTACAAAAAGGCAGCTCGCCCATTGAAACACCTTGCCGACAATCTTGAACTCTCCAAAGAGCAATGCATGATGATGGCTCTTTTTATTGACAATAGCATCAATACAAATATTAGAGTCAGCGACTTCTCTCGTCACCTCGATTGTAGCACTACCCGCATCATCCGTTTCTTGACAGATGTAGATGAATTGGTATGCCGTGGGCTGGTCTGTCGCAATCATTCCAAACGTGAGATAACCTATCGTGTGCCATTGGATGTGATTGAGGCCTTCAAACGTAATGAGAAATACGTCCCCAAAGATTATTCGGGTCTCAGTTGTGATGAACTTTTCGGGCTGATTGCTGAAATTATGGAAATGCGTGATGACGACGAACTCAGTACAGATTCGGCTGTGAATCGCATACAAGATCTATTGGAGAAGAATCGTCATTTAGTGTTTGTCCAAAAACTGAAAAGCTATTGCTTCTGTCAATGCGATGAGGTCCTTTTGGTCTTGTTCGCTCACTTGTATGTCAACAACAATGATGACGATATTAGATACAGTGACCTAGAATTCTTTTTCGACAGCAAAGCGCAGTGGAATGTTATAAAAAGACTCCTCAACAATAATGACAGCGACTTGCAATTCGCAAAATTGATAGAATACAATAATGACAATGGCCTTGCTGACCGAGAGTCGTTCCGCATGACTTGGAAAGCCAAACAGATGCTGTTTCCCGAGTTGAACTTAGCTTCGATGAGGCAGGATGTCAACAGGAAAGGCCTGATTAAACACGAGGACATCGTTGAGAAGCAACTCTTTTACGACAAGGGCGTTGCGGCACAAGTGGCCGACCTGGGCCAGTTGCTGGAGGAAGAGCACTATCGTGAGATTTGCGAACGCTTGAAAGGCAAGGGTTATCGCAGTGGCTTCACCTGCTTGTTCTATGGCGCACCTGGTACGGGCAAGACCGAGACCGTGTTGCAGTTGGCGCGTCAGACGGGACGCGACATCATGCAGGTCAACATCTCGGAAATCAAGAGCATGTGGGTTGGGGAGAGTGAGAAGAACATCAAGGCGGTGTTCGACCAGTATCGCGAGAAGGTCGCACAGCAGTCCATCACTCCCATCCTGCTCTTCAACGAGGCCGATGCCATCATCGGCAAGCGTCAGGAGGGCGCAGAGCGTGCCGTGGAGAAGATGGAGAACTCTATTCAAAACATCATCCTTCAGGAGATGGAGACCCTTGAAGGCATCCTCATCGCCACCACCAACCTCGCCCAAAACATGGACAAGGCCTTCGAACGCCGTTTCCTCTACAAAATCAAGTTTAACAAGCCTACGCTGGAGGCCAGGATGCAAATTTGGCGCACAATGCTGCCCGAGTTGCAAGAGTCTGATATCCGTGCCCTAGCCGAGAAGTACGACTTCAGCGGCGGCCAAATCGAGAATGTTGCCCGCCACTATGCCATCGACACTGTTCTGCACGGCGATTCGGCTTCCTCATTGGAAAAGCTGATGGAGCATTGCGACGGTGAGCGTTTGGAGCAGAAAGAAAGCCATAAGATTGGCTTTAAATAATTTTGGAGAACAATGTAAAGATTATTGAGACTGTGCCGTGATTTGGCACAGTCTTTTGTTTTCTTCGCAGCGTGAAAACAGCAATTGCGACCTCCACATTCAAGAAACTATGCTATTTTTGCATTACAAAACAAACAGCGACAGCCATGTTGAAACTCATCACCGATTCTGCCCATTACACCGAAGTACTCGCTCGTGTTCCCAAAGTCAAGCGCAGCCTTTGGATTGGCACCGCCGACATCAAAGACCTGTATGTCAAGGTAGGCTCTCAAACGAAGCCTTTCCTTGCGGTTTTGGCTCAGCTCATCAAAAAAGGCGTTGATGTGCGGCTCATTCATGCCAAGGAGCCAGGTCCCGCGTTCCGTGAGGACTTCGACAAATACCCTGCCTTGTTTGATGGCTTGGAAAGGGTGCTTTGTCCGAGAGTACATTTCAAGATTATAGTCTTCGATGGCCAAGTGGCTTATATCGGCAGTGCCAACCTCACCGGCGCAGGCATCGGCATGAAAGTTGATGGAACACGTAACTTTGAGGCGGGCATCCTCACCGACGACCCTGAATTGGTTGAACAAGCCATGAATCAATTTGATGATGTTTGGATAGGCAAGCACTGCAAGGCTTGTAAACGGAAAGATTTTTGTGGAGACCCGATAGCACTTTAATCATGAGCAACATTTATCTCGCTGAAATTGTCAATCTTCATGAGCCCGGCCCAAGCGATGGCTATCCATTTAATATCCCTGCCATTAAGAGTTTAGGGGCATTAAGCTTTACCACCGATGTGACGTATTTCATTGGGGAAAACGGTAGTGGCAAGTCAACCTTGTTAGAGGCTATCGCCATCAAAATGGGGATGAATGCCGAGGGCGGTGGACGGAATTTCAATTTCAGTACCAATGCGACCCATTCAAACTTGGAGGAAGAACTGAAATGCGTAAGGACGCCTTATCGCCTTTACGATAATTTCTTTTATAGGGCTGAAAGTTTCTACAATGCCGTTACTTATCTCGAGAGCCTCAAAGATGGGGGAAACCCATTTTTCTCCTACGGTGGCGAAAGCCTTCACCATTGTAGTCATGGCGAAGGAATGGTTCGCTTGATTGAAAATCGATTGGAATGTGGCTTCTATATATTTGACGAACCCGAAGCTGCCTTGTCATATCAAAACCAATTGAGGTTCTTATTGTGGATGCATCGGGCCGTGAAAGCGGGTAGTCAACTGATTGTCAGCACCCACTCGCCAGTCCTTCTCGCTTATCCAGGAGCGGTGATTTATCATCTGAATGCTGAAGGCATTACCAAGACAACCTTCGAGGATAGTTATATCTATAACGACATGCGGTCGTTTGTCAACAATGTATCTTTAGTTCAAAAAGAGCTCGGTCTTTTGGATTGAAAAAAAGTTGGGGTTCTTTTAGCCTATGCTGCGATTTGGCACAGGCTTTTGTTTTCTTCGCAGCTTGGAAAACAAAAAGGAATTCCAATGAAATACAGACACAAAATGAAGCTGCAAGAAGCAGCCAAGGTAAAAGGACAAAAACGCCGCGTGGCCGACTGCTCTGAAAGGCCACAATACACAGATGAAGAAGTGGCCAAACTAGTCGATTACGACTATGGCTATTTGTTGGATATGATTTACTACAAACTTGAAAGCATGAGAGATTTCTTCCTAAGCAAGCATACACATTGTGCTGATGCCAGAAAATATGCAAAGCAAATGGAGGTGGCCATGCGACTCATTAGCATTACCCAAGGCAAGGATGCTTTCTTTGACGACGACAAGAACGCGCCATACGTCAACACGAAGAACTACAAACGATATGAAAAGCAGTTTTATTCCTGCCATTTGCTGCGCAAAGAAAAAGCCTGGCATGTGTTGTTTATGTATCTAGAACGCCGGATGCGGGGATGGTGGGATTGATTAAATGAGAAAAAACTTGTTTGTTGTTTAAGCGAAAATATTTTACTTTGCAAGTTGAACGCATGATATCCAAAACATGGAAGAGAAAACAATTATAGAGTCTTTAGAATTCATTTCTGAAATAGAAAACGCTATATTTCAGGAGTACAACAGTTTGTTGGAACTTTCAGATGCTTTTCAAAGCAAGTTTATGATTGAAAAGCGTCATTTACCATACCATATCAATGTGATAGACGAACTGCATATTAACGAGAATGGGCATAGTCGTATTTTATGCAAATTGCTATGCTTCACTAATTCTAAAGGCGAGTTTGAGATTTTAGAGTCATTGGTGGATTATATTATTAGAACCAGCCATTTATCTGAATTTGAAAGAATTGAAATTACAAATCCCATTATTACTCAAGAAATATCTCGAATAGATTTGTGGGTTAGAGACAGAGAAAAAAAGTATGCGATGATTTTTGAGAACAAAATCTATAATGCTACCGATCAAGAAGCTCAACTATCGCGATACATCGAGAAAACAATTGCAGATGGCTTTAATTTGAAAAACATTTTTGTAGTTTATCTTTCTCAATCTGGCAGTGAACCTGACCCACAATCATGGGGCTATTATAAAGAAAGATTTGTCTCAAAATACGTTAATCTATCCTTTAACAAAGACATTCTTCCTTGGCTGAAACATGATGTACTCCCCAACATTAGAGAAAAAGATATGTATCTAAAGGATGCTGTAAATCAATATGTTGATTATTTAGAAGGCCTTTTCTTTTTACGAACAATTGATAACAATATGAATATGAATTTAGACAAATTAATCAGTGATCATTTTGAACTTGACAAGTGCAAAAATGACAAAGAAAAAGCTCGTTTGTTACAAGAAAAAATGAACGAACTACAAGACCTCATTCAAAAAATGCAGTCTTTGAAAGACAGAACTCGTCAAAACATTATTGAAGAATGGAAACAAATTACTAAAGAGAGATTCCCAGATTTACACCCTTTGGAAAAAGGAGAATACACCGATGTTTCTTTCAATAGTATAAATGGCAAGAAAGTGAATGTAATAATAAATGATAATGGCCAACTTTATTGTCAAGTGCAATTTGATACTAACTTGCCTCAAGAAGAAAGAAAGGTTGAGAACACTAAAATAATGGCATTAAAAGATATTTTGCCCGAACCAAAGAAAAATCCAAACGACTGCATTTGGAAATACTTTTCAAAAGATGATTACGATGGTGTCTTTAACCTATTTTTAGAAGTTGTAGAAAGATGTAAAAATCTAGTTGACTGATTTTGAGCGGAACAAACCTCAAGTTTTCTGATAAAAACAATTTGTTCTAGCCTGTGCTTCAATTCGGCACAGGCTTTTGTTTTCTTTGCAGCATCGTTTAACCCATAAAACTAACAAACATGAGCAAAGTATTCAAAGTATGGCCCAAGCGGGTCAAAAGAGTGAACGGCACTGTGCTTACGCCCGAAATGGTCATCATCGTGACCATCCCCATGCATGTCTCCAATCCCTTCAACAATGGCGCCAAGAAAATCAAGGAAACCTACATGCGCATCTACCAGTTCGACTACCAGAAAGCCAACTGCTATCCGTCGGATTTTGAGTATGTGGCGCTGGATTGATTTGTTTATAATAAGGATTATTGTTGCAGCATCAACACCATAATGATATGGAAAATCTAAAATACACATTGTCAGAAATAGCTGATTGGGCAAAAGGCAATTCTTTAGTCACAATTCCAGCCCTACAGAGAGGCTTGGTTTGGAAACCCAGCCAAGTTGAATTGCTATGGGATTCTATTCTTCGAGGATTTCCCATTGGGTCTTTCTTGCTTTCGGACATTACCGATGATCAAGACAAAGGAAAATATTACTTGATGGACGGACAGCAACGGTTTAATGCCATCAGTCTTGGCTTTAACACTGTTGAAAACGCCATGGCGATGCTTTGGCTTGACCTAAATCCTCCACAAGTGAAAAACTCGACACGAAGTTTTTGGATTAAAACTACAACGATTCCACATCCATGGGGGTTCAAAAATGATGATGAATGTACAAGACTGAATACATCTGAAAAGCGGGAAGCGTTGGACAGATTCGGTCTTATGGGGAACATCTACAATAATGAGTATTCACTGAAAAGAACATGGCCTGTTGAGGCCGGAGCACCTATTCCTCTTTATTGTCTTTTGAGAGCCGGAACAGAGAATTGCGAAACATTTCTTGAAGAATCCTTGGATAATATCAGAAAGTCTGATTTCGCTTGCAAAAACCTTAAGATTTCAGATCAAGAGAAGGACTATATTAGAGCGATTTATCCTGCATTTCAAAGAATCAAAGAATATCAAGTTAATTGCAACCATCTATCGAAGGCTGTGATAGAAAAGGAAACAATGACCGAAACAAATGAACAGACGACCCTCGAAGTGTTGTTTACAAGGCTTAACACTGGCGGAACAGCTATTTCAAGAGATGATTTGAACTATTCGGCAATCAAGGCGTATTGGCCATCCATAAAAAAGACAAACGACGATCTTTCCCAGAAATACATGAGTCCGTCAAAACTGGTTATGCTGGCTTTTCGCTTGGCACTAACCAAGGATGAAGACAAGGGTCTTAAACCGGAATTGAGCATCAAAGAAATTAGAAATGTCGCTAAAAATGAATTGGGAAGCAAGTCAATAGAAGAATTGTATAATAAAAACCTCGAACAAGTACTAACAAAAGTGGATGAATGGCTGGGCGTTAATGACAAGTCAGATATGAAAACGCCAAGTTTGTTGCGCACTTTGATTGCCCGTAATTCACCTGACATTTACTTGTTGCTTATGTACTTTGCATACAAGGATTTACAAGGTGGAATTGATTTGAAGTCTGATGAAATCAAAGCGCTTGCTTTTTGTCTGCATTGGTTTTCAAACGACAAAAAAGGCTGTGTCCAAGAAGTGTTCTCAAGATGCAAGAATGGAATAAATGCCGCGAACATTCAAACTGCATTGAGTCGCTTGATGCACGACCGCAAGTTATTACATATCTATACCCTTGAAGATGTCAAGCATTTCATAAAAATCGAGGCATCGGAAAAATGGCAGTTGGGGCAAAGTTTGCCTGCTCCAGCGCATGAGTTTTTCAACAGGGTTTTCTGGTATGGGACTATGGAGGCTAAAGAAATGCTGCTGTATGCGCAACGCCAGTATCTAAACACCCATTTCTCAAACTATGACCCTGCTCGGCAGGATATGTGGGCAGAATACAATCGTCCTTGGGATTACGATCATATAGTTGCGCAAGACCGGATTGCTGGTAAACGAGAGAAATATCGAGAATTTGACAAGATTTGGTTGAATAGCATAGGAAACATTGCTGCCATTTCATTCGAGGCCAATCGAAGCAAGAACAACGGATTGCAATTTGATGAATATCAAAGCAATGAAGATGCTTTGTTATATGATAGGCGGATTGAAGCTTTGCCATTTGAAATCACGCGCTATCAGTCTGAAAGTGGTGATTTTGCAAATATCACCTACGAGCGATTCTGCAATATCTATGGCGTCACATTCAACACGATGAAAGTCCTTTTGGAAAACACAATTCTTTCCAACACATTGCAACAACGAAAAGACTTGTTTATGAAAATAAAGGAGCAACTTCCAGACTCGGTGTTCTGCTATGCAGCATCTGACACAAAAGACCATCTGCTTACAAGAGAACAAGATTGGGCACGAGAATGGATAGGAGTGGGATTTGAAATAAGCGATTACTTTGTGTGTTGTGAATGGGATGCAAGAAAAAATGAAGGGAAACCTATTGATGTTGAAATCGGTATCAGAAAGATCCCAGAAACCATGATTACCAAAGAAACGTTGGATAAAGTAGCCGATTTAAGCATTGATGGATATGAGAAGATTACAAACAACGACTGGTGGTATTATTGGAAAGATGCCAGTGATATGATGGAAGTTGACCAAATCGTTGAGGAAATGAGATTTCTAGAGTCAAAGTTGAAAAAACATAGACTTGTTCCAAATCCTCAATTTTTTTCATAATATGTGAATCTCTCAAAGCCTTTGCTTCAATTCGGCACAGGTTTTTGTTTTCTTTGCAGCGAATTTCAAAACAAAGCACCATGAACATCAAAGACTTATTGCAAGACGATGCCTTAAAGGCACTTGAAGACCAAATCATCATGTCGTTTGAAGGGCTTTGGAGCAAAGACCACGACTACACCGACGAGCGTAGTCTTATCGAAGTCAGGAAAACCATCATCAACCATCGTGTGTTGCAATATCAGGATTTGCTGCTGCCCGACATCATAGCCTTCAACGACGCGATGCGGGAGGCCTTGCGCGAAATGTTCGACAAAGCCCACGCCGTGTATGAAGCCAACAAAGGCTTCGGTGAAGATGTGGAGGTCGAGGCCTGCTGCTATCTTAGCAATGACTATCCGGCATTGCACCCCGTGCAAGGCGAGAACCGACAAGAGCTTTGGAATGCTTTGCAGGATTCAGGATGGAACCTGCTGTATGAAGGCGGCGTGGCTTTCCCTCTCCAATTGAGAGGGAACGACGATCCTGATTCCAACGACTTTGACGAATTTATCGGGATGAATTGTCCCCCGCCTAACTGGAACGAAGGCCTCGACTAGGAACTGACCAAAGACCTGCATCTGACACAAGCCTTTCACAACCTGTTCGACCACACCGATTTTGCCATCACTGACTTCATCTATTGCCGTGTTTTTTTCTACGAAATCAAAGTTGAGTTCCGTAATGAAGTACAGCAAAACCATTGATGCATCCACCATCGCTCGTCTGCTCAGTCACAAGGATGAGCATGGCATGGGACGTGTCTTTATGTATGCTTTCCTTAATGAAGTTATACGTCAGCAGAGGCCGTTTTCGTTTGATTGTGATTCGGCCAAGATCATAGACGGACCTGTTTTGTCAGTGATTGATAAAGAGGGGAGGAGTATTACTATTAATCATAAAAGGAACAGGTTAAGTTTGATCCTTGATGACAAACGGCCTGATGCTGTAAACCAAATCAAATATAAGGGTAAGGAATACCGCTTGGTCATGCTTTCCTGGCTTACCGGCTGCATCCGGTACACTTCGCTACAGCCGGAACTTAGGGATGAGTTGTCAGAATATGCCATGTCCATTCAAAGGGGGAAAATCGGATTAACAATGCGTTGCTTGCTCAATTTGGAAGCGATTGGCTGCGTGACTTTGTTCTTCCTGGAGGGCAATTCTATTCCGACCAAAGAGTGGAAGGGACAAAAAAGATTATAAAAAAGGCTTATGATGGTTTGAAAAATCCCTTTACAGTAATAAAAACTTTTGTATATTTGCATCGTTAAGTCCCGACAGTCCCTGAGCAATCAAACTGCCGGGTATCGTTTTTTAGGGGTCTGCACCGTGAATAGGAACAGAAACGGTGGTAAGTCTATCACCAAAACACTACAAATTGAGTGCAAAGACATTATCAGACAGGTTAGACGCCCTTTACTCTCGTTACCTGGATTATCGGACTTCCCAAAGCAGCCGATATCTTTGCCAGTGTTGAAAGCGTAAAGTTGTGCCCTCCGCCAACCCAGTGCGATACTGCCGCTTCGGACGTTCCGATGAGTTTGGCGAATTCTTTTTGTGACATGCCCCTTTGTTGAAGTGAGGCGTCAATGTAGTCTGCAATGTCATACGACCACTCCACTTGCTGCTTGATTGCCGGCGGGGTGTCATCAATTACTTTTTGGAATAGTTGTTCCGTTTCTTCAGCGTGTTTCATAGTTCAAAATTTGTATCATCGATTCCTTCTATGCGTCGCATTTTCGGTCCCTTTAATAATGAATTTCTGGAATTCCGTGTAGCTTTCGCCTTCGAAGCAAATGGTGAATAATTCGGCATTTTCAGTTTGTCTAACAGATTGTATGGTAGCCTTAGTCATAATTCATTCATTATTTTGATGCAAAGATATAATACTTTTTTGATATGAATTATATTTTGAGATAATTTTTTTAAAAAACAGCTTGTGCTTCAATTCAGCACAGGCTTTTGTTTTCTTTGCAGCGTAGAAACAACAAAACCTAACTGCGATGAACGACTATTATGGAAGCGTCCCTTTAGAGGAATACGAACAAATTCTGGCCAACCGCGAGTATTGGGACAACATTTCTGGCGAATGGGGAATGTGTTCAAAATTGGAAGACAAACTTGTTCGATTAGGGATATTTGTGCAAAGAGGCGGCGACCTAAACCGCGTGATTGCCCTTTATGCGGAAGGACGTGCATACACCTGTCGAGTGACGATACAGCATTGTATAGAGCGGTATCTTGAGGCATTAGCCAAGAAGCACATTCAGAATCTGACACTTCGCTTGTACAAACTCGAAAAAGAAGAAGCGGTAAAACTGCTTTCCGAGATGCTGAAAGCGAGCATCGGCGTAGATTTCAGGTATGACAAATACACCTCAAGGCAGGTCTCTTTCGGCGTTCTCGACACAAGAAAGTTGGATGTCGAAGGGATACTCTCTGCCATAGAACAGGAGCATCGCCAAGCACATCCCGACGAAAGCATTGAGGAGGTCAGGAAAAGAGCTCATACTTGGATTGGAGATAGTTGGTGGTGAAAAATAATGTATATTTGCAAAAACAAATGATTATCACCATGAGAAAAGAAGAATTAAAAGATAAAAACCCGTGGAATAGAGTGGTCGAGAATTTTCATGCAAATGAGACTGATTGTTTACTTCTTGTTGAAGACAAAGGACAGTATGTTTGTATGAAAGACAAAAAAGCAATTCAAGAATACAACACTAAATGCGCTAAAGCCAAAAAAGAGGATAATCAAATCATCACAAACACACCACCTGAACCATGGCGGGGCAATCCTTTAGAAGCCAATTTGGTCATTTTAAGTTTAAACCCTGGTTACTCACACGTTATTAACGAGACGTTGGCAAAATTGATACAATCAAATGATATTGTGAGAACTCAGTTAGCCAATTTCAGAAAAAGGACCTTGTCTTTGGATGCCGAGTCTTTTCTACCCGAAGACGAAAAAAAGGGTGTGATATCTTGTGAAGAAGCAGAAGACATGCTTAGTGGCTGGTACTGGTCAAAACGTTTCTATGCTCTACAAAAAGAATTAGAAATGAGTGCAAACCTTACCAAAAAAGAGTTCTATAGGAAAGTAGCAGTTATTGAGTATCACGGTTATAGTTCAAAGTTAGCGACAACTGGTTTGCCTTTGTTACCTAGTCAAGAATTTGTCAGAAATCTAGTTAAATATATATCTTCAAAAGAAAGCACAGTTTTCCTTATAATGAGAGCAATGGACAAATGGGAGCCATTATTGAATAGAGAAAACGATATGATTTGGGACACTCTTGTGGAAAAGAAAAAGCTAATCTACAAAACGAAACCAGGCAGATGTCAATACATAACAAAAGACAACCTCAAAGAATGTAACAACAAGAACGGATATGAGATTATTAAGGATGTTTTATTAACGTAATCCGTGATGCCTTCCAGCAAAAGCTCACTCCGCGTAACGAATTAAGCATTTAAATAGCCTGTGCCATAAACTTGCACAACTTTTATTATCTTTGCCGCATAAAATCACCCCCATGGAAAACCAAATCGTCATATACCAAACCGACAACGGCCAGACTGCCATCGATGTAAGGCTGGAGAACGAAACCGTATGGTTGACTCAGGCTCAAATGGCCGAGCTGTTTCAGAAAGATATCTCTGTCATTTCTAGGCATATAAGAAACGTATTTGCTGAAGGTGAATTAGAAGAAAAGAGTAATTTGCATTTTTTGCAAATTGCTTCTTCAGCAAAGCCAGTTATGTTCTATAGCCTCGATGTCATCATCTCCGTAGGCTATCGCGTGAAAAGCCAACGCGGTGTGCAGTTCCGCCAATGGGCCAACAAAGTGCTGAAAGACTATCTGCTGAAAGGCTATGCCGTGAACGAGAAAATCCGCCGAAGCCAAATCGGGGAACTGCGGCAATTGGTACAAATGGTGGGTCGGACGCTGCAAAACCAACCGCTGTTGAATAATGACGAAAACCAAGCTTTGTTTGACATCGTAGTTGATTACGCATACGCCCTTGATACACTTGACGATTACGATTATCAACGCTTGGGCGTGAAAGAAACCACCCAAGAGGAGAAGTTTCAGGCGACTTACGACAACGCCATGCAAGCCATAGCGGCATTGCGCGAGAAGTTCGGGGGCAGTTCGCTGTTCGGCAATGAAAAAGACGACTCTTTCAAAAGCAGTATTGGTCAAATCTATCAGACTTTTGGCGGTGAAGACCTATATCCGAGCGTGGAAGAGAAAGCGGCCATGCTGCTGTATCTCGTCACCAAAAACCATTCGTTCAGCGACGGCAACAAACGCATTGCTGCAACGCTGTTCCTATGGTTCCTCAACAACAACGGCATCCTCTACCGCGAGGACGGCAGCAAGCGCATAGCCGACAACACTCTGGTCGCATTGACCTTGATGATTGCCGAGAGCAAGCCCGAGGAAAAGGATGTAATGGTGAAGGTGGTGGTGAACCTTATCAATCAGAACAACTAATACCATGTCCAAAAACCAAATCAACAAATACGTTTGGCTCGTAGATACACTCCTCATGCCATGAAGTTGGCTGTGCAAGGAGATTGCAGACACGGTGGAACGGATATTTGAAAATTACAAAATAAATAAACCAATCTTCTTGCGCCGTCAGCCAAAATTCCTTATTTTTGAAGGCTCAAAATCGGAGCGAGAACTTTGTTGGTTATCAGGCAATTATCAGATTCGAAGATGCGTTTTTGATTGGTTTCCTGGATCGCTTCGTGCCTCGCGATGACGCGAGGTGACAACTGAACAACTGACAACTGAATAACTCTCAACTGATTATGTTTTTAGTCTTCGATACAGAGACCACTGGTCTTCCCAAAATTGAAAACGCTCCGCTGACCGACTTCGATAACTGGCCACGCATGGTGCAACTGGCTTGGCAGATCCATGACGAGAAAGGTCGCTTTGTGGAGAACCACAACTATCTCGTTCAGCCTGACGGCTTTGTCATCCCTATCGACGCCAAGATGGTGCATGGCATCTCCACCGAGCATGCCATGAAATACGGTAAGCCGCTCAACGAGGTGCTTGACCTGTTTATGATGTCCGCCGCCAAAGCCAAATACCTGGTGGGCCACAATATCAACTTCGATCTCAACGTGCTGGGTTGCGAGTTCCTGCGCTGTGGTCGCGAGAATCCCTTGCGCCGCTGGCAGATCATCGACACCTGCACGGAGAAGACGGCTGAGTTCTGCCAGTTCCCTGGCGGCAAAGGCGGCAAGTTCAAGTTGCCGCGCCTAGGTGAGTTTCATCACCTGCTTTTCGGCGAGGACTTCGACTCGGCCCACAATGCATCTGCCGACGTTGAGGCTACGGCCCGCGTCTTCCTTGAACTGATACGTCGTGGTGTGCTAGATGAGACCGACCTGCACGTCGATGCCCAGTTCATCGACGACTTCAAGGCCGCCAACCCCGATGTGATCCAACCCGCAGGCATCAAGGTGGAGGCGAACTTTGACGAGGAGGAAAAGGTGGAGGAAGAACCCGAAACGGGCAACTTTATTCCGCAGCATTTCACCCACCTACACGTTCACTCGCACTATTCCATGCTCGACGGTATGTCGAAAGTGCCCGACTTGGTAGCCAAATGCAAGAAAAACGGCATGTACAGCCTGGCCCTTACCGACCACGGCAATATGTTCGGTATCAAGGACTTCGCCGATACCGTGAACAAGGAAAACGGCAAGGTGAAGGATGCCATCAAGGAACAACAAGCCATCATCGGGAAGCCTGAGTCTACCGACGAGGAAAAGATTGCTGCCCAAGAGCAAATCGAAAAGCTGAACAAGCAGTTCTTCAAGCCGATTTTTGGCATTGAGACCTACTGCGCGCCTATTAGTATCGACAAACGTGACGGTCGCCAGGACCGTGGCTGGCACCTTATTTTATTAGCCAAGAATAAGACGGGCTACCACAGCCTCTGCAAGCTGAGTTCTATCGCCTACACTGATGGTTTTTATTACAATCCTCGTATCGACCACAGTCTGCTTGAGAAATACCACGAAGGCCTGATTTGTAGCTCTGCCTGCCTCGCGGGTGAGGTGCCGCAAAAGATCATGAACGGCGACATGAAGGGTGCGGAGGAGTCGATACAATGGTTCAAGAATCTGTTTGGAGAAGATTATTACCTTGAAGTTCAGCGGCATAAGACCGACAAACCTGGCGGCGATACAGAAGTGTATGAACGTCAGAAAGAGGTGAACAAGATTATCTTTGGCTTGGCGAAGAAATATGGTATTAAGGTCATCGCCACCAACGACGTTCACTTTGTGGAGGAGGAACATGGCGAAGCCCACGACCGTCTCATCTGCCTCAGCACGGGCAAGGACCTCGACGACCCAACACGAATGCACTACACCAAGCAGGAATGGCTGAAGACTCCCGAAGAGATGGGCCGCATCTTCTCCGACCATCCCGAAGCATTGGAGAATACGCAAGAGATTGTCGACAAGGTGGAGACTTACAGCATCGACTCTGACCCCATCATGCCGATTTTCCCCATACCCGAGGAGTTTGGCACCGAGGAGGAATATCGTAAGAAATTCACAGAGGAAGACCTTTTCAATGAGTTCACTCGTGATGAACACGGTAATGTTGTGTTGTCGCAAGAGGAGGCTGAGAAGAAGGTAAAGAAATTGGGTGGATACAACCGTCTGTATCGTATCAAGCTCGAAGCGGACTATTTGGCCAAACTAACTTGGGAAGGTGCCAAAGAGCGTTATGGCGAAAACCTTACTGAAGAGCAAATTGAGCGCATCAAGTTTGAACTGCATGTGATGAAGACCATGGGCTTCCCGGGTTACTTCCTCATCGTGAGCGACTACATCCGTGCGGCCCGCGAGGAGTTGGGTGTTTCCGTAGGTCCAGGTCGTGGCTCAGCAGCTGGCTCTGTTGTAGCTTACTGCTTGAAAATTACGGACTTAGACCCGTTGAAATACGACTTGCTGTTTGAGCGTTTCCTCAACCCTGACCGTATCTCCTTACCTGATATCGACGTAGATTTCGATGACGATGGTCGTGGCCGCGTATTGGATTGGATTACAAAGAAATACGGCAAGGAAAAGGTGGCACACATCATCACCTACGGCACCATGGCGGCCAAGTCGGCTATCCAGGATGTGGGTCGTGTGCAGAAAGTGCCGCTTTCGAAAGTGGCTGAAATCAAGGGCTTTATCCCTGACCGTAATTTCGACGAGGCCGCAGTGAAGGCCGTCGAAGGCGAATTGCCCAAGAAGATGCCAAAGGTCAACCTGAAGAATTGCTATAAGTATGTGCCTGAGCTGAAGGAGATGCTTGATGGAGACGACAAAAACGTCTCGTCGATGCTGACATACGCCGAGGAATTGGAAGACACCAACCGACAAATCGGTATTCATGCCTGCGGTGTGATCATCGGTGCCGATGACTTGACCAATGTCGCGCCGGTTTGTACCGTAAAGGATAAGGACACCAAGGAGGATGTCGTTGTGACCCAATATGATGGTCATGTTATTGAAAGCGTGGGTCTTATCAAGATGGACTTCCTCGGATTGAAGACCTTGACCTTGATTAAGGATGCCTTGAAAAACATCAAGAAGACGCATGGCATTGACATCGACATCGACCACATCCCGATTGACGATGAAGAGACTTACAAGTTGTACTCGGCGGGTAATACCATCGGCACGTTCCAGTTTGAATCGCCTGGAATGCAGAAGTATTTGCGAGAGCTACAGCCTTCGGTTATCGGCGACATCATCGCTATGAACGCCCTTTATCGTCCCGGCCCGATGGACAACATTCCCGACTTTATCCTTCGCAAGCAAGGAAAGCAAGAAATCAAGTACGACTTCAACTGCATGGAGAAGTACCTGAAAGACACCTACGGCATCTGCGTCTATCAAGAGCAGGTGATGTTGCTTTCGCGCGAGCTGGCCGACTTTACGAGAGGTGAGTCCGATACACTTCGTAAAGCCATGGGTAAGAAGCAGTTGGCGAAGATGGAGGAGCTCTATGGAAAGTTTATAAAACAAGGTGTGGCCAAGCTGACCAAGACAGAAAACTTGCCCGAAGACGAGGTGAAGAAGCGCCTCGAAAAGATTTGGGAAGAGTGGAAGAAGTTCGCTTCCTACGCCTTCAATAAATCGCACGCAGCTTGCTATAGTTGGGTTTCGTACCAGACTGCCTACCTTAAGGCGCATTATCCAGCGGAGTTTATGGCGGCGGTGCTCAACAACGAGTTGGGCGACATCAAGCAGGTGAACTTCATGACTGAGGAATGCAAGCGCATGAAGATTGCGGTGTTGGGTCCCGATGTAAACGAGTCGGAATATGAGTTTTCTGTCAACGAGAAAGGCGAAATTCGCTATGGCATGGGTGGTATCAAGAACGTAGGCGAAGCGGCTGTGGCTGGCATCGTGGCGGAACGCGAAGCTAACGGCAAGTTCAAGGACTTCGGCGACTTCGTGATGCGTGTGGCGGATAAAGGATTAAATGTCAGGGCTTTGGAAAGCATGGGCATGGCGGGTTGTTTTGATAGCTTTAAGGGCTTCCACCGTGCCATGTTGTTCTATATCGCGCCTAACGAAACGTCCTCGTTCTCCGAAAAAGCCATGCGTATGGTAGCGTCGTTCAACGAACGCAAAAACTCGTCGCAGATGGACTTGTTTGGCTTCGGCGACGAGGGTGGGGTGGAGGAGGCCTTCTCCATGCCTTTGCCTCAATGCGAGCCTTGGTCGAAGATGAAAGAATTGGAGATGGAGAAGGAGGCTTTGGGATTCTATATCTCGTCGCATCCGATGCAAGTCTACCATTTGCCTATCAAGTATTTCTGCAACTGTGATGTGGAAGGACTGAAAAACGCGATGAACGATGTGGAGAAAAACCAGAAGCGTCCGGTCCGTTTGGGTGGACAAATTACACGTGCAGATGAGTTTACCGCCAAAAACGGTAATCCATACGGTCGTTTCACCATAGAAGACCAAAGTGGCGCTTTGCAGTTTGCCTTGTTCAAAGAGAATTATCTGAATTGCAGGAACCTACTGACAGTCAATTCTTTTGTGATGCTTTCAGGCATTCTGGACAAGCCTTTCCCAAGAGCGGGACAAGACCCGAATGCGGCTCCAGCGACGCTTGAGGTGCGTTTCAGCGAGGCTCGTTTGCTGGATTCTTTGTTGGAGAGCACTTCGAAAACGGTTTACTTAAAGCTCAATGTTGCGGAAATGGACAAGGAAAGCATGGAGGAATTTATCAAGGTGTTGAAGGAAAATCCTGGAAAACAGCATTATAAACTTCATCTTTTCGATTCCATTGGCAAGAAATCCTGTAATCTGACACCCGCGAAAGGCGCAATTAATGCGCAGGAAGTGTTGCCGCTATTGGAAAAATCCCCATTCTCGAATTTTGTGGAATTTGATTTGCGATAAATGGAAAAGTTTGTATTTTTGCAAATTAGAAATACCATGCATCATGGATAAAGGTCAAATATTGGAGAGAATCAAGCAGTTGGCGCTTGCCGTTTTGCCTCAGGGTAGTTCGCTTTGGCTTTATGGCTCCCGAGCCCGTGGCGACGAAGACCAAAGTAGCGATTGGGATTTGCTCATTTTGCTTGACAAATCAAAAATCACTTCTGAGGATTACGATTTGGCGTATTTTTTCCGTGAATTGGGTTGGGATTTGAACGCAACAATCAGTCCGCATGTTTATTCTAAAAAGCAATGGGAAGGATGGTCGTTTTTACCTTTTTATAAAAATGTCGAACAGGATAAAGTCGTTTTGGTATGAGTTTGAGCGATGAGGAACGCAGAATTATGGTGCAATTGGAAATGGAACGCGCCAAAAAGACTTTCAATGAAGTGGATATTTTGAAAGCGGCAGAACTATGGAACGGGGTTTCTAATCGCTTGTATTATGCTGTTTATCATGCGATTTCAGCCTTGTTGATTCATGATGGACATCAGGTTAATACCCATCATGGATCTCATGCTTTGTTTGGACAACACTATGTCAAGACGGGCATTTTACCAGCTGATTATGGAAGGTTGTATAATCAATTACAAACGATGCGCGAACAAAGTGATTATAATTGCGCTTTTGATGCTAACCCAGACGAGCTTAAAACTCGTATTGAACCAGCCCGTCAAATGATTGAAACCATTGAAAAGATGGTTGGAAATTAGTTTTTTCAACTTTTTTTGTTATTTTTGCAATTCAATTTTTTGGAATAGAATCATTTTAAATTATAAACTAAACAGACTAAAACTATGGCAGTTATTCAAATGACCGACGACCGTTTTGAAGAGGTCGTCCTGAAATCGGAACTCCCTGTGATGGTGGACTTTGGCGCCACTTGGTGTGGTCCTTGCAAGAAGGTGGAACCCATTGTCGAGGAACTCTCGGAAGAATATGAAGGCAAGATGATCGCCGTGAAGTGCGACGTCGAGGAGTGCCCTGGCACAGCCGCTAAGTTCGGCATCATGAACATCCCCACTGTTATCTACTTCAAGGATGGCCAGCCCGTTGACAAGAATGTGGGTGCCGCTCCCAAGAAGACGTTCGTGGAGAAACTGGAGAAGCTGTTCTGACTATGACCAGTGACTATGACTATGACCGCTTTTACCCTAAGTTGAAGCGGTCATAGTCATTGTCATAAGTCATTGTCAACAAATAAACAATTCAACAATTCAACAATCAACAGTTCAACCACCTTGGACTTTTCAATCGACAGGAACCGGCTCACGCAGTTCGGCAGCCTTGAATTTTTGGCACGTCAAATCGTGGAGGGATTCATCACGGGTTTACACAAGAGTCCCTTCCATGGTTTTTCTGTTGAGTTTGCCGAACATCGCCTCTACAACACTGGCGAACCCATCCGTCATATCGACTGGAAACTGTATGGCCGCACCGAGAAACTCTTCGTGAAACGCTACGAGGAGGAGACCAACCTGCGCTGCCAACTGGTCATCGACCAAAGCTCGAGCATGTGTTTCCCCGTGAGGCAAAAGGTTGACTTTGAACATCCTAACAAACTCTTTTTCTCCATATATGCCGCTGCCTCGCTCATGGAACTGATGCGACGCCAGCGCGATGCCGTGGGTCTGGATTTGTTTGACGAGACTATTGCATTTCACGAGCCAGCCAAGTCGTCCAATGTACATAACAAGTTGATTTATACTGAGCTGGAGAAACTAATCGACACTTACGACAAGAACAACCGGAAGACTACCTCAACGCCGCAATGCCTGCATCAGATTGCTGAGATGACGCATCGCCGCAGCCTCGTTGTCATTTTCACCGATATGCTCGACGGTCTCGACGATTACCAGCCGATGTTCGAGGCTTTGGAACACCTTAAATATAATAAGCACGAGGTCATCCTTTTCCATGTTTTCGATAGCAATTTGGAGCAGAACCTCGACTTTGAGAATCGCCCGTATCGTTTTGTCGATTTGGAGACCGGCGACATGTTGAAACTCAATCCCATAGAGGTTCAAGAGACCTACAAAAAGATTATGACGGAGCGCAAGGAAGCGCTACTACGCCATTGTTACCAGTACCAAATCGATTATGTGGAGGCTGATATTAATAAGGACTACAACCAAGTTTTGACGAGTTACCTCATCAAAAGGACAAAGTTGCATTAAGATATTATTAATCAAGTTCCTGAATCACTCTACTTCCAGAATGCCGTTTCGGTCGCAACGCACCATGATGCGTTTGTATTCCGTCTTTCCTTCATAGACGCATTGGATGACAAAGGTCAGGCGGTAAATCTTTTTGCCTTCGATGGGCCTGTAGTCGTCGTTTTCCCAAGTGCCTGCAAGCGGGAAACTCGGGTTGTCCATCTTGCGTGTGAATTCCGTGATGTTGTAACGCAAAATGTCGTTAATGCCTTTCATCGGGAAGGGGCTGGCCTTGGCCAATTCGGTGGGCCAAACCTGCACTTTTTTACGGAATAGAATCACTTTTTCGTCGTTGCCGCTCACCTCGTCGAAAAGGGGCAGACGGTTGCGAAGTTTCATCACCTCGGGAAGTATCTTGTCGCTGTCGATGAAGTCCACACTGTCCTTGCTCCAACCAATGTGTTGCCCTTTGATACGGAAGTCGGTGCGGGTGTCGAACACCTTGCTGCTGACACGGCGGGCAAAGATGAGGCGCAACCAGTCTTTCAGTCGGTCTTTGAACATATAACTGATTACCAATGCGATAAGGAAAGGCAAGGTGAAGTTGCCATAACGTTGTTGGAAGAAGAACGATGACAAGGTAGCCACCACCATGGCGGTACCGGCGGCGAGGCTGTAGAGGATTTGCTCCACAAGGAAGGTGTTTTTGCGCTTGTTGGAACTGAGGTAGAGGTCGCTTTCGGCAAATTTCTTGAGCAGGCTGGCGCGAAAAACGAATTCCTCGTTGCCTTTGGGGTCGTTGGGGTCTAAGTTGAGGTAACCATGTTGTCCCTTATAGGTCCTTTCACCTAAAAGCATGGTTTTAAACCGGCTTTCTATTCCGCTGTAAACCTCTGGGTACGTGTTGCGTAAATGGTCGCGGAGGCGGTAGGTGTATTCGGACATGATGTTGCTTAAAAACTCGTCGGCATAAGCGAAATCTTGGACGATTTTTCCTTTTATATTGCTGTTTCTCAGTTTCGTAAACAAGCTTCTGAAACGATTCACCACTTTTGCGACATCGTCCAAGTAAGTTTGAGCCATGCTGAGACAATGTTGGGCGTTGTCGCTTTTCAAAGCTATGCGATAGGCGTTGCGAAACGAACTTTTGGCAATGGCGCAATACATTTTGATGGCATGAACCAGATTGGCAGTTTCGTCGGGAGCGTTGAAGAGGTTGCTGAACTCGTCGTTAAGTGTTTGGTTGGGAAGGAGTTGCTCGTTGTTAGCGAGGTCGTGAAGGTCGTAGTCGGGAGTGATGAGGCGCACATCCGACTTCAGGTCGCGATAGAAATCGTCTTTGCTGTATTTCGCCGCGTTAATGTCGAGACTGTTGGGCACAAAAATCCAGGTATTCATCACGAAGTCACTGTATTTCATAGGCTTGATGGCCTTCTCCGTGTTGAACCCCACCTTGAATTCCAAGGTGAACTTGTCGTGGATTTTTGTCGTCAGGTTAATCATTCCTGTTTGTTTCTGTATTGTTCGTCAAGGTTGAAGCCTTCGGGATGTTTGGCTTTGATGTCCTTGTAGTAGTCCCAAATCTCGGCCAAGTCTTTGTCGTAATCGCCTGTAGGATAGAAGATTCGCTCAATGCCGCAATATCGTTTCTTATAGTCGATGAAGCCCAAAATAACGGGCACATTGGCGCCTTGAGCGATGACATAGAAGCCTTTTTTCCAATGCTTCACCGCCTTGCGTGTGCCTTCAGGACAAATGACGAGATGCGTGTCGGTGTTTTGGCTGAACATGTCAACCATCTGTTCGACAAGGTGGTTCTGATGGCCGCGATTGACCGGGATGCCACCGACTTTCTTCAAAAGCCAGCTAATGCCAGGCTTGAAGAACTCTTGCTTGATCATCACCTTGAACTTGATGTCGTAGTACCAATAGTAAGCCAATCCGACAAAGAAATCCTCAATGGCGGTATGCGGCGCCATGATGCAAACAGCATTGCCCAGGTCCTTGGGGGCCTCGTTGACGGTGGTCCAGCCGCCGAGTTTGAGTCCTAATTTTCCTAATGTTTTCTTGAATCCCATGATTTCAATTCAAAAAATTGTAGAGACGCGATTGACAATATAGATTCTTCGAATTAATCGCGTCTCTACATAAATTATTGATTACCAAATCACAGCTCTCTCTTCAGGAGCGATATACATCTTGTTCTCAGGCAGGATTTCGAAGGCTTCGTAGAAATGCGGCATCGAGCCGAGAGTGCGGTTCACACGGGCTTCGGCGGGCGAGTGTACGTCGGTCTTCACTTGGCGTTCGATGAACTTGTCGCGCGAGTTGTTACGCCAGATGGTGCCGTAGCTGATGAAGAAACGCTGGGCAGGCGTGAAGCCGTCGATGCTTTGGTTGGCCTTGGCCTGGTCGGTAAGCTGGAAGGCATCCCAAGCCACGTTAAGTCCACCAAGGTCGGCGATGTTCTCGCCAAGGGTGAGTTGGCCGTTGATTTGGTTGCCTCTCACTTGGAACTCGTCGAAGAGCTTCACAAGTTGTTGGGTGCGTTCGGCAAACTTGGTGGCATCTTCCTCGGTCCACCAGTTGTTGAGGTTGCCGTTTTCGTCGTATTTGCAGCCTTGGTCGTCGAAGCCGTGGGTCATCTCGTGGCCAATCACCACGCCGATACCACCGTAGTTGACGGCGTCGTCAGCATCCATGTTGAAGAAAGGCGGTTGAAGGATGGCGGCGGGGAACACGATTTCGTTCATTTCGGGGCTGTAGTAGGCATTGACCGTCTGCGGGGTCATGAACCATTCTTGCTTGTCGACGGGCTTGCCGATCTTAGCCATGTCTCTCTCGTTCTCGAAACGGATGGCGCGGTGCACGTTCTGGAAATAGCTTTCGGGGGTGACTTCATACTTGCTGTAGTCTCTCCACTTGTCGGGATAGCCAATTTTCACGTTGAAGCAGTCGAGCTTGTGCAAGGCTTTGGCTTTGGTCTCGTCGCTCATCCAGTCGAGGTTCTTGATGCGCTCACCTAAGGAAATACGAAGGTTGCCAACGAGGTTCAGCATACGCTCTTTGGCCTCGGCAGGGAAGTGCTTCTCAACATAAAGTTGTCCGACAGCTTCGCCAAGGCAACCGGAGGTAGCGTCAAGGATACGGCGCCAACGGGGCTGCTGCACTTCTTGGCCATAAAGGTAATTACCATAGAAGTTGAAGTTTTCGGCGTCGAGGTCGCTGCTCAGCATCGAAGCACTGCCGTGGATGACCTTCCAACGCAGGTAGTCCTTGATGGTATTGAGGTCGGTGTTGAGGATGACCTTGTTGAGGTTGGCGATGAAGTCGGGCATTCCCACATTGAGTGTGTCAAAAGCAGGAGCGCCAGCGGCATTGAAGTAGTTGTCCCAGTTGAAAACAGGGGTCGATTTCTGCAGTTCGGCACGGCTGCGCTTGTTGTACAAACGGTCAGGGTCACGCATTTCAACACGGCTCAATGAGTTCTTGGCCAACTCTGTCTCTAAGGCAAGGATGCTTTGGGCTTTCTTTGCGGCTTCGATGGAGTCGGTGCCGGTGAGCTGGAACATCTTGGCCACATGTTCGACATACTTGTCGCGCATTTCCTGTTGGGCTTCCTCAAGATAGTCGTCGCGGTCGGTCAGGCTCAATCCGCCTTGGTAGAGGTGCATGATGACCATCTCGGCATTCTTCGGGTCGGAGCTTCCTCCAGCATTAAAGAAGCCACCGATGCCGTCGCTGTGTAGCTTACCCATCAGTTCAGCTAAATTGGCCTTGTCGTTGAGGCCGTCAATCATGTCGAAATAAGGTTGCAACTCGCTGTAACCGCGTGCGTCGATGGCAACGGTGTCCATGCCAGCGTTGTAGAAGTCGCGAATCTTTTGGGCGACGCTGCCTTGTGCTGCGTTGACATCTTTTGAAACCTCATCAATAATGTCTTGGATGAGGATTTCGTTGTGTTGGTTGATTTCAGTGAAGGCTCCGTAAGTGGAATACTCTTCGGGAATCGGGTTGTTTTTCAGCCAGTTGTTGTTGGCATAGCGGAAAAAGTCATCCGCAGGATTGATGGAAGTGTCCATGTTGCTCAGCTCGATGGCAGGGACAACTTCTTTTTGGGGTTCTGATACTTTTGGTGTTTCCGCTGCTTTTTGTCCGCAGCCTGCTGCCACTGTTGTCAAAATCATCATGGCGATAAAGTGTTTTTTCTTCATTACAAATTATTTAAAGATTTAAGATTCAAAATTCAAAGATTTAAAATTCAGCATTCAACATTCAGCATTCAACATTCATCATTAATTTATAAATCTCCCTCCAGTTTCAGTTCCGTCTGCAATGTCCTCAAATAAGGCCGTTCTTCAACCATTTTCTCGAATTTGTCCTTGTCGGTGTAGGCCTCGATTTCGGCGGGACGTTCCACCACTTCGGGCTTGAGTTGGTATTGGTTATTGTGCAGGCTCTGTTTCAAGTGGTGCTTCAAGGCCGTTATGCCTTCCGTGTCGCGCTCAAAGAGCAGGTTGTCGACGCTGAAGTGAATTTCAGAACTGCCTATTAATTTAGGTGTGTATTTCCCTAACGCCGCCGCAAAGTTGGGCGAGATGTTCTTGTAACGGTTGACGAAATCGGCCCATGAAGCAGTCAACTGTTCCTGTGTGAAAGGCGTGTCCCAAGTCTCTTCCTTTTCATCGGCTTTTTGTTCTGCCTGCTGCATGGCCTTGTTGATGCTGATGCTGCTGGTGGTGCCACGGGGACGAACGATGGGCTGAGCGGACGTTGAGCCTGTCGAAACGGGAGCGGGTTGTTGTTGAATTGTTGACTGTTGAACTGTTGAATTGTTGTTGGGTTGGGGCGATTGTGTCGGCTCTTCGACAGGCTCAGGGACCTTAGTTGCAACCACAGGCTCAGGGACCTTAGTAGCAACCGTAGGCTCGGGAACCTTAGCTGTAACTGCAGGCTCAGGGACCTTGACAGTAGCGGTCGTTGAGCCTGTCGAAACGCCGCTAGGTACGGTAGGGTTTACGTTTTGCGCCGGTCTATTCTGCGGCATCTGCACTGGCTGTGCTTGTGCCGTAGGCATATTCAAGGCTTGACTGCACAAGGCACACATCTTCAACAAAGCAATCTCCAAATGCAAGCGCTTGTTGTTGGCGGCACGGTAGTCGATGTCGCATTGGTTGTTGATTTCCAGGGCTTTGATGAGGAAGGGTGGGGGACAGGTTTGCGATTGTGCCAAATACCTTTGCTTCAGTTGCTCGCTGACTTCCAAAAGTTGCACTGTAATTGGGTCTTTGCATACCAAAAGGCTTCTCAAATGGTTACCCATGCCACTGATAAAATGTTGTGGCTCAAAACCTTTGCTGATGATGTCGTTGAGGATGAGCAGGATGTCGCTTGTGTTGCCGCGCAGGATATGGTCGACAATTTGGAAATAATAGTCGTAATCCAGCACGTTCAAATTGTCGATGACGTCTTTATAGGTGATGTTCTTTCCGCTGAAACTCACCATTTGGTCGAAGATGGAAAGTGCATCACGTAAGGCACCATCGGCTTTTTGGGCAATGATGTTCAAGGCCTCGGGCTCGGCTGCGACACCTTCACTTTGTGCGACAAAAGCTAAGTGTTTGGCAATGTCATCCACCGTAATCCGCTTGAAGTCAAAGATTTGGCAACGCGAAAGGATGGTCGGGATGATTTTGTGTTTCTCCGTCGTGGCAAGGATGAACTTGGCATACGCCGGAGGCTCTTCCAAGGTCTTCAGGAAAGCGTTGAAGGCCGCTGCCGAAAGCATGTGAACCTCGTCGATGATGTAGACCTTGTACTGCCCAATTTGAGGAGGAATCCTCACTTGGTCGACCAAGTTGCGGATGTCTTCCACGGAGTTGTTGGAAGCCGCGTCTAATTCGTAGATATTGAACGAGGCATTGTTGTTGAAGGCGCGGCACGACTCACATTCGTTGCAGGCCTCCATATTCTCGGTAGGGTTCAGGCAGTTGATGGTCTTGGCCATGATGCGGGCACAAGTGGTTTTGCCCACGCCTCGCGGACCGCAAAACAGAAAGGCTTGCGCCAAGGTGTTGTTGCGGATGGCGTTCTTCAAAGTATTAGTGATGGAGCCTTGACCCACGACGGTGTCGAAGGTTATCGGCCTGTATTTTCTTGCGGATACGACGAAATTTTCCATATCGGGTAAGCCTTGGTTTTAACCGACAAAAATACAAATTTTCGGCGTAGACCTACATAAAATTGTTTCGGATAATGATTATTCTGTTGTTTCCAACATGAATTGCCATATAATATCCACGAATCATCAAAAATTCAATTTATGAATCACTTCATGGTAAATTTCTGATAATTTGTGTTTTATAAAGAAAAAACAAGCCAAACTGTTTGATATTTTTCTGTGCAATTGTCGACAGCATTGAAATTCCTTTTATTTTTGTGCCTATGAAAATGCTGATTCTGGTTCCGAAAGTCACTGGGCGAGTGATGTACGTCTTCGATTTGATGCTCAAGCAATTGCTTGGCCTCGATTTTGACTTGACTACCGATGCCGAGCAGTTCAAGTCTTTTGAAGGACCTAAGTTGCATTATGGCTCTCAACGCCTTGGTGATGAGCTTTTTGTCAAGGCGGATGACCTTCTTTTCGAACGGCATATTCATGAACAATCGTTCCGCACGGTCGATTTCGAGGGAACGGTGGCGCCATACGCAGTTTATGGCCAAGGCAACCTCATGCCTTTTGACGTCTTTGCGGCTTCCTTTTTCTTGGTTTCGCGTTACAAGGAATATCTTTCGCAGGTGCGCGACAAATATGGCCGTTTCCAAGCTGAGTCGACATGGATGTTCGAAAACGGAATGCTCCAAAAACCATTGGTTAACATTTGGGCTTTGGCTTTGGGAAAGCGATTACAATCGGCATATCCCGACCTTCCCGTCAAGAAACCGAAGTTCAGTTTTGTCCCGACGTATGACATAGATGCGGCTTGGGCCTACAAGCACAAAGGACTGTATCGCACCGTGGGCGGTTTTATCAAGGATTTGTCGGCAGGCGACCGTGACCGTATCCGCGAACGACATCTGGTGCTTCGAGGAAAGCAAAAAGACCCATTTGATTCTTTCGATTTCCAGTTTGAGTTGCAGAAAGAGTTCAATCTCAAGCCGATATATTTCATTCTTTGCGGCGACTACGACACCAACGACAAGAACATTTCGCTCCGTAAGGAAGCTTTCCGCAATCTCATCAAGCATCTCGCCGACTACGCCGACGTGGGTATCCATCCTTCGTTTTCGTCATATCTCGACACCGAAAAGCTGAGGAAAGAAATCGACAACCTTTCAGAGGTGCTGCACCGCCCGCTGACCAAGAGCCGCCAGCATTTCCTGAGGATGAACCTGCCACGCAGTTATCAGAAACTCATCGAGTTGGATATCAGCGATGACTACACCATGGGCTTTGCCTCGCAAGCCGGATTCCGTGCTGGCATTGCCGACACTTTCCGGTTCTATGACCTCGAAAACGACATGGTCACCAACTTGCGTGTGCATCCTTTTGCTTTGATGGATGGCACCATGCGTGATTACCTTAACCTCGATGCGGAAGCCTCGTTGGCTCTTGCCAAACAATTGGTCGACGAGGTGAAAGCGGTAGGAGGGAAGTTTATCTATTTGACGCATAACGAAACCCTTGGCGGCGAAAAACGTTGGGTCGGCTGGCCCGAAATGTATCGCAAACTATTGGAATATATCTACACTTAACGAATTGCTTGCAATTCTTATCTCTAATTCAAATAAATTCAGCTAAATAGAGTTCTCTAATTCTCCAATTCTTGATAAAATATAATGATTCAATATCTCGAACATAATCAAATTGACAAAAAGAAATGGGATGCCACTGTTGAGGAATGTGGCAATATCTATGCCTATTCCTGGTATCTCGACATTGTTCATCCTGGTTGGGAAGCTTTGGTCGAAGAGGATTATCAGTCGGTGATGCCTCTGACAGGTGGAAAGAAGTTTGGCGTCAACTACCTTTATCAGCCTTATTTTGTGCAGCAATTAGGTGTATTTTCCAAGTCGCCCATTAGCCCTGAAATAACACAAGCGTTTTTAAATGCCATACCCTCAAATTACCGCTTCGCCGAAATTCGGTTGAATGAAGACAATACTTTAAATGATAATTTTCAAGGAGTTGAGTATCATAGAAATGTGTTGCTCGACTTAAATCAAGACTATGAGGCTATCCGTGCCAATTACCATCAAAACACGAAGCGTAATTTGACCAAGGCGGAAGGCAATAATCTGCAATTGGTCAATACGGTGATTCCTTATCATGTGGTGGCATTGTTCACCGACAATCGTGGGGCGCTGCTCGACAAATGGGGTGATGCCGAATATGCCCGCTTGACGACTTTAGCAAAGGTGGCGGTCAACAAAAAACATGCTTTCATTTTGGGTGTGACCGAAAAAGGCGTAGGGCAGTTGATTTGTGCCGCCATTTTTATGAAGACCCAAGACCGCATCACTTTCTTGTTCTCTGGCCTCACCGAGGAAGGCAAGCAACGCCAAGCCATGACCTACCTTTTGGACCAAGTGATTCGACAATTTGCCAACCAACCGATAACCTTTGATTTTGAAGGCTCAGACGACGACAATTTGGCACGCTTCTATCTTGGTTTTGGAGGAAAGGAAGTGAAGTATCCATCATACACATTCAATCGACTTTCATCTTTAGGGAAGAGGTTGTTAAAGATTTGGAAGCGAAAGAAATGAGATTAAATTTGCATTGTATTAAAAAAAGACCTATTTTTGTAGAAAAATACCAACACGTATGATTGAAATCCATAATTTAGAAAAAACCGACAGCGTTTTCAACCAGTACATGGCCGAACTCCGTGATGCTGTCATTCAACAGGACCGTATGCGCTTTCGCCGCAACCTCGAACGCATTGGCGAAATCATGGCTTACGAAATCAGCAAGTCTTTTGAATATGACGACGAAGAAGTGACTACTCCTTTAGGTGTCAAACAGATAAGGACGATGCGCGAACAACCTGTCATTGCTACAATTTTGCGAGCGGGTTTGCCGTTCCACAATGGCATGCTTAGCATGTTTGACCAGGCCGACAGTGCTTTCATCGCAGCCTATCGCAAATACGACAAAAACGAGGAAGACTCTGAAATCCGCGTGGAATATTTCTCTTCGCCCGAACTTGAGGACCGCATCCTGATTCTCTGTGACCCACTTTTGGCAACGGGTGAGTCCATCGTGAAGACCCTAAACGGCTTGATGGATGAGATGACCCCTAAACAGATTCATATCGCTGTGGCCGTGGCCAGTCAGGATGGCCTTGACTATGTGCAACGCACCATGTCGCGCCTGCCTGTGACCATCTGGGTTGGCAGCATCGATGAGGAGCTGACGGCGCGTGCTTACGTCGTCCCGGGCATCGGCGATGTGGGTGACTTGGCCTACGGAGAAAAGAGATCATCTTAATACTAAAAAGTAGATGAGCAAAATTAGTTTTCATATAAGACTCGAGACTGAGAGACATGAGACGCGAGACGGGTCCCTGAGCTTGTCGAAGGGTTGTCCCGTGTCCCGTGTCAAAAGAATAACTATAGTTTAATTCTGAACACTTACTTGCTGTCTAAACTTTAAAACTAAATATTATATGGCAGAAGAAAAGAAAAAACGCGACGGCTTTGGTACGAAACTTGGCATTATCGCTGCTGCCGCCGGCTCTGCTATTGGCTTGGGCAACATCTACCGTTTTCCCTGCGAGGTGGGTGAAAACGGTGGTGCTGCATTCCTTTTGGTTTACTTGGCGGTGGTCATCTTTCTCGGTATCCCGGTGATGCTTTCGGAGTTGGTTATTGGTCGCCGCTCGCAGAGCAACTCGGTGGGTGCATTCAAGAAACTTGCGCCTAATACGAAATGGCCTTTCGTAGGATACATGGGTGTGCTTTGCGGTTTTCTTATCTTCGCCTTCTATTCTACGGTGTCGGGCTGGACGTTGGAATACATCGTCAAGTCGGTGACCGACTCGTTCCATGGCAAAGACCTAGCCACCATCCAGCAGGAGTTTTCCGCCTTCCACGACATGGGTTGGCGCAATGTGATGTGGCAATGCATCTTTATCTTTTTAACGGGTTTCGTGATTTTTAGGGGCGTGCAAAACGGCATTGAAAAAACGTCAAAGATACTGATGCCGGTGTTGCTGGCCATACTGATTGTCCTCGGTATCCGTTCCATGCTTCTTCCTGGGGCCAAAGAAGGCCTCGTGTTTCTCTTCAAGCCTGATTTCTCGAAAATAACCGGTAAAGTGCTCATCGAAGCGCTGGGGCAAGGCTTCTTCTCGTTGAGTCTAGGCATGGGTGTGCTGATTACCTACGGTTCTTATGTAAAAAAAGACGACAACCTGACCAGTACGGCCTTTTCGGTAGTGATTGCCGACACTGCGATTGCCATCCTTGCGGGATTGGTCATCTTCCCCGCTGCGTTCTCGTTTGGTGTCAAGCCTGAGGCTGGTATGGGGTTGGTGTTCAATACGTTGCCGATGCTGTTCAACCAGATGGCAGGAGGATATTGGTTCTGTCTCATCTTCTTCGTATTACTGGCCATTGCCGCCCTCACTTCTACCATCTCGCTCTTGGAGGTGCTGGTAGCCTATCTCTCCGAAGAGTTGCATCTCAAGCGTCAGTGGGCTACGGTGATTGCTTGCGCAGGCTCCATGCTGTTGGGCACTTTTGCCTCCTTGAGCCTGATGAGCGATACGCCTTTTGTCATCGGAGGCCATTCTGTCTTCGACCTCTTGGATTTCATCTCGTCCAATGTGTTGCTGCCTCTCGGCGGCGTGGCGATTGTCGTCTTTGTGGGTTGGAAGTTAGGTAAGGCCAAGTTCTTCGAGGAGTTGACCAACGAGGGGGCTTTAAAGGCTTCACTGAAGAAGTTTTTCTTCTTTATCATTCGCTATGTGGCACCCATCGCCATCGCTATTGTCTTCATCAGTGGAATAATTAATAAGTAAAGAGTTGGCATTTTGACGGGCTCAAAGGTCAAAGGGTCCTTGAGCCTGTCGAAGGGCCCGAAACTATATAAAATGGAATCCTTGCGCAAATGGTTCTCTTTCAGCAAAGGCGAGCGGGTTGCCATCGTCACCATTCTGGCAGCCATCCTTATCTTGATATTGCTGTGCTTGTTTCGCCCTTCAAGCAAGTCGTTGAGTGAGGCATCATTGCACAATCTCGATTCATTGTTGGCCTTGCGTCAGTCGGCAATTGAGGCGCAGCAACAGCAACAAGCGGAAAGGCCGCAAGAGGCGTTGGAGTTGCATCCATTCCCTTTCAATCCCAACACCATGACGGAAGACGGGTGGAAACAAATCGGGCTGACCGACCGTCAAATCCGCAGCATCATGAACTATCAGGCCAAAGGCGGCAAGTTTTACACCAAAAGCGACTTTGGAAAGCTGTATAACATCAGCGAAGAAGAATTTGCGCAATTGGAGCCGTTCATTGTACTGCCCGAGGTATCGCGCACACAAAAGTCTAAATCCTCAGCACAAAGCGGCATTTCGAATCCTTCGGCAGGCTCAGGAGCCTCTACGACCGCCAATGCTGAAAAGAAAGCCATCCCCATGGTCGACTTGAATACTGCCGACTCGGCACTGTTGGTGGAGTTGCCCCAGATTGGAGGTTACACGGCCATGCGCATCATCACCTTCCGTGACAAGTTGGGTGGTTTTCTCGACAAGGAGCAACTTCGCGACGTGAAGGGCATAGACGAGGAACGTTTCAAAACGATTGAGCCATATATTGTAATAGGTGAGACCGAACCAACGAAAATCGACGTGAACCGAGCTGATTTCAAGACTTTGGTGAACCATCCTTACCTCAGCTATGAGCAGGTGAAACGCATCTTCAACCAACGCGAAAAGCGCGGCATGATTAAGAACTGGGCGCAATTGGAAGCGTTGCTTAAAGAAGAAGGGGAGGTTAATCCTTTGCTGGAACGCTATGTGAGGTTCTAATCGATTTTTCAAGTAATCTGAAGGTTTTCTAACTATTTGTTTCACGACAGGTTTTTCTTTTTGCATTATGGATTTAATTTTTGTGCAAGTTCTCCTTTGCATTGATTAAATTGTTGTATCTTTGCAGCCGATAAGCGGTGCCGCAAGGCTCAATAGGGAATCGGGTGAAAATCCTGGACAGTTCCCGCTGCTGTAAACTCTTCACGCTGGCTATTATGTCACTGAAAACCATGTCTTTCGGGAAGACGGCCAGACTAAAGGAGTAAGTCAGAAGACCTGCCGCCTGTCGCTGAAACAAGGCTTTCGGGACAAGAGCTGGCTTTCCTTATTTAGATTAAGGTGTACCCTCATTTCCCCAAGCATTTTAATGTAATTGATTGAATGTCAAACCTAAAATTATATTATTATGCGTAAAATCTTTACTTTAGCATTCCTTATGGGAATCTTCGGTCTGTTTACGACCAATTTGTTTGCACAACAAGATGCCACTATCGATCCTGCC
>JAEEGH010005145.1_pt1 | contig 33071 bp, 21 predicted proteins | sample 9134181 | NCBI WGS metagenome assembly JAEEGH01 (sample SAMN16246544, study PRJNA631951) | gut metagenome | biome: gut microbiome; feature: rumen; material: DP-attached | host: Bos | place: Iran: Karaj | collected 2018-10
CCAACTGAGCTAAGGCACCATTGTGTCACTAACGTTCCTTTCGTTTGCGGGTGCAAAGGTACTGCTTTTTTTTCGTTCCTGCAAATTTTTCCGCAATTATTTTCGAAAAAAGTTTCGGCGGGCCTCTTTTCATGTTTCAGACGGAGCGGGAGCGGGCACTGCTGCCTGCTCCCGTCGAGTTATCTGAACCTGAAACGCGTGTTGTTCCGGAGTTGTCAGAATGCCAGGCAGGCGCGGACGTATGCGCGTATGTCGGCATCGCCGAAGAACTTAGCCTTGGCATTATCGTCATTGAAGAGACCGCTGAAGCTGACGTACCAGCCTGCGCTCTTTGACGTGCGGTAGTAGCTGTCGGTGGGCATGTTTTGAATGTTGATGCCGACGGCGGCGATTTTCTGCTTGAAGCCGTTGATGGTACACTCTGAGGAAGCAATGGCCACGTAGTCGCCATTTATCTGACAGCCGGAGAACATCATCTGCCAGTCGGTCTGGGAAGGCAGGCGCCAGGTGCCGCCCTCAACGGGATGCTTGGCTGCCCAGGCTTCGACGACTTCGGCCGTCTTGCTCCAGTAATAGCCAGAGTAGACATTGTCGGTGATGTTCTCGAGCGCGAAGCCCAGGCCGTAGGTGTTGTTTTCGGTCTGGCCGATAAGCGCTACCATGGCCTCGGCCGTCTCTGATGCCTGTGAGACGCCTAACTTGTTCATATAGATCTTACCGTTTCCGGCAATGATGCAGCCCTCGTCGATACCCTTCTCGAGCTCTGACATTTCCAGGGGATAGCGGGCGGGCAGCTCGGTACGATAGTACTTGCCGGCCTGAAGGGTTGCGGTGCCTACCTTGAGAATCTTGTTGTAAGCGCCGGTAAGCTCGAACTTGTACGCCTTCGAGATGGCGGGCTCCATGGCCACCCAGACATTTTCCGATGGGTTATTAGGCGTGACGGTGGTAATGATCTCGCCCGTGGCATCGTCCTTGATGTAGAGGGGCTGCAGCGTGCCGGCGGGCAGACCGAGGGTGTACTTGCAGAAGGCATACTGGGCCTTGAGCTTCGTGGCGCTGCCCATCACGGCCTGGTCGCCGATAATCGACACGATGCCGGTACCCTTGCGCACGTCGAGGAACACATTGGCAGCGGGATTGACTCCCAGGCCGGTTTGCTCGGCGAGCAGACCGCTCTTGATGTTGCCCGTGGCGCCGTCGGCTGCCGTAGAGGGGTAGATGATGGTCAGCTCGGTTCCGTTGACGACGCCGTCCTCGAGGGTGGCGGCGATGGTAGCAGCTCCCGTCTCTTCGTCGACATCGGTGACTTTGGCCGTTGTGTTGTACGACTGGCTGCCGATTTTGTAAACGAGAGCCATTGTCTCGTTCTTCACAAATTTGGCAATTAGCCTGTTGTTATCATCGTCTATCCATAGTGCCCGGGTAGTGGCATCGGCATCGAGCCCGACGGTAGCGGTGAACGCGATGCCCTTGCTCTTCGGTGTGTTCTGAAAGTCGGCGGTGCTGTCGTCCTGGCTGCAGGCGGCCATCATCAGGGCCACTGCTGCCATGCAGAAAAACTTCATTGTCTTCATTGTCTTCTTATATTATAAAAGGTGTAACACTGTGACGGCTTAAAACTGGAACGGATCGAGGCCGCCTTCATAGTCGTCGAGATCGGTAATTGTGTTGGGCCCTTCGCTGCCAGCCAGCAGCTGCTCCATGTCAGTGATTTGGACGGTCTCCATCAGCGGAGCCTCATACTCTTTCTTCTTTTCTGTTTCCATTGCTGTTTTTGTTGTTATTAGTGATTAATGTTTTCCAGAATCATGTTGACAACGGTTATGACGTCGTCGGGCGTCACTTCGCCGTCATCATCGGCATCGGCATTAGCCGCGTTGAACAGAGCTGAGGGACTGTCCTTAAGATAATTGACAATCTCGGCAACGTCGGCGATGTCAACCTTGCCGTCGCCGTTGGCATCGCCAGAGAGGGTGCCGTCTGGTGGGAGGACGTCTATCCAGAACACCTCCTCGGCGTCACTCAACTTGATATAGACTGTCTGTGCGGGAATCACGTCATAACTAAAGTCATCGAATGTCGGTTCATCAAAACCATCATCAAACACATAGTATGAAGTATGACTTTCCTGCTCAATATCGGTAGCCGAACCCAGCAGTTGGTTGCCGTCGTAATAGCTGGCGGTGCCGGTTTGACTGGTAAGCGTCAGTGTCATGCTGGCTTTCGATGACTTCAGGAGCACGCCCTGTCCAGCCATGATGATGCCATCGGCCACTTCTGTCAGGTCCAGCACGTCGCCGTTGACGGTAGCCGTGTAGACGGTGGTGCTGGCATCGGCCTCGAAGTTCGCCGTCGGATGGTAGAATGTTGTCCAGTAGTCGTATACCTTGTCCTTTCTGTTGTAGAAGCGTGTTGGCGCCAGCACCTGCTCGTTCGTCTCCACGACGGTCCATCCCGTGGGTATACCGTCCTCGCCTTCCTTCCATCTGACACTGGCGGCCATGGTGAATGTGCCCGTAGGGCTGACGTCCTCGAGCCACGAACAGGTGCAGTCCTCGGCAGATATGCTGCTGGCGAGGCACTTGACGGCATTCAGATTTGTGCAGCCTTTGAACATATCCTCATAGCAGTTGTCTCGCAGTTTCGAGGCGAGCAGGTCGGGAGCCGTCGTCAGTGCTGAACAGTCGCTGAACATGCCGCTGTAGCATCCGTCGGCCAGTTGCAGGGCGGGCAGGTCGGGTGCCGTCGTCAGTGCTGTACAACCGCTGAACATGCCACTGTAACATTCATCGGCCAGTTGCAGCGCGGGCAGGGCAGGGGCTGCTGTCAGCGACGTGCAGTCGCTGAACATCGCCTCATAACATTTCCCGGCCATCTCCGTAGCTGGCAGCGTGGGGGCTGATGTCAGCGACGTGCATGCGACGAACATCCCATAATAGCAACTGCTCGTCAAGACGGTGGCGGGCAGTGCAGGGGCTTCCTTCAGCGACGCACAACCGCTGAACATGTAATCATAGCAGTAGTAGGCCAGCGTAGTGGCTGGCAGTGTGGGGGCTGCGCTCAGGTTGGTGCAGCCTTGGAACATCTGTTGATAGCAGCCTTGCGCCAAGTTTGTGGAGGGCAGTGCTGGGGCAGCATCCAGGCTGGTACAGCCGCTGAACATTCTCTGATAACAGTTAATGGTCAGCGTGGTGGCGGGCAAGGCAGGGGCAGTGGTAACGCCCGTACAACCATAGAACATCCCGGAATAGCAAGATGAAGCCAGCGTGGTGGCAGGCAGTGGGGTGACGGCCTCCAGGTTGGTACATTCCCTGAACATCTCCTTGTAGCAGTTTGCTGCCAGCGTGGTGGCGGGCAGTGCGGGTGCCCGCGTCAGTCCTTTACATTTGTAGAACAACCCCTCGTAGCAGTCTGCCGTCAGCGTGGTGGCGGGCAGCACAAGGTCCTTCGTGGGATGACTCTTCATTTCCGTGTTATCCCATGATCGGTTGTTAAACAAGTATGCAAAGGCATTGGAACCCGTCAGCGTCGTCGCCGTTGCGAAGTCGGTAGAATTTACCAGACTCATGATGTTGCCATACACATAGTAATGCCCGTCTTCGTATTCACCGTATCCATCATCGTAGATGGAACTGTAACGATAAGAATTTCCGATCGTACCCGTATAACTCGCGTTGTCGCCATAGAAGCACACCTTGTCGCCGGGATTGTCCAGGTCTATCCATTCTTGTTTGCCAGCGGCTATCTCCTGCGGCTCCCCGTCGTTCACACGATAGGTCACAGGTCCTGCGGCATGGTTTTCGAAACAGATGCTTGCCGGCTCGATAGCCTCGAAGGTCAGCGGCGTGGCCTTCATGGACGACCAGGACTCACTGTTGTCTTCTTGGGCGCTGACTTCCGTGGCAAACGCTATGAATGCCATCATCAAAAATAGTCTTGCTTGTCTCATATTCGTAGTTTTGTTTCTATTATTCTGCAAAAATACGAAATAACCTCAGAAGCGCATGCTTTTTGGAGGCCCTTTTTGACGAACTGGCACCTGTGAGTGACGAACTCGGCGGGCGGGGCAATGCTTTTCGTTGAAATTCTTTGCCGTTCGGAAAATAATGCGTACTTTTGCGCACAATAAACAAAACAGTCAGACTATGGGATACAAAATCAAGTTCAGCGTACACCGCAATCCTCTGAAGGATGCCGACGGCAACGACACCTATCAGGTGCGACACGAGGCCACTGCAACCGTGGGCAAGGAATACCTGCTGAAGCAACTGGGGCACAACCTCATCGGGCCGGAGATTATGGGCTCGGCGCTCTCACTGCTACAGCGGCTCATCGTTGGGCAACTGACGGACAATCACCGCGTACATATCGAGGGTCTCGGCACTTTCTTCCTGAAACTCGGCTTCCGCAAGCGCTTAGACGAGCAAGGGCAGGAAGTGAAGCCACACTTCACCGACCCCTCGAAGATCACGGGCAATAACGTGATCATCGAAAACGTAGGCTTCACGCCCGACAAGGAATTCCTAAAGCAGTTAAAGCCTCATGGCTGTCACTATGTGAACGCTACAGGGCGCGGTAACGTGGGACACTCGGCTCAATACACCGAGGAACAGATGAAAGCAGGGCTCGACGAGTGGTTCAAGACCCACGACGTCATCACCCGTGGCAACCTACAAGGCTACTTCGGCCTGACGAAGTATATGGCCCAGAAGTGGCTGGACCGTTTCTGCTCCCAGCCCAATGCCTATCTCGTGGGCCGCAAGATAGGCCAGACCATTGTCTACAGCCGTCGATAAGACATCAATCCCCTATGGTTAAATGTCTGAAGGATAGGGGAAAGCAATGAAAAGGATGGGGGATACTAATAGAAACTGCCGTATATAGTTGTGGCCGACTATATGTCAGTCAACCGGCTGACATATAGTCAACCAGTCTGGCGACTATTAGTCAACCGACCTTCCGGCTCCGTGTCGGCAGGCAAGACAGTTCTTTTCATCCATTATGAAATATTTACAGGCCAGAAATATACTACCTTAGCCTGTACTCCCGATATATCGCAGAAGTGCTTGAATCATGCTCTTCAGGAGTTATGATTTTGATGAACTGCCCCATATTTTTGACGAACTCCATAGGCGGGATAATAAATTTCGGCGAATGTTTGGCTGATTCTGCAATTTTTAGTAACTTCGCAACATGAAAACGTCCAAACTGACATTCCTTGTCGGCCTGGCACTATGCCTGAGCCTGACACTGACGGGGAACGCAAATCCAACCCAATCACTGGAGAGCCGGCTGACCTACCGGCGATACATCACCCAGGACGGACTGCCACAGATGCAGACCGAACGGCTGTGGCAAGACTCGCGCGGGTATATTTATATAGGTACGCTGTCGGGCTTCGTCCGTTTCGACGGCCGTGAGTTTACACCCTTCCTGAAAGGGCGGCGGCTGAACATCGTAGGGTTTGCCGAAGTGGGCGACGAGGTGAGGGCATTAGGGTTCTTCCGACAGTGGAAGGTGAGCTACGACGAGGCGATTCCAAAGCCCCTTGACCCGCAAGGCCACTGGCTGCTGAACAACCTGAACGCCGGCAGTCTGCCTAACGGCTATGTGCTGATGGAAGACAGCCTGGAGCAGCACCGCCGTCTCTGCCGAATGACGGAGCAGGGCATGGAACCACTCTGCGAAGACACTCTGCTGGACGAGATGACGCCTGACCGGAAGCTATTCATTGACCCGACAGCCGGCGAAGTGCTGCTGCCTGTGGAGAAGGGCGTCTGCAGAATCACAAAAGCCGCCAAGGCCCCGGTATGGCTCACCGACCGCAGCGACGTCTATACGCTTCTGCGTACCGACGCTGACCTGCTGGCCTTCGCCTCCGACGGTATCTACAGACTCGGTAATGACGGCCTGACGCAACTGCTGCAGGCAGACTGGACGGCGGCCAGCTACGGGCTCACGGTCAGGACGCTCCGCTCAGGAGGTATCGTCGTAGCCGATGAGCACACGGTCTACCTCTGCGAGGGCATAGGCAGCCCGAAGGCTTCGCCGACCGTTAAAAAGATTGTTACCGGCATCAATCTTATCCGCGACGTGATGGTCGACCGTTGGGACCGCCTCTGGGTGGCCACCTATCAGGGCGTCTACTGCTTCTTCAACCGTAGCTTCACCAACCACCAGCTGAGCGATGAGAACGACATTGTGAGGGCAGTGGCCATCGACGCCCAGGAACGGGTGGTCACGGGAACGCTGAACGGAAAGCTCCTCGTCGGCGACAAGCTGATTGACGACAATCCGGAACAGTTCTATGCCTCAAGCGCCGTCAGGATAGGGCGCAACGTTTATATGGCCGGTAATGGCGACGTGGCGTGCATCACGAACGACAGCCTAAGCTGGCTGCGACTGCCCCGCGACCGCTATCAGTTCGTCGGACAAGCCTGGGGGAAACTGATTACGGGCAACCGCAACAGCATCTTTGCCTACGACCCGGCAACGGCAGCCCTCGACACGCTGACCACAGAGATTCTGCATCCGTGGTGCTCGGCCTGCGACGGCGACGGCCTGCTGTGGATAGGCAGCAGCTCCGGACTCTTCAGCATAGACCGTCAGCATCGTCTGAACAAAACGACTTACCGGGACCAGAAGCTCATCATCTCGGCAATGGATCAGGACGTGCACGGTAATGTGTTCTTTGCATCGGCCGACTCCGTGTTCGTCGTCAGGCACGGACAGGTGGATCCGCTCAATCCCCAGCTGCCGTTGCTCAGCGGCCACGAGGTGCGTTCGCTGCACGTCTCGCCCATAGGCTATCTGGTGGTGGCGGTGGTCGACGGACTGCTGGTGAGCCGTATTGACAAGGACTGCAGGCTTAGCAGCCCCCAGTTCTTCAACCACCTGAACGGCTTCACCATGACAGAGCCGCTGAAGGCCATGATGGCAGAGACGGGCGACGGCACCGTTTGGCTGCCCGGTGTGGAACAGATGACCTCGTTCCGCCCAGCCGGACTTCTGGCGATTGGCGAGGAGGACACCTTCATCAGTCCACCGCTCCGCTGGTGGCAGCACTGGTGGGTGTGGGTAACGGGATTGCTTCTACTGTCGTTGGCCGTGTGGGCCGCTACCCGATGGTATGAGAAGCGGCGCAACCGCCGGCGCATGATCAGGCTGCAGCGCGAGAAACTGCAGCGGGAAGAGCAGATCGAGGCAATCCGCAAGAAAGCCATAGAAGAGGTAAAGGCCAGCAATCTGGCCAAGGACATCGTGAAGATGACGGAGAACACCTTCGAGCAGCGCCTGACGCTGCGCACGGCCAGCGGTACGATAGTGGTCGACGTGAAGGACATCGTCTACTTCAAGGGTGAAGGAAACTATTCGCAAATCGTCACCTTCCACGACAAGAACATCGTCCTGCTGGGGCTTGGCGCCTTAGAGAAGATGCTCAGTCCGGATATGTTCGTTCGGGCTGACCGCAGTACGCTGGTGAATGTCCATCATATCTGTACGCTCCTGCCCAAGCAGCATCGGTGTATCTTCCGTTCGCCGTCGGGACAGGAGATAGAGACGACGCTGCTCACGCCTGCCTTCAAGCGATTGCAGGATCTGCTGTGAACACAAAAAGAGGCAGCCCCGACCGGGTTGCCTCTTCTATATGATACAGAGACCAGGAATACTCCGCCCTTAGAGGATGGTAAAGAGGTTGTAGAAGCCTGTCATCTGGAACACCTTCTTGATTTCGTCATTGATGTTCTTGACGATGACCTTTCCGCCCTTGGCCGAAGTCTCCTTGCGCAGGGCGAGAAACAGCCTGAGGCCGGAGCTGCTGATGTACTCGAGGTTGGTGCAGTCGAGGATGATCTCCTTGTCGGCATTCTCAGTCAGTTCAACGATGTCCTGCTGAGCCTTGATGGCTGCAGGCGTGTCGAGGCGTCCGTCAAACGATGCGACGTATCCGCCATTTTCTTCTCTGATGTCTATTGTCATAATACAGTTAATTTATTGTTTGCTTTCGTTGTTAATGTTCTTTTTCAGGGTCAGGATGTTCCTGCCGTTGCTACGCTCATAGCTGATGTCGTCCATGATCTGGCGCGTCAGGAAGATGCCCAGTCCGCCGATGCTTCGCTCCTCGAGCGGCAGCGTGGTGTCGGCATCCTTCATGGCCGTCGGGTCGAAGGGTATACCATTGTCGGTGATGACGAAGACGATGCCGTCCGCGTCCGTCCGGACGTCGACGCTGACGCTCCCTGCCGTGCCCTTCGGATAAGCATAGTCCATGACGTTGACCACTGCCTCCTCGAGGGCGAGGTTCAGGCTCATGGTCTTCTCCATGCCAATGCCGACCTCCTCGCAGAACGAGTCGATAAACTCGTTCAGCTGCGGAATGGTGCTGACATCGTTCGGCAGGGTCAGGCTGCGCTGTATGCGTACGAGATTCATGGGCTTAGGGTTATGAGAGGAAACCAAGCAGGGCACCGGCAGCTACTGCCGAGCCGATGACACCGGCAACGTTCGGACCCATGGCGTGCATGAGCAGGAAGTTGTGGCGGTCGTACTCGAGTCCGAGGTTATTGGAGATGCGGGCGGCCATAGGCACTGCCGAGACGCCGGCATTGCCAATCAGCGGATTCAGCTTCTTGTCCTTCGGCAGGAACAGGTTCATCACCTTGACGAAGCAGACACCCGAGGCCGTGGCGATGGCGAAGGCGAAGGCACCGATGATGAAGATGAACACGGTGTTCATGGTAAGGAACTCGGAGGCCTGCGTAGAGCAGCCCACGGTGAGGCCGAGCAGCATGACGACGATGTCGTTCAGAGCGGCACCGGCGGTCTTGGCCAGACGGGTGGTCTTACCTGACTCCTTCAGCAGGTTGCCGAAGAAGAGCATGCCGAGCAGGGGCAGGCCGCTGGGGACGATGAACGTGGTGAGCAGCAGTCCGATGATGGGGAAGAGAATGCGCTCGGTCTGCGAGACGCTGCGGGCGGGCTTCATCTTGATGGTGCGCTCCTTCTGGGTGGTGAGCAGTCGCATGAGGGGCGGCTGGATCAGCGGCACCAATGCCATGTACGAGTAGGCGCAGACGGCGATGGCTCCCATGAGGTTGGGCGCGAGCTTCGACGACAGGAAGATGGCGGTGGGACCGTCGGCACCGCCGATGATGGCAATACCGGCTGCCTGCGACGGCTCGAAGCCTAAGGCCAATGCCACCATATAGGCTCCGAAGATGCCGAACTGGGCAGCGGCGCCGATGAGCATGAGCTTCGGGTTGGCCAGCAGGGCGGTGAAGTCGGTCATGGCTCCGATGCCGAGGAAGATGAGCGGCGGGTACCAGCCCTGGCGCACGCCCTGGTAGAAGATGTTCAGCACGGAGTTGTCCTCGTAGAGGCCTATCTCCAGTCCGGCGTCGGCGCGGAAGGGTATGTTGCCGAGGATGATGCCCAGTCCGATGGGGACGAGCAGCAGCGGTTCGAAGTCCTTCTTGATGGCGAGCCAGATGAAGAAGGCGCCAACCGCTATCATAATGAGGTTGCCCACGGTGGCGTTGGCAAACGCCGTGTAGGTGAGAAACTCATTGAAGTTCTGTATGATAAACTGTCCAAGATCCATAGCTTTTCACTTTTCACTTATCACTTTTCACTTCTTCATCCGATGGTCAGGAGCACGGAGCCTTCCATGACGGTCTCGCCGGGCTTGACGGTGATGGAGGTGACGGTGCCTGCATATTCGGCCTCGATGTTGTTCTGCATCTTCATGGCCTCAAGCACGAGCACGATGTCGCCGACGCTGACCTGCTGGCCGACGCTGACCTTGATGTCGGTCACGGTGCCGGGCAGCGGAGCCTTGACGGCATTGCCGGCACCGGCGGGGGCGGCGGCCTGGGCCGGTGCAGGGGCAGCAGCCGGAGCGGGCGCGGGAGCCACGGGCTTCGGGGCCTCTACCTTTGGGCGGGCCATGGTGGGATGCTTGGCGGCGTTGATGGGCTTCTGCATCTCTACTTCGAACGGTATGCCGTTCACGTTTACTTTCGCGATGTTGCCTTCTACTTCTTCTATCTCTACTTCGTAGTCGACACCCTGTACTTTATACTGATATTTGTTCATCTCGGTTATTTACGATTTACGGATTTTCGATTTACGATTTCTTCACTTTTCACTCTTCACTTCCCACTTCTCACTTCTCAAACGTGGAACTGAGTCATCTGGTGGAACTCGTCGTTCCAGGGCGAAGAGGACTTCTGCTTGATGGTGATGACGCCCGACTCCACGTCGTGGACGTCGTCCTCATACTGCTTCAGCGCCATACCGATGACGGCCATGTAGACTTCCTTGTCAATACCCTTCGTCTTGAGGCCCTCCTGCAGGATGACGCCCGTCTTGTGGACGGTCTCTGCCGTCTTCTCCACGGTCTTGGTGATGGGCTTGATGGGCTGCGCGTTGGCTACCTTCTTGGCGGTCTCCATGTGGCGCATGAGCATGCCGAAGAGGGTGAAGAACAGGAACAGCACGGCCAGGCAGGTGAACACGATGCCCATGGCGAGCAGCGTGATGCCGAAGCCGTGGGGGTCCTCACGCTTCAGCTTGGCGTCCTTGGTCTCGTCGGTCTTGATGAAGTTCTCGGTGCCGGGCGTGACGTTCTGGGCCGACTTCACCGCCCACTTCTTGCCCTGGCGGGCAAACGACTGGTCGGCGGCCAGGGCGGGCACGGTGACGGAGTCGATCAGCTCGACGGCATTGCCGTTGTAGAGGGCTATCCATACGGGCTCCGACATGGGAACCTTCAGCGAGAGGTGCAGCTTGCCCCGGGCGGGGTTGGAGCCGGCGAAGAATACTATGTGCTGCCGGCCGCCAAGGCTGGTGCGGGCGTCGCCCGAGGGGATGACGCTCATGCGCTTGATGCGGTCGGGCACGCTCATCTGCTGGTCGAGCACGCTGCGGTCGGTCGTCAGGTACATGCCGCGGATGTTGTAGGTGGTGAACGATGTGTTCTCCAGCTCTATCCACGCCTCGCGCTCACCAAATTCGTCAAGGATGCTGGCGGTGTTGTTGGTCAGCACCTCGTTGATGACGATGTTCTTGGCTCCCTGGCCGAACACCGTCGAGGCTCCCGACAGCAGCAACGCGCCGCAAAATAATCCGAATTTATTCATTGTCGTGTATTATTATTATATTTTCGTTATCCACAGAAGAAGAGCACCACCAGCTGCGCCGTCAGTATTCGGAGGAACATCGACAGGGGGTAGACCGTCGAGTAGCCCAGTGCCGGGGCATCCTTCGAGCAGATGCTGTTGGCGTAGGCCAGTGCGGGCGGGTCGGTGTAGCTGCCGGCCACCATGCCGGCGATGGTGAAGTAGTTGAACTTGAACCGCAGACGGGCTATCGGGCCGACAATCAGGATGGGGATGACGGTAATGAGGAAGCCGGTCAGCACGTAGTAGAGACCGTTGCCCTGGACGACCGTCTCGAAGAACGAGGCGCCCGCCTTGATGCCCACCGAGGCCAGGAAGAGCACCAGACCAATCTCGCGCAGCATCATGTTGGCCGACGTCGAGGTGTAGGTCACGAGCTTTATCTTGTAGCCGTAGCGGCCGATGAGGATGGCGATGATGAGCGGACCGCCGGCCAGACCGAGCTTCAGGGGTACGGGCATGCCGGGGATGGCGATGGGCAGCGAGCCGAAGAGCAGACCGAGGAAGATGCCGACGAAGATGGTGGCAATGTTCGGCGCGTCGAGTCGGCGCACGGAGTTGCCCATCTTGTTGGCCACGCGGTCGACGGCGTCCTCAGGTCCCACGACCATAATCCTGTCGCCCACCTGGAGGGGCAGCGATGCCGACGCGAAGAGGTCCATGCCGTGGCGCGTCAGTCGGGTGACGTTGACGCCGTGAACGCTCGAGAAGTGCATCGAGGCCAGCGTCTTGCCGTTGATGGCGGGGTTGGTGACGAGTATGCGCTTCGACACCAGCGGCTGGTCCTGCTGCTCGAAGTCGATGTCGAGCTTGGGGCCTATGAAGGCGGTGATGGCTTCCTGGTCGGCCTCGGCACAGACGATGAGCATCTGGTCGCCCAGGTGGAATATCGTGTCGCGGTTGGGAATCGACAGCTCGCCGTCGTGGACGATGCGCGACACCACGAAGTCGCGGTTCAGGAAGTCATGAACCTGCAGCAGCGTCTTGCCCTCAAGGTACTTGTTCGTCACCTCTAAGTGCATCTTGTAGGGCTTCTTGGCCACGTTGTTGCCTTCCTCTTCGGCCAGGGCCTGCTCTTCCTTCTCGAGCTTCACCTTGCAGATATACCTTATTAATATGGTGGCGCCGATAATGCCCAGCACGCCGAGCGGATAGGCACAGGCATAGGCCGAGGCTATCGGCGGGGCATCGGAGCCGAACACCGTGCTCAGCGCCTCGTTGGCGGCACCGAGACCCGGCGTGTTGGTGACGGCACCGTAGAGCGTGCCGACCATCATGGGCAGCGACGTCTTGTCGGAGGTGTCGAAGAAGATGAAGTAGCAGGCAAACATCACGGCGATGTTCAGCAGAATGGCCGTGGTGGCCAGACCGTTGAGCTTGACGCCGGCCGTGCCGAAGCTCTCGAAGAAACCCGGACCTACCTGCAAGCCTATCATGAAGACAAACAGGATAAGGCCGAAGTCCTGGACGAACGTCAGGATGTCGGTAGGAGCCGTGAAGCCGATGTGACCGGCCACAATGCCGGCAAAGAGCACAAAGGTGACGCCGAGCGAGATGCCGAAGATCTTGATCTTCCCGAGGTAGACACCCACGGCGATGACCACAGCGTAAAGCAATGCAATATGGGCGACAGAATCTGTCGTCGTAAACAAGTCCTTAAGCCAATGAAACGATTCCATAACACACTATAGAAAATTGCGGTGCAAAGGTAGCAAGAAAATGGCACAAAAGCGCCAAAATTGTGCAAGTATTTTCGCGCTTTTATATTCTTTAACGTTCAAAGTGCTGATAGTCCTTGAGCGAGCGCCACGAACCGCCCCACGTAAAGCCGTGCTTCACGAACAGCCGGTAGCACAAATCGTTCTTGCCGATCATGTACTGCTGCCTGGGCTTGCGGCTGACGTATTTCCCCGCCGTGGCCGGCTGTACCGAGGTGGTGCCGTCGGCCTGTTGCCTGACGCAGGGGTTATAGAGCGGGTTGATGTCGATGGCCAGTCCCTGCGAGTGCTTCGAGAGTTTCTTGGAGCCGGCAATGGGGCGGTAGTTGAAGCAGCTGGTGTTGTTGGCCCTCATCGAGCGTTCGTCGTCGGCATCATAGTCGTCAATCAGCCTCATCCGCTCTATCGGATATTTATGTTTATACAACTCTTGAAAGATTTCCTTCAAGTCGTTGGCAATCATTTTATTACACACAATCTCGCCGACACAGACGCGGCCCTGCCCGTCGTAGTGCGACAGCTGCAGGTAGCTCAGCTGGGAGCGGGGAATGGTGCAGCCCTCCTTATACGACTTGCCCAGCATCCGCCCGAACACGGCGTCGCTCAGCGTATCGACGGTGAACGTCTGGCCGCTCACCGTCAGCGTGGCCATCCACATCATCAGACAGACGATTCTCTTCATACCGGTTGCTCTTACTGTTTTCGATGGTGCAAAGGTACACAGAAAAACCCATTACAGCCTGTTAACAAACCATAAAATAGCACAAAGAAACGTAAGTTAGGCAACATGCCTGGCCATCCTATCTGATTATTTACTACTTTTGTAGGTCAAAACTAATTATCAGCGAAAGAAACGCCTGTTACCGAGATGGAGCACATCATACACCGGCTGCTGATGGCCGCCACTGACGCTAACGTGCGCGCTTTGACCTGGAAAAGGTCTTGAGGAAATTGGACCAATCTTTTATTAACAATATTTACTAACAAAAATCATTTAAGTATGAGAAAACTAAAACTTTTAATCGCGGCGTGCGCCTTGATGGGGGCATCCGCTATGTGGGCACAAACCGACTATACAAATAAGGTTGGGACGTCCCAGTCAGCATGGAGTGGTAGTGGTTTCTACACAGGCAAAACAGTAACCCCATTTGGTGCGAGCGAAGCTATTGGTCTTGCAGAGTTTTATGGATCTTCGGATGCCGGCGAGAAACTACGTCAGACAGTAACAGGCTTGGAAAAAGGTGTGTATGATGTAACCGTTTTTGCTACTTCTCACAACGCATGGGGCAATCATAGTGCAACCTTAGCAGCAGATGCTGAAGATGTTGCCTACATTTTTGCAAAGCCGGATGGTTCAACAACACTAAAACAGTTCTTCAAAGCTCGCAAAGATTCCGGTATGTCAGAAGACGAGCCTTACAAGGTCACTATTAGCGATATTGAGGTTGCAGGTGGTGAACTCACCATTGGTTTGGCTCTTGACAAGTCCGGTCAAACTGAATGGCAGACAATACAGATTTATCAGCTGACGCGTACAGGCAACCTCCCCCTTACCGCACTTGTTACTGCCTATGAAACAGCGCTGAACAATGCAGAAACTACAGCTGAAACGACAAAGACAATTGGCACAAGTGCTCTGGCTGCCTTAAACACTGCAATCTCAACATATTCTTCTGTCGATGAGAACTCTGAGGATGCCCTTAACACAGCTATTGATGCACTTACTAATGCCAATAATGCAGCAGAAACATCAATTGCCAGTTATGAGGTAATTGCAAATGGAACCATAGCAACTAACGTCCTTGGCAAGTGGGCCATTTCTACCACAGCTGGTGGGTTGGCCGTCAACACATGGTCAACTGAAGGTGATACAGACGGTTCAAAAATGACCAAACCGTTCATTCAGGATTGGGTAGGGAGTGGTACTCCTCTTGGTGCTGGTAAGCTTTATTATCGCCTTGAGGGTCTGAATCCTGGCGAGAAGTATTCCGTATCTGCACTTGTCCGCGTGCTTGACGAGAGCGGTGCCGCCGTTTCTGGTGCTACGTTCTACGTGAACAGTGAGACCAAGGATATCGCTGCCAATGGCTCAGCATGCACTAACGGTATAGCAGGTACAATGAACCTGGCTGCTGAAGTTGATGCTAACGGCGTTCTTGAGATTGGTATTGAAAGTGCAAACGATGCCACCTTCAACTGGATGGCCATTAAGAACGTTACCATTGCAGAATATGCTGGTGTCAAAGTCTCTGACATTGAGCTGAACCAGACTTCAGCTGATCTGACAATGGGTGATATGCTGACGCTTGCAGCCACCGTCACTCCCGATAACGCCGATGACAAGACCTTCACATGGTCTTCTTCAGACGAAACTGTTGCAACTGTCACAGCAGCAGGCATTGTATCAGCAATTGGTGAAGGAAGTGCTACCATCACAGCAACAGCCAACGATGGCTCGGACGTTTCTGCATCTTGTACGGTAAACGTTGCCAGTGCATCTGCTCCTTCATTCTACAGCGAGATTGCTGCAGGTGATTTCTATATTATGAATGCTGCTACTGGAAAGTTCCTTGGTGGTGCCAATGACTGGGGCACACATGCTTCCATTATTAACCACGGTATTCCTTTTACCGTGGCAGTTGCCGACGGTAAATACACACTCGATTCTCACACTTATAATAACAGCACAGACCATTTCTTTAATGGTAGCTATGTAGACCAGCCTTCTACAAAGTTGGATATTGTTGCTTTGGGTGATGGGAAGTATAGCATTTCAACTGGAGAAAATGCTTTCGTGACAGCTTTGGCTGGTAACACCAAAGTAGAAAGCAATGCTGCCAATGCTAATAGCACGTTTGCTCAGTGGTATTTCCTTTCCAAGACAGATCGTGACAACATGCTGGAAGCTGCTACTGAAGATAATCCTGCCGATGCCACCTATTATATTAAAGAGGCCAATATTAGCCGTAATCTGAGAGTAAGTTACAACAAATCAGGCTGGACTAATATTGCCTATGGTGAAGACAAGAACCAAGACAGAGGCAATTACAATGCTCAGGTTTGGAATGGAACTGTTGACGTTTACCAAACAATTGAGAATTTGCCCAATGGTACTTATACGCTAAAGATGCAGGGCTTTTCTTCGGGTACAGACGTGAAACTCTATGCTAATAGTGAGGAAATAGCCGTATTGGCACAGCCTGACGGCATTAGCACACAGAGTGCTGCCGCTGCTGCATTCAGCAATGGTGAATATGTAAACACCCTCAGCGTGACCGTTACAGACCACACTATGAAGATTGGCCTTAAAGGCGACTGTACTAATAAAAAGTGGCTCTGCTATGACAATTTTGAACTGTATATGACCGAATACGCAACTGACCCACTGGCTTCAGAAAGTGATTTGCAGAACTTGGCCGACGCTATTGCTGCTGCAGAAGCTAAATTTGGCTTCGAGGAAGGCGAATATGCCCCCTATAATAATATTGAAGCTTGTCAGGCTATAGCTGCTGCTAAGGCTGCCAATGTCGAGGGTGCCTTCAAGAGCGTTATTGATGCTGCTATAAATTCATTGAATGATATTAGTTGGACACCTAACACTTCTGAGGTGAATGCCATCTACTGGACTACATACGGTGAGGATGCTGCAAAAGACGCATCAGGCCGCATATTTGCAACTGGCTGGGGGCTTGAGGGTGGCACTGATGCCTACAATGTTCGCATCCAAAATGATGTAACTAACAATCCTGGCTTGGCTGCTGTTGAGAATAATACGGCAGTGTTTGGTAAGTTTGATATGACTTATGGCGAAACTACAGGTTACACCATGCCTCTGAAGGCAAACAAAATTTATAAGTTGAACTTCAAGTACGGAGGCTGGACTGAGCCATCTAATACGACTGTAAAGATGATTGCTCCGGATAAAAGTGAGCTTGTTATCGATGCTACTATGATTGTGCCTGGTGGCTCTCAAAATGGTAATTCTGATATAAACAACTGGTGGGAATGGACTGGCTATTTCGTTGCCCCAACCACAGGTAACTATGTATTGAAGTTTAAGAATAATGAGAATGGCCAGCACCAAAAAGTTATTGGCAACATGTCCTTATTATCTGCTACTGAAATTGAGTTTGCCGATGCTACGCTGCCAAAGTACGCTCCCGGCACCTATCCCTCTGTGAAGATTAACCGTGAGTTCAGTTCTGAAAAGTGGTCAACCGCTGTCTATCCGTTCGCTGTTAGTGACGGCAACATTGCTGTGTTGGAGAGTTATGATGCTGCCAGCGGCACATTGGCCTTTGAGTCGGCTGCCACCAGCGAAGCCAACGTACCGTTCCTGCTGAAGAACGACGGTGTAATCACGCTAAGCGATGTTGAAGTAACAGCCGCTGCTGCTACCGATGCTACGGCTGGCAATGCTTCGCTGAAGGGTGTCTACGCTGTTACTGAGGTTGACAACAGTGCTATTAACTACGTGCTGAGCAACAACACAATCTACAAAGTGGGTGCCAATAAAGCTACAGTCAATCCTTACCGTGCTTACATCCAGCTGGCAGAGACTGCAGGTGCTGCTCGCGAACTGACCTTCACCGTCGACGGCGAGGCTACGGCCATCGAGGGCATTGCTGCCGAAAAGGCTATGAGTGGCGAGATCTACAACCTGAACGGCCAGCGCGTGAAGACCGCCAAGAAGGGTATCTACGTGGTGAACGGCAAGGCCGTCATCGTAAAGTAAAATTGAATTGGTTTTATCAATAAAAAACAGAAAATGACTATGAAGAAATATTTGAAGCCAGACGTCGAGGTGATGGACGTGGAGTTAGAGTCACTGCTCGAAGCCTCGATAACAGAAATAACAGGACTCGAAGACGTAACGCCAGCCACAGAAGAATTCCCCGGTGGCCCCACTGACTCGCGCTCGATCTTCTTGTTCAACGAAGACTAATCCGTACAACGGTGACTTGTGCTTTACAGCCTGGTCATCAACATAACTCGCAGGTGCGCCGCCCACGGACGGCGCACCTGCTTTTGCTTTATTTTCCGCCAAACATTTGGCGCTTCAGTTTTTTCTTCGTAACTTTGCGGGCGTAATTACATAAAGCCATGGTAACAGTAGCAAACCCCATTTATGACATCGTATTCAAATACCTGATGGAAGACGAGCGCATAGCACGTACCATCCTGTCGGCCCTGCTGAAGATGGATGTGGTGCATGTGAAGTTACGACCCCACGAGTATGCCAATGTCAAGCGCGACACGCTCTCGGTGTTCCGCATCGACTTTGGAGCCACCGTCCGACAAGCCGACGGGTCAGAGCAGCTGATACTGGTGGAACTGCAGAAGACGTGGCTGCCTACGGAGACGCTGCGCTTCCGCCAGTACTTGGGCGTGCAGTACCAGAACCCGGCGAATGTAGTGGGTGAAGGCCGGGACACCCATGCCCTACCCTTGGTGGCCATCTATCTGCTCGGTCACAATGTGGGTGACATCGAGGAGCCGGTGCTCTACGTCCAGCACGAGACTTACGACTACGAGGGACGGCGCGTGACGAAAGGACTGCCCGACCCGTTCGTGGACAGTCTGACGCACAACAGCATCATCGTGCAGATTCCCCGCCTGCACGGTCAGGTGAATACCCGCTTGGACAAGGTGCTGAGCATCTTCGACCAGACTTACAAGAGCAAGGACAACCAGCAGGTGCTGAACATCGATGACAGCATCTATGCCGGTGATGCCGAGATGGAGCACATCATACACCGGCTGCTGATGGCCGCCACCGACGCCAACGTGCGCCAGGACATGAACGTGGAGGACGAGTACTTCTCCATCATCGAGAAGCGCGACACCGAGATCATGATGCGCGACCGTCAATTGGCGGAGCAGAGTGTGCAGCTGGCAGAGAAGAATGTGCAGCTGGCAGAGAAGGATGTGCAACTGCAGGAACTAATGCGCAACTCCATCAGGATGCTCCTGAAAGCGAAGATGGAGCCAGAGGCCATTGCCACCAGCTTAGGCATTGACCTGGAAAAGGTTTTGAGGGAATTGGAGTAAAGTAATCTTTTTATCCGTCACATCCGTCACCTTGTGATAACCTGCTGACAGTCTGCTGCTTACGGTGGTGATGGATAGAGTGACGGGTGACGGATACCTCTTTGCTGTGGCCGCACGACTGTTCACCAGCCGTGAACAAAGATTCACTGGCCGTGAATAATCTCATGACTTGCTGTATCTCGCAGGAGGAAGACATGCCAGAGTGGCATCCGTCACCCGTCACCACTATCCGTCACCCCGTAAACGGCTGACTATTAGAACGATTCAGCCAAGTGACGGATGTGACGGATAAAAAACAGATACTGTGTGTGGTGATAGAGGGACTAAAGAATGCTACGAAAGCGGCGTGCTCAGTCTAAGGGATGATGGGGTCGCCCATGGCCGATGCCTCGGCATCCTTGTCGTCGAGCTTGAAGAGCATGAACTGCGGAGCCTCCTCCGTGCAGGGAGCCCAGCCCAGGGAGTCGGTGTCCTTGCCGTTGGGGTCGCTGTACTTGGCGAAGTTGGTCCAGGCGGTGAGCATCTTCTCAGCGAGGTCCCAGTCGCCCTGCGTCCAGGGGCGCCAGCAGTGCTTCAGACTCTTGAAGACAAACCAGAGGTCGCTCGAGTGGAAGGCACCCTTCAGTCGGGCGGTCACCTCGGGATGGCTGCCGTCGTCGGGCAGGGGTCGCGCAAACTCGTAGGCCCAGGCCTTGCCCTGCTGCTGCTGGCGCACCTTGCAGAACTCGGCAATGCCTGCCGACATCGAGCCCATGTCGTTCAGGGTGTAGCCTATCATATAAGGTACGTCGGCAATGGAGCCGGCACGGGTGGCCTCGTCGAACGACTTCAGCGAGACGTAGCCGTCGACGATGGGGCGCTGCATCAGGAAGACATCGTTCCCCGTCACCATATTATACAGCTGGGGGATGGTGTAGAGAATCTCGGTCGAGGCGGCGCGCAGCTTGCTCAGGTCGGTCAGTCCGGCCCAGTCCATCACCTTCTTGGTCTCGGCCTCGCTCTCTTGCAGCGTGGGGTTGTAGGTAAAGAAGCGGTTCATCGGCGTGGCGGGCTTAGCCTCCTCACCGTCCTTGGCAGGCACGTTCTTTGCAAACAAAGCGTCCCCTTGGGCCGAGCGGATGCCGCCGCCGCTCATGATGATGGCCTTGTTGAACAGACCGCGGGCCAGGGGCGACTCACAGAGCGTGCGGACGCTGCCAGCGCCGGCACTCTGTCCGAAGATGGTGACGTTGTTCGGGTCGCCGCCAAACTGGGTGATGTTCTCCTTCACCCACTTCAGCGACTGAATCTGGTCGAGAATGCCGTAGTTGCCGCTGACGTGGTTGGGACTCTCGGCCGACAGCTCGGGATAGGTCATGAAGCCGAAGATGCCCAGACGGTAGTTGATGGTGACAAGGACGACGCCCTTGGCGGCCCACTCCTGACCGTCGAACTCAGGCTCCGAGCCCCAGCCCTCGCGGTAGCCGCCACCGTGAATCCACAGGGCTACGGGCAGTTTCTTGTCAATCTTTCCGGGGGCGTTGGTGTAGACGTTCAGATAGAGGCAGTCCTCGCTGTAGGGTGCCTCGTCGCCATAGCCCCACTCCGTAGCATAGCCGCCGGGATAGTGGACAGCCTGATAGCCGGGATGGCCGAAGCGGTCGCACTGACGGATGCTGTCCCAGGGGCGTACGGGCTGCGGTTCCTTCCAGCGGAGGTCGCCGATGGGGGCAGCGGCGTAGGGAATGCCTTTGTAGGCGAATACGCCCGGAATGTCGGTTTCGATGCCCTGTATCTGCCCGCCCTCGACGGTCAGCACAGGACTCTGGCTGGCGCCCTGCTCGCTGGCGCAGCCAAAGATCATTGCCAACAGTGGCAAAAGAACAAGAATCTTTTTCATTTTGGTTGATTATTGGTTAGTTTTTAGGATATATCACACGGTAGTTGCCGCTGAGGTGCATGAAGGCGAAGAGGCGCAGCAGACCGTCGTAGTAGGCGTCGAAGTAGCCGTCGTCGAAGGGTTCGTGCTTCATGTTCCAGAGGTGGTCGACAAACTCGCGGCTCTTGTCGTGGCTGCACAGCAGCGAGGCGGCTGCCGTCGTAGCAACGAGGCCGATGCTGTGGCGCAGCTTTCGGAAGCCTCCGGCACCGAGAATCTCGTTACCCTCGGGCACCGTGCCGTCGGGGCGGTACTGGTCGAGGAACTTATCGACACCCTGCGAGTAGAAGAAGTTCTGAATCTTCTCGCCATACTGGCGCTGCCACTCGCCGTCGGCACAGCTCCACTCGTAGTCGAGGGTGATGTTCATGGGCACGCGCCAGGAGTCGTAGCGGAAGTTGTTGTTGCCGTTGCGGGGAGGAGCAGCGTTCTGCTGCTGTTGCTGACCCTGCGGCCGGCCGGGGAAGCGGAAGCCCTGCATCTCGCTGCCGTCGAACTGGCACTGGTCGCCATTGAGGCCCGTCTTCTCGTTGGTACACTTATGCAGGAACTCGCGGCTCTTCTTGGCACAGTCGTACCAGAAGTCGGCGCGCCCGTCGTCGCCCCACTTGGCCCATACCTCATAGAAGGCGGGAATGTGATAGCTGGGGTCGGTGAAGCGCTGGCCGAAGCCGTCGGGGGTGAAGGTGATGAGGCGCGTCTCGGGGTCGATGAGGTACATCTTCTGCGGCCCTTGTTGCTGCTGGCCGCCACCGAAGCCACCAAAGCCGCCGAAGCCCTGACGGGGCTCAGGCGTGTACTCCTTGGGCTGAATGGCATTCAGGATGCGCTGTGCCTCGGCCTTGTAGTTGATGCCGGTATTGTCGCCCCAGCGGTTGGAGGCGAAGATGAGGGCGGTGATGAAGTAGAGCTCGCCGTCGCTGGCTGCGCCGGCTGAATTCTGCGTGCCGTCGGTGCGGCAGCTCCAGGCGAAGTAGCCCTCGCGCGTTCCACTTTGATGTTGCATATACTTGCGGCTCCAGCGCCAGAGGCGGTCGAAGATGTCCTTCTCGCCGAACTGCACGGCAACCATCAGGCCGTAGGACATGCCCTCGGTGCGGGCGTCGTGGTTCTTGATGTCGCTGACGTAGCCCATCGTGTCGTCCACTTCGAAGTAGACCTTGTTGGGGCCACGGAAGACGTCGTTGAACACTTCCTTCAACTTGGCGTCAACATCGGCAGGCTTATAGCCCATCTCGACAAACAGGTTACGGTACTGGCGGGTCTCGAAGGCACCCTTGGTCCAGGGCGTCAAGGCCCACATCTCTACGGTCGCAATCAGCAGAGCGACGGCTGTCAGAAATCTGTTCATAGTTACATAACGAATAGTCGCTGCAAATTTACGAATTAAATGGACACGTGCCATACTCTGATGTCTCATAGTTTTTTGGAAATGTAACAATTTGTAGACAATTCTCTTGCGCGTTCCAATTTAATTTAGTATCTTTGCCCACAAAACTAACCAAAAGCACGATTGACGAATGGAAAAGAAACAAAATGATATGAGCCGCCGCGAGTTCCTGCGGCGCTTGGGACTGGGTGCCGGCTCGGCTATGGCCATGATGGCTATGGAGCCGCTGAACGTCTTGGCACAGGACAAGAAGAAGGGCGACAAGAAGAGTGCCGACAACCGCATGACCTACCGCGTGCAGCACGGCTCAGGCGAGCAGATATCGCTCTTAGGCTTCGGCATGATGCGCCTGCCCAACAATCAGGACGAGGTGAACCAGCTGGTGGACTACGCCATCGAGCACGGCGTGAACTACTACGACACGGCCCCGATGTACATGGGCGGTCAGTCGGAGGTGCTGATGGGGAATGCCCTGTCGCGCCATCCGCGCGACAAGTTCGAACCAGAACCGCCGCTCATGGTCGTTCGAGGCATCGAAGGCCATGTACGAGCAGTCGATGGAGAAGCTGAAGGTCGACCACATCGACTACTACCTGCTTCACGGCATCGGCGGCGGCATGGACTCGCTGAAGGGGCGCTTCCTTGACAACGGCGTGCTGGAGTTCCTGCTGAAGGAGCGCGAGGCGGGCCGCATCAAGCACCTCGGTTTCTCGTACCACGGCGACGTGCGCGACTTCGACTGGCTGCTCGACCACCAGGACGACTACCACTGGGACTTCTGCCAGATACAGATGAACTTCCTCGACTGGCGCCACGCCTCGATGCGCGGCGGGCGGCGCTCGGATGCCGATGCCGAATACCTGTATGACAAATGTATGAAGACGGGCGTGCAGTGCGTCATCATGGAACCGCTGCGCGGCGGTGCCTTCGGGCGCATGGCACAGGAGCTGACCGACCAGATGAAAGCCGTACACCCCGACGACAGCACGGCGCGCTGGGCCTTCCGCTGGGTGGGCTCCTACCCCAACGTGCTCACCATTCTGAGCGGCATGAACCGCATGGACCACTTGGAGGAGAACGTGAAGACCTTCTCGCCCATCGACCCGTGTACGGAGGCCGAGAACCTGCTGCTGGCAAAGATTGCCGACCAGATGTCGGGCTTCCCCACCATACCGTGTACGACGTGCGAGTACTGCATGCCGTGCCCCTACGGCGTGAACATCCCCGCCAACTTCGCCTACTACAACGAGGCCGTCAACAACCACGTGCTGCCGCTGCCCGACAAGTCGGCTGCCGACTACGCCGAGCGTAAGCAGAAATTCACCGAGGGCTACCAAAAAGCACTGGCCGACGAGAAGACGTGGGCCTACAAGTGCCAGGACTGCGAGGAGTGCCTGTCGAAGTGTCCGCAGCAGATACGCATCCCCAACCAGCTGGCCCGCATCGTCGAAACCCTACGAAAATAACAATTCGATAATGTTCAAGTACTACAGACTAACTATGTGGCTGGTAGCGATGCTGATGCTCTGTGCAACAGCAACAACCGAAGCCACCGCAGCGGCGTGGACTGACGTCACAAGCCGCTTCATCACGAATCCGAACTTTGACAATGGCGACGGCTGGGACTGGACTACGAGCACAGGCACGGCGGGCATCGACAAGGGAAACGCCCGTTTCTACAGCGGCAACTTTGACTTCCACCAGACGCTCAGCAACCTGCCCAAAGGCCATTACCGCCTGAGCGTGCAATCATTCTACCGCGACGGCGGGAATGATGAGGCGTGGAGCGCGCACCAGAACAATTCGGAAAGCATCGATGCTTATCTCTATGCCGGCAACAACGAGCAGCAACTGGTGAGCATCTTCTCGGAGTCGCTCGACTACAATGCGGCTGGAAGATGCTGGACACCCGACAACGTGAGATACTACCCCGACGGCCGCGATGCTGCAGGCATTGCCATCAACGACGGCGGGCTATACAAGAACACGATGGAATTCGACCTCCAGGCAAAAGGAGACGTCACGATTGGCATCAGGTGCAACGTGAACAAGAATGCCAACTACTGCGTCATCGATAACTTCAAGCTGGAGTACGACGGCGACCCCGACGCCATCGTCACCGACGGCTGGGCCGACGTGACCAAATATCTCATCAAGAGTCCTGCCTTCGATGGCAACTCTGCTGATGGCTGGCAGTGGGAGAACAACGGCAATTGCAACATCCGCGTGGAGAGTATGGAGTTCTGGCAGTCGCGGTTCCACCTTTGGCAGAACCTGACAGGACTGCCCCAAGGCCACTACCGCCTGTCAGTGCAGAGCTATTACCGCCAAGGGAATAACAACGACTCATACAATGCTCACCAGGACGGCACGGAGAACATCACTGCCTATATGTATGCAGGCAACAAGCAACAGACACTGGTCAGCGCCTACAGCTACGAGCTGCCCAGCTATACTGACGGCTGCTGGACGTACCGGTCTGGGACCGGATGGAACAGCGTAACCCGCTACTTCCCCAACACAATGGAGAGCGCCGCCGTTGCCTTTGCCAATGATGCTTACTGGAACACGATGGAGTTTGACACCGACGGCGACATCACCATCGGACTACGCAACGACAACTGGGCCAGTGACAACTGGTGTATCTTCGACAATTTCCGTCTGGAGTACCAAGTCAAGACGAAGGCCACGTCCATCAGCATGAGCCTCCCTGCGACGGAGATTATGGCCGGAGAGAGCGTCAAGGCAACAGTCAACATTCTACCTGCCAACACCTTGAGATGGGCCAAGTGGACGTCGAGCGACGAGACTGTGGCAACCGTCAGCGACGATGGCACGGTGACTGGCGTCAACCCGGGAACGGCCACCATCACGGCTAAGACCATCGACGGCTCGAGCCTCAGCAGTTCGGCAACCATCAGAGTAGCCGTCAACCCGCCCACCGCCGAGTCGCTCATTATCAACGAGATCATGGCGTCGAATATCGACGAATTTATAAGCCCCGCCTTCAACTTCGACGGTTGGGTGGAGCTGTATAATCCTTCGTCAACATCCGTCACATTGGGTGGCTGTTACGTATCGACCGACATACAGAATCTAAAGGTTTGGCGCCTGCCGGCCAACTTCGGTGCTCTGCCTGCTGGCGGTTATGCCGTAGTGTGGTTCGACTCTAACGACATTGCGCCGCAGAATGCGCCCTTAAAACTCGACATTGACGGCGGCGCTGTCTACATCAGCGACCAGGACGGCAACCTCATAGCCCAGCAGACCTACCCTGCATCGATGGAGCGCGTCAGCTATGCACGCACCACCGACGGCGGCAGCACCTGGGGACTGGCCGCTCAAGCCACACCTGGCAGCAGCAACACGGCATCAGACTTCGCCACCGACCAGTTGGAGGCACCTGTCGTCGATCAGCCCTCGCAGTTGTTCGAAGGCTCGCTGACGATGAGCGTCGACATTCCTTACGGCTGTACGCTGCGCTACACCACCGACGGTAAACTGCCCACGATGAACTACGGCGAGACAAGCAGCAACGGCCAGTTCAACATCGACCAGACCACGACCCTGCGCCTGCGTCTGTTCCGTGACGGCTGGCTGCCCTCGCGCGTCACTTCGCGTTCCTATATTTATAAGGATAAGGACTACACGCTGCCCGTGGTGTCAGTGGTGGCCGACCCTGACTTCATCTACAGCACGGAAATCGGCGTCTTCTCCATCGGTCCGAACGGCAGGCCCGGCAACGGCAGGGATGACAAATGCAACTGGAACATGAACTGGGAGCGCCCCGTGAACTTTTCTTATCTGAACAGCGACGGCCAGCAGGTGCTCAATCAGGACGCCGACCTCGAGATGTGCGGCGGCTGGAGCCGTGCGTGGACGCCCCACTCCTTCAAGCTGAAAGGTACAAAGGAGATGGGCGGCGTAAAGTACTTGCCCTACTCGTTCTTTGAACAGAAGCCGTATATCCGCAACCGCACCTTGCAGATACGCAATGGCGGCAACGACAATAACGGGCGCTTCATCGACCCCGCCATTCAGTATATGGTTGAGACATCTGGCTTCAACGTCGACTGCCAGAGTTATCAGCCCGTTCACGAATTCATCAACGGCCAATACATCGGCGTGCTGAACGTGCGCGAACCAAACAACAAGCATTTCGTCGATGCCAACTACGGCTGGGACGACGACGAGATTGACCAGTTCGAGATGTCGCCCGACTCGGGCTACGTGCAGAAGTGCGGAACACCCGACGCCTTTATCCATCTTGTGGACGACCTGTCGCCCAATGCCGCCAATGCTGCCACCTACGCCGAGATTGAAAAACTGCTCGACATCGACGAGTTTATCAATTACATGGCCACCGAGTTCTACCTCGGCAGCACCGACTGGCCGCAGAACAACGTTAAGGGCTTCCGCAACCGTCAGGACGGTAAGTTCCGTTTCGTACTGTTTGACATCGATTTCGCCTTCAACACGAACAGCCCGTTCAACACGTTTATGAACAAGGAAATCTATACCTTCGACCAGCTGCGCCCGGCATCGCTGGGCCGCATCACTGAGCAGATTCGCCTTGTGACGCTATTCAAGAATCTGCTGCAGAATACCAATTTCCGCAAGCAGTTCATTGATGCTTTCTGCCTTGTAGGCGGCAGTGTGCTCGAGGCTTCACGTGCTGAAGAGATTGCCAACCAGCTGCAGGAGGTCGTCAGCGGTCCAATGGATTTAGAAGGCAGGTACCGGGACTTGAACAACTCAGCCAACAATGTCAGAAACGGATTGGGCAGCCGTCTGGGCAACGCCATCAATTACCTGAAGAATTTCGGTCAGATGCAGCTGTCGGGTGTCAATCAGATTACCGCCAACTTCTCGGCAAACATTGGAGAAGCCAAGATTCAGCTGAACGGCCAAGACGTGCCCACGGCAAGTTTCAACGGCACACTCTTCGCTCCCGCCGTACTCAAGGCTTCTGCCCCAGAGGGTTACACCTTCAAGGGCTGGAAGAACAGCAGCGGCTCCATTGTCAGTACCAACGAGGAATATGACATCTCGAACCAGAGCAATGTTGAACTAACCGCCACCTACGAAAAGCTGGCGGACGACCGTGAGTTGCTCGCAGCCATCGCCATGCCCATCAAGGTGAACGAGGTGAACGCCGCCGGCACTGTCTACCTCGGTGAGACGTGGAAACGCTCCGACTGGTTAGAACTCTACAACACCACCGACACAGAGCTCGACGTAAAAGGCCTCTACCTGAGCGACGACAGCGACCAGCCGCTGAAATACCAGATTCAGCAAAGCGTGAAGATTCCTGCAAAAGGTCACCTTGTGGTCTGGGCCGACGGACTGGGCGCAAATGCCCTCGGCGGCCAGGCCCGTCAGATTCATACCAGTTTCAAACTGAGCAACAAGGCCGGACAACAGGTGTTCGCCGTCAGTAGTGCGGAGTTCGTCGAAAAGAACGCCGGCTACTTCAACAAGCACCCGGAAATGAAGACGTTTGTAGATGGGCTGACCTACACAGCACACAGCGGCCAGCAGACCGTAGGGCGCTACCCCGACGGTGGTAGCCGGTTCTTCCTGATGGAGCACCCCACCATCGAACGTACGAACACCGTGACCACTGCCGACAAGTTGACAGGAATAGACCAGAACCGAATGTCGCTGCTGTCAGAGGAGTTCACCATGCAGTTGGAAAAGGGCTGGAACTGGACATCGCACTGTCTGGCTAACCCCATCAGGCCCGCCAGTCTGTCTGCAAAGGCGGCACGCATCGTCGGCCAACAACAGGAGTGCATCCGTACCACACAGGGAATGACGGGTACGCTGACCTCGCTCGACGCAGGACGTCTGTATAAGGTGCTGATGGATGAAGCCGACTCATACACTGCCACCGACATATTCTGCCAGCCAACGCTACCTATCACCCTGTTGCCAGGCTGGAACTGGGTGGGATACCCCGTCAGCGGCACGCAGACACTGGCTGAAGCATTGGCCGACTTCTCAGCTGAGGAGGGTGACCAACTTGTAGGGCAGGATGGATTTGCCAGCTATACTGCCAACGGTTGGAAGGGCAGTCTCTCGTCGCTGGAGACAGGACGGGGCTATATGCTTTACACCCGCCAGGCAAAGACGCTGACGTTCACCGAACCGGCTCAGACCCTGAACTTCAGCCGTGCCAACGTCCGTGGCAAGACTGCCATTGACTACGGTGTCAACAAATACGCTTATCCTAACGTAATGGGCATCATCGGAACGCTGGAGTGGCAGAACCAGCCCGTGGAGACCGGACGCTTCACGCTGTTAGCCTATAGCGGCGATGAGTGTCGCGGCGTCGGACAATGGGTAGACGACCAAGTGTTCCTGACAACCTACGGTGACGGTGGCGAATTGCTTAATTTCTATGCAAAGGACGAGGAAGACGGTACGGTCTATCACGTCAACGTCAATGATAACACTAACGTATTTACTGCTGGTGTCTTCGGTAGTATTCAGTCACCTCGTCTCTTTAACATCGGCGACTCTGAAGCTGTCAGCATCGACTTCAGTACGACTGGCAATAAGGTTGAGGGTTACTACAACCTTGGAGGCATGCGCGTGACAAACCACGCTGCTGCACTGCCAAGAGGTGTCTACATTGTGAAGATGAGCGACGGCTCGCACCGTAAAATCTACGTGAAGTAAGGAGTAAGAAGTATGAGAAGACTTTCGACTGCATTTCTGCTTTTGTTTGCGCTTGGGTTGAGTGCCCAATCGCCCATAGATATCAAATGGAACGGATCTGCCGCAACCGTCAACATCCCCCCAGACATTACGGGGGTGACAGCCACAGTAGAAGGGGCAAACGTCAGCATCACCTCTACCAATACCGACACCGAGTACACCTACCGACTCAGCGGTAGTAGTACTGACGGTTCGCTAACCTTATACGGCGACTACAAGCTGACGCTGCAGTTGGCCGGACTCAGTCTGACAAACGCCCACGGTGGTGCTGCTATTGATGTGGAGTGCGGCAAGCGCATCGCCGTAGAACTGGTCAAGGGAACGCGCAACACACTGGCCGACGCAGACAAAGGCAGCCAGAAGGCAGCCCTCTACTTCAAAGGTCACACCGAGTTTGAAGACCACGGCACGCTCAACGTCACAGGACGCCTGAAGCACGCCATCTGCGCCAAGGAGTATATCGAGCTGAAAGCATCGACTGGTACCATCAACGTGCTTGGGGCTGTCAGTGACGGCATTCACTGCGGCAAGGGCAAGGTAAACAACGAGCACAACTATTTCTTGATGCGGGGCGGCAATGTGAACATCCTGAACGTGAGCGGCGACGGCATCGACAGCGATGACTACGGCACCGTCAGCATCGCAGGCGGCACCATCAGCATCAATACCACCGACGGGGCTACAGCCCTGAAAGCCGACAGTCTGCTCAACATCACTGGCGGAAAAGTGAACATCTCAGTCACTGGAGATGACAGCGAGGGACTTCGTTCACGCTACCGCACAACCATCAGCGGCGGCCGCACAGACATCATCGTTACCGGCAACGGCTCGAAGGCCATCAAGGGCAAGCGCTACGAGGAAGAGGCCACCGTACTCGACGGCGGCTATGTCGACATTAGCGGTGGCGAGGTCAACATCCATGTGCTGGGTAGCAACCTAAAGGATCCGGCCACTAGCGACATCAGCAAATGTATGGGCATAAGCGTTGATGCCGACTACCAGCAGACGGGCGGTACGGTCAATATCACCGCCCTCGGTCCCGAGACCTATACCTACAATGTAAAAGGTAACGAAAGCCGCGACGGCGGCACGCTCAACACTGTCAGCACGCCTTGGGCACTAAACGCAGCTGAATTCCAATACGACATGTCGGTTTATGTTGTCGTCAAGAAGTCTGGAACTGCATACACAGACTACACCGGCAAGGCTGTCGGTGCCTTCATCGGAACGCAGTGCGTGGGCTATGCCGTTTTTCCCGAGGGCACAGGCTACGGTATCATGCGTCTCTACAGCGACAAAGCCATTGGTAGCGAGACGATGAACTTTAGACTTAACGACAATGGTGCCGAATACAAACTTACTACTTCTCAAACCGTCACTTTTACAGCACAGGCTGCTATCGGCACGCCTGAGGCGCCCATCGTGTTGAATTGTCCAGCCTATGAACTCGGCGATGTTAACCATGACAAGGCAGTTGACAATCTGGACGTCGAGTGCCTGGCCTGTAAACTCGTAGGCAAGATACACACAACGACTTTCAACTCTGCCCAGGCCGACGTCGATGGTGATGGTATTATTGCTATCGCCGACCTGACAAGGATCGTCAGGATCATCCAGAAAAGGCAGGAAACGCAAGGAATGTAACTTTTCCGATAAAAAAAGTGGCAAAAAGTTTGCGGATTAAAAGAAAATGTGTAATTTTGCAGCCGAAAAAGAATAAAACCAAGCAACAACATGAATAGAACAGCAAACTTCTGGTGGTGGCGCAACTCAAGATTCGGACAATCGTGAGAAGTCAGCCGTGTACCCGCCTGAAGGGAGCAAAAAGATAAATAGAGGTCTGTCGTTCTTGCGACGGGCCTCCTTTCTTTTGGCTGCAACAGTGTTGCAGCATAGAGAGACGGAACAACAACCCACAAAAACAACAAATATATGAACTATCAAGTAGACGAAAAAGGATTTTACGGAGAATTCGGCGGGGCTTACGTTCCTGAGATTCTCTATGCGACGGTGAAGAACCTGCAGGAGCAGTACCTGCCCATCATCGAGTCGCAGGCGTTCAAGGACGAGTATCACGCGCTGCTGCGCGACTACGTGGGGCGGCCCAGTCCGCTGTACTACGCCCGCCGCATGAGCGAGCGGTACGGCTGCCAGCTCTACCTGAAGCGCGAGGACCTGAACCACACGGGCGCCCACAAGATCAACAACACCGTAGGCCAGATTCTGCTGGCGAAAAAGATGGGCAAGACGCGCATCATTGCCGAGACGGGAGCCGGACAGCACGGTGTGGCCACGGCCACGGTGTGTGCGCTGATGGGCATGAAGTGCGAGGTCTTCATGGGAGCAACCGATGTGGAGCGCCAGCACACGAACGTGGAACGCATGAAGATGCTGGGTGCTGAGGTGCACCCCGTGCGCACAGGCAACATGACGCTGAGCGACGCCTGCTCGGAGGCCATCCGCGACTGGTGCTGCCATCCCAGCGACACCTTCTATATCGTCGGCTCGACGATGGGGCCCCATCCCTACCCCGACCTCGTGGCAAGGATGCAGAGCGTCATCTCAGAGGAAATCAAGTGGCAGCTGCAGGAGAAGATCGGGCGCGACTATCCCGACTATCTCATTGCCTGCATCGGCGGCGGAAGCAATGCCGCAGGCACCATCTTTCACTACATGGACGACGAGCGGGTGAAGATTGTGCTGGCTGAGGCCGGCGGTCACGGCTGGGACACCGACTACACGGCAGCCACCATCCACCGCGGTACGACGGGCATCTTGCACGGGGCGAAGATGCTGGTGATGCAGGACGAGGACGGCCAGATACAGGAGGCCTTCACCATCAGCGCCGGTCTCGACTACCCCGGCGTGGGACCGATGCACTGCAACATGGCGAAGCAAGGACGCACGCAGGTGCTGAGCATCAACGACGACGAGGCCATCTACGGCGGCTACGAGCTGACGCGCATGGAGGGTATCATCCCCGCCATCGAGAGTGCCCACGCCATTGCGGCCCTTTCTAAGCTCACCTTCAAGCAGGACGACGTGGTAGTGCTGACGGTTAGCGGCCGTGGCGACAAGGATGTGGAGACTTATCTGAAGAACAAACAAATGGCAAAAGAATATGGAAACTTTTAAATACACAACCAATAGCAAGACTATTCTGGCCGACCTCTACACACCCGTCGGCGTATACATGAGACTGCGCGACCTCTACCCGCAGTCGGCACTGATGGAGTGTGCCGACTACCACGACGCAGCCAGTTCGCGATCGTTCATCGGTATCAGTCCGATGGCCAGCGTTGCCATCGGCCACGGCATCGCAACCGTCTCCTATCCCGACGGCAGCGTGATGCAGCACGAGGTGAACAAGGCGTACCGCTCCGACAAAGCCATCCACGCCCTCATCGACAGGATTGAGGTGACGGGTGACGATGCCGGTGTCTGCGGACTCTTCGGCTTTACGTCGTTCAATGCCGTGCGCTACTTCGAGGACATCGCCGTGAAGGACGAGACGCAGGAGAAGAACGACGCCCCCGACGTGCTCTACATATTATATAAGGTGGTCATCGTGTTCGACCATCATAACAATACGGTGAAGGTGGTGACGCTGGCCCCTGCCGACAAGACCAACGAAGCCCCCTCGGGGGCCGTAGGGGGGGCTTCCATCATAGACGACATCCTCAAGGCCATGAACCGTGGCAACGTGAGAGAATACGACTTCCACGCCATCGGTGACGTCAGCTCGACCCTGACCGACGAGGAGCACAAGGCGAACATCCGACGCGGCATACAGCACTGTCTGCGCGGCGACGTGTTCCAGATTGTGCTTTCGCGGCGTTTCGTGCAGCGCTACGAGGGCGACGACTTCAAACTGTACAGAACACTGAGGAGCATCAACCCGAGTCCCTACCTCTTCTATTTCGACTTCGGTGGTTTCCGTATCTTCGGGTCAAGTCCTGAGACGCACTGCCGCATTGAGGGGCGCAAAGCCTACATCGACCCCATTGCCGGAACGACGAAGCGCACGGGCGATACCGAGGCCGACCGCCGGGGGGCAGAGGTCCTGCGCAACGACCCGAAGGAGAACG